>VAPM010339399.1_pt1 | contig 10992 bp, 12 predicted proteins | sample 3395091 | NCBI WGS metagenome assembly VAPM01 (sample SAMN08290445, study PRJNA428436) | hydrothermal vent metagenome | isolation source: Deep-sea hydrothermal vent chimney 3 | place: Pacific Ocean: Juan De Fuca Ridge | reverse complement strand
CATCCCCTTGCGGGGGGGCATCCCCTTGCGGGTGAGCAGTCTGCCGTCGCGCGACGGCCCATCGTGCTGGTGCCACCGAAAGCCGCCAGCGGTAAGAAAAAGGTCGGGGTTCATGTGCGGTACGTGAAGAACCCGTATGCGGGGTATATCCCCGGTGGATCGTTCGCGCCGGCGGTTCTTCTGACCGGGATTGAGGCGGGCACTGCGGTGAGCGCACAGTCGAATCCGCAACCGGTGTTGATGCGTGTACAGCGCAACGCCGTATTGCCGGACAACGCGCGATACAAAGTATCGGCCTGCTTCGTCATTGGCTCGGCATATGGGTCATTGTCCTCGCAACGCGCGTTCATTCGGCTCGCTTCGATCTCCTGCGTGGCCAAAGGCAAAGGCATGCTGCTCGAGGCCCCGATCAAGGGGTATGCAGTGGATTCCGACGGCATGTTTGGGCTACGCGGCAAGCTTGTCGAGCGCCGCGGGGCGCTTCTGGCGAAGACGCTGCTCGCCGGGTTCGCATCCGGGCTGGGCACCGCGCTTTCGCAGGCGCAGGGCACGGCCTATGCGGGTACCGCGGGGGCGGGGACCGCCCTGAGCGGGGTATCGATGCTCAGGAGTTCGATGTTCACGGGTGCGTCCAGTGCGGCGAACCAGCTCGCGAAATTTTATCTCAAGGAAGCGGAAGCGATCTTTCCGGTGATCGAGGTACCGCCAAAACGCAAGATCACCATCGTGGTGACATCGGGGCAGACATTGAAGTGGCATCGCAACACCGTGCTTTATGTACCGAAAGTCACGCCGGCGAAATAAAGAGAGGGTTCTGGTATGGGAAAGACCAAGAAAATGCTGACGGCGGCGACACTCAACGCACTGTTCTTCTCGGCGGGTATTGCGTTCGCCTTGTTCTTTGGCGACATTAACAACCAATCCGCCATGAAGCGGGTCGACGACGCCGCGCAACATGCGACGACGTTGGAAGGACGGGCTGCACTGGGGTTTCTCGCTCACCGCATGCCGAATACGCACTTCGTGCGCGCGATTCCGGACACGACGGCCCCGGGGCTGCTGCGTCTCTACACCGGCAAGAGCCTCTCGCCGGTGTACTTCGACCCCCTGCGCCGCTATCTCATCATCGGGATTGTCGTGAACATGGGCGCGAATGCTCCCAACCGGCAGGCGATCGCCGCGGGAACCCCGTCAAGCGCCTCCCGGAAGAGCAGGGAGGCGAGGTGATGGGTTTGCGCGCCACGGTAATCTTCGGAGTGACGCTTCTGTTGGCCGGCTGCTCCAGTGAGGGCTATCGGTGCCCGAGCCCAAGGGCGTGTTCGCCTGTGCATACGACCTACCAGGAAGCCCGTCACGACACCTCCTGGAGCGGCTGGACGGTCAAGCCCCTTCCAGGGCGGGAGCCCCTCCCGGGGCGGGAGCCCCTTCCAGGTCAGGAGCCCCCGCGTGGGGGGATTGCTCCGCGCGGGGGCGCGATGGCGGAAGCGGCTGGACCCCGCACCCCCATCTATGTTCCACCGCGCCCGTGGCGGGTGTGGCTTGCGCCCTGGTCGGACGGCGCCGGACGGTTGATATCGGGGAGCTACGTCTGGTTTACGACGCCGGGGCATTGGCGATACCTGGGGCGGAGTTGGGCCGCAACACCGATCGCGGGTGGCGGTCGCGGAGGCAGCACTTCCGGGGTGTTCTCGCCACTCTCGCCCGGAGCATTGGGCTTTACGCCGGGCAAGGCAGCAGCTCCCGAGGGAGTGCTGAAGGGTATGACGCAGCCATTTGCCCCACCCGCAGGGGGATCGACCCCCGCAGGGGGGTTGTGATGGCGGGGGAATACCGGGAGAACGTCGGCGAGCGTCTCGGGACGGGTCTGCGGCATCTGGGGGCGCGGGTGCGGCGCTACTTCCGCCCGCCGCTTCCGGAGGTGCGCGCATCGACGTTGCTCGCAGCAGATGCATTGCTCGAACGCGCATCGCTCTCGGAGATGTTGCCCTACGCCGACCTATACGAAGATGGGCTACTGGTGCTCGATGGGATCGACGGATTGCGGATCGGATTCGTCATCGAGTACACGCCGTTCTCGCGGATCGGGACCGATGCCGAGCCCCAGGTCGAGGGTCTGCTCAATTTGGTCAATGTACCGGGGGCGGTGCTGCAATTCGGGCAATGGTCGACGCACCACATCGACCCGGTGATCGAAGCATGGGCGGGATCCAGGATCAAGGGGCCGGAAACGGTCGCGGAGCTGGCTATACATCGTCGACGCTTCATGCTGCGTGCCGCAGGGGGGCGATCGATCTTTAGCGGGCGCGGGTTTCACCCGAAAGAGCACCGGTATTTCTTGACGGTTACGGTGCCGTTCGAGGGTTCCGCGCACGATGCCGTCGCATGGCCCCCCTTCGAGGAGGCCATGCGTAAGCGTCGCTCGGTGCTCGTGAGCGCTTTCCGCGGGATGGGATTGCGCGCGGAGGCGCTCGATGATTGCAGGATGCGCGCACTCCTGCGTGGGCTGCTCAATCCGGGCCTACCGCTACGCGAGATCGAAGCGGAGGAGAGCGTTACGGGCGGATTGGACCGGGCCGCGGCCCTGGTGGATCGGAGCGCGCGGTTGACGGTAGCCGATAGTGGCGCCTTGTGCTTTGCCACTGCGCAGGCAGAGCAGTGGCTTGCCTGCGTCACGGTCGACGGGTTCCCGCGGCAGAGCTATTTGCCGCTGACCGCGTGGCTTACGACCGGGCATCCGCTGCGCCCGCAGGAGATGCTTCCAGGGCCGTTTTACGCCTACACCAACATCTGCATCAAGGACCCGGACAAGGCAACGGATAAAATGCAGATCAAACTCGCCGGAGTCACGCGGCAGTTGGTCTCCGACTCCCCCGCCTACCGAGCACTCATGTCGCACCTGTTCGACCAGCGGGATGAGTTGCGGACATTGATCCATGAGGCCGGAAGCGGACATCCGCTCACGCAAGCGTACATGGGGATCAACCTTCTCGGCGAAAGCGAGAACCAGCTTGCCGAGCGAGTCTCGGAGTGTTCCTCATTTTGGAAGGCGCACGGATTCCGGGCATCCCACGAAGCGTATATCTCGCTGCCGGTGTGGCTGTGCAGCCTGCCAGGATATTTTACGCCGCTGCACGACCCCACCAGCAAGCGGGCCGGGTTGCAACGATCTTGCACGATGACCTCGGCGCAGGCGGCGATGATTGTTCCGATGGCCGGGGATTGGAAGGGAACGGATCCCGCCGGTGGGGGGATGCTGCTACTCTCCAGGCGGGGGCAGATCGCTACCGTCAACGTGCAGGACTCGGAATCGTCCAACTATAACTTCGCCATCATCGCAGCCACCGGCGCCGGGAAATCGTTTCTCGCCCAGGAGATGCTGATGGATTTCCTGGCACGGGACGGCTACGCCTTCGTAATCGATGCCGGGCGCAGTTACTACGAACTGTGTGAGCAGCTCGGTGGGCAGAATCTCGTCTTCAAGCTCGACGATCCGATGAATCTCAACCCATTCACCAACATCAAAGATGAGGCTCGGCTCCATGAGATGATGGAGCTGTTGCGGGAACTGTTCCGCTATATGGCGTTCCCGCAGTCCTCGTCGACGGAGGCCGGAGTGCCGGATTGGCAGGACGCGGCGCTGGAGCACGCCATCGAAGCGGCTTGGCGAGAGAAAGGTCCTGATGCGTGGACCGGGGATGTGGCCGCTTGGCTTGCCAATCACGAGGATCGCAGGGCCAACGATATCGCCGACCAGTTGCGCACCTACACCGAGGGGCGGCTTGCGCCCTGGTTCAACGGCACGGGCCGGCCGGTCGATCTGCGCGAGCACTTCGTCGTCACGGAGCTGGACGATCTACAGGGCCAAGGTGCATTCCGAAATATCGTGCTCTCGATGATCATGCAGCGCATCGCCGACGCCATGTACACCGGGGATTCCGCGGTGCCGAAGATCATGCTGATTGACGAGGCATGGGATCTGCTCGGATCCTCCCAGGCCGGCGCGTTTATTGAACGAGCCTATCGTACCTACCGCAAGTATGGGGGTTCCGCCGGGGTCATCATGCAGTCGTTCCAGGATTTCAGTCGTTCGGCGGCCGCCGAAGCGGCTTTCGCGAACTCCGCTTGGCTGTTCATGCTGCGCCAGAAGCCGGAATCCCTGGCCGCCGCCTTCCGGGAAGAGCGCCTGCATGGGGACGACCTGCTGCGCAAGGCGCTCGGTACGGTCTCTACAGTGCCGGGCGAGTATGCGGAGGTCTACGTGCGTGGGGACATGGGCGAGGGGATCTACCGGTTCATTGCCGATCCCTACGCCGCATGGTTGTTCACCACGAACCCCAAGCAGAAGGCAGAACGTACGAAAATGTGCGCGGCCATTCGGGCCGAGCACTCGGACTGGGACTACCGTCAAGTGCTCGCAGAGGCCTTGCGCCGGCTCGCGCAAGAAAAGGGCTGATGCGGGCGGTATTTCTCAGGACCGTGAAACACTTGAATCATTGCCCATCCCGCACCACCCGCTCTCCATTCGAGGTGGTCGGTTGATTATATTGCCGCCCGCCCCTAGTGTCCTCCGAGAGAATCCGCCCGAGGGTTCTGCAGGTGGCGGCGATGTTGCAATCTATCACCATCACGGGGCTTAGGTGGTTCCAAAAGCTCCACGAGAATACCTATTATACAGCAGACATCGTTGTGGACGGAAAGCTGGTCCACCGCATGCCCGAGGAATATGGGCATGGCGATCGGTATGAGGCCGCGGCTTGGGAGTGGCTCGCGAGTGTGATCTTCTCAATTGAGTATTTGGCTTTCGCACGCCCCTCCTGAGCTTCTGGGAGGGGCTTTTCTTCGCCTGCCGAGCCCCTCGGGTCCTCGAGTTTCCGCTTGCTCTCCGGTCGCCAAGCTCCCTCGAGGGGCGCGTGCTCGCCTGTCAGCTCCCGTCCGCTCGAATTACCACCTGCACCTAGTGCTCTCCGAGAGGACCCATTCCAGGGTCCAAAAAGGAGGCAGCCATGAAGCTGATGAAAATTAGGCAGGCATTGCAGGGAATGCCTGAGCCCCCGTGTGCAGGGTGTGGGCACTACACCGGATGTGCGCGTCATGCGCTTGCCTGCGAGGCGTTCGCGGCGTACGCATTCGGCCGTAAGCCCCGGAGCGTGGGAAGAAAGGGCCCGAGTCGAGGGCGCTACCTTCGAATTTTCAACGCAGGCGGGGCTGCTCGGGTCTGACCGAGGAACTCGCCTTTCGGCCCCGCGTGCGTGGCGGGGCCTTCTTTTTTACCGGAGGGGTCGGCTGTGTCTACTTTCCTGCTCGCATTCGCGGCCTTCGTGTTGCTGATCATGCTACTGGATCGCCTTCCCGGCGTGCGGCACCTCGTACAGCCGATCGTCGGGGCCTTCACTTGGATCTTCGCGGTGTTCTTCGGTTCAGTAGCCGCATGGTCATTCTACGCCGTCAAAAGCCTGTTCCGGGCACACATGACACTCCTGCACCACCTTTTCACGCCCCGCAATCGAATCGACCCGGTTTCCGAGATCCAGGACGAGAACGAGGATTAACGGGACAGCCGGTTGGCTACCACCTCCCGCCTGTTCGAATTCCGCGCTGCACCTAGTGCTCGCGGATCGAGGGTCGTTCCGCCTTAATTTGCGGGTACTGCCTAAGCGCACGCTGTAAAGCCGTCTTGCTGCAAGAGGTGTCGTATGCGTAAGAATCGGTTGCTCACAAGGGTGTTGTGGTTATTGGCCGGGGCAGGGGCTTTCGCGGCGGTACAGGCTGCGACTTACCAGATGCGGGTACCGATCCTCGGGGTGCCGGTTCCGCCGGCGAGTAGCGCATCCTCGTTGACACAGACGTTTCATTTCTACCCGCTCGACCGAGGCGGTTCTTATTCGACGGAAAGCGGCGGGCAGCAGCATGCGTTTTATACCGTCGCCGTGCCTTCCTGGGCGACGAAAGCGGTCGTGATCGCCAGAGGCGCCGCTGGGGGATACACGGAGGGTTCTTCCGGATATCTCGGGGGATCCGGAGTGAGAATCCAAGCGACGCTGCCGATCCCATCCGGCACGACAACCGCTACGATTGCGGTAGGCGGGGTCGGTTACCGCTCGGGCTACTACACCAACCAAGCGCCCGGCGCCAACGGTGGCGGGTTGACCGACGTCGATATAGGCGGCGAGATAATATTTGCTGGATCCGGCGGAGGGGCCGGGACGCTGGAGAGCACGGTAGCGCCCTCCGCCCCAGGAGGAAACGGCGGATATCCGAACGGTGTCTCGCCAACCGACTACTCCAATAATTACATCGCCATTAACGGCTTAGGCGGCGTAACAACAGAAACTGCTTCGCAACCGAATATCGGGGCGGGATCCGGCGGCGGAAAAGATCCCGGATGCTATGTGGCCGGTAACGCAGGCTCCGGGCACTACGGCGGTGCGGCAATCGACTCGAGCGGTTCTTGCTACGGTAGCGGAGGCGGCGGTTCCGGCTATTACGGCGGCGGAGGTGGCGCGCTCGGAAGCGACACCGCCGGCGGCGGTGGCGGAGGTGGGTCCTCCTATGTCTCCGCAAACGCCACGGCGGTTACTGCGTCGCTCGCAAACAACAATATCATAGGAAGCGAGCAGAGCATGTCCGGACTCGTCACCATCACCTGGGAACCATGAAGGAGAACCCCTTCTGCGATCTTCGCGCCTATTGGCGCATCCTTTAATTTTCGCCTGCACCTAGTGATCGGTAGTCGCCCCCGGCAGGGGTTGCCTCCAGAAGGGGGGGTGATTACTTGGCCAACAGGAAAGGTGGTATGGGCGACGAAAGGGGGCAATTGAGCAAGGGTTTCGACCTCGGCCCAGCCACGGGATTCACCCGCGGCACTGAAACCGTTTGGCTGTACAACCTGCAGTTCTCGCCCAGGCCCTGGCAAATCGACCCGATTTTCCGGGTGTGCGGCCGGCCGCAACCTACCCAATCGGCGCGGGAAACGAAATCGATCGGCAATAGTGAACCGGAGCACGCCAAGCGGCTTGGGCTGGCCGCAAAAGAGGCCGAGGCCGCACGCCAACAGCGATCTGCGCGTATACAACGCGCCCGCCGGCGCTTTGAGCGGCTGCAACAGTGGCTGATCTGGCTCGATTGGGGGTTGGCCGTGCTCGTCACCGGGTGGGGGTTCTTTCGCGCGGATCCGTTGTGGGTCGGGCTCGGGGTGATCGGGTTCGTATTCGCCGCGCTACGCGTTGGTGAGCGAATCAGCAACACCTTGCTTAGGGCATTTGTCAAAAAGAAAGTGTAGTCGGCATAGAGGGGGAGTCTCGGTTTAATGTTCAACTTGGTCGCCGCTGTTTTGTCGATTGCTCTGTTTGCATCCCTGCTTGCGGCAACGGTGAGCTATGTCCCGGCCGACCGGGATATCCGCATTGCGATGACTTCGCAAATGCACACGCAGCTCGCCGCGATGCAGACGGCAGCTGTGTGCTACGCCCAGGCAACCGCCGGCGCTTACCCGGCGGTTGCCTCCTGGCAGAGCGCCCTCTCGCCCATCTATGTGTTTCTGCCGACCCCACCTTCCGGCATGTCGCTCACGTATGGCTCCGGCGCCTATTCGAGCACGGTCACGGATGACTGGTTCTGCCTGTCGAATCCAACCACGCCGGCCGAGCAGGCGGCGCTGAACGAGACAGCGCAGCAGTTCTCCGCGCAGCAGGCGGTACTGTCCTCCGCCTGCGGAACAGCTCCGCCGGGGGCCTCTTCCGGAACGACGCTGACATTGTGGTTGCCGGTGAGCCCAACCAAGGTAACCTGCCCATGACGGCGGATCCAAAAGCCTACTCGTTGCTGGATGTGCTTGGCGTCACACCGGATGCGGCGCGAGTGTGCGCGGCCGAGGCTGAAGAGACCGGTGAGAGCATCGACGCGGTGCTCTTGCGCAATGGGTTCGCCTCCAGGCAGGAGATCACCGCCGCTCGCGCCCGGCTCGACGAGTCCTCGCTCATGCTTTCGGCACTCTACACCACCGAGATTCCGGTGGATGTGCTGCGTAGGCACCGGATCACGATCTGCGGGAGGACCGATCAGCGGCTCTACGCCGCTTCCCCAGAGCCGCCGCAGTCCGTTGCGGACTACATCGCGCCGTGGCTGCACGGGCGCACCCTGGTCGCACTACCGTTCGTGCCGAGTCACCACGAGGCCTTTTTGGAAACGTTAGAAGGCGCCTCGCGAGAAGAGGACCTGGAAGACCCGGTGGACCTGGTGCGCGCTGCATTGCATATCGGGGCATCGGACATCCATGTTCTGCCCAAGCAAATGAGCTACGCGGTGCTCATGCGAGTACTCGGTGTGGTCGAGCACTTTCGCGAGGGCTCGCTCGACGAACACCGCGCGCTGATCGCTCGCATCAAGGATCGGGCACGGATGGACGTCTCCGAGGCCCGTATCCCGCAAGACGGTGAGTTCCAGATCGCCTACGGCGATGGCTACGTGGATCTGCGGGTAGTTACCGTGCCTACCGTTTTCGGAGAGAAGGCCGTCATTCGTGTGCTTGATCAGCAAAAGGCGATGCCGACCCTGGAGGACCTGGGGATCACACAGCTCGAGGAGTGGCGTGCGGCCATCGGGCGTACCGACGGATTGAGCCTAGTGGTGGGACCGACCGGATCCGGTAAGACCACCACGCTCAATGCTACGTTGCGCGAACTCGATCGGATCGGGCAGATCGTCTACACCGCCGAGTATCCGGTCGAGTACCGCGTGGGCCTTGCCGGCCAAGTCAACGTCATGCCCGAAGTCGGAATGACCTATGCCGCTGCGCTACGCGCTTTCCTGCGCGGGGATCCGGATACCATTGTGAGCGGCGAGACACGCGATGCGGAGACCGCGGCGCACTTGGTTCAGGCCGCGGAAACCGGCCACCGGGTGCTCTCGACCCTGCACGCAACCACAGCGCGCGGGATCGTGCAGCGGCTGCGCCACATGGGCGTGCCGGATCTTGCGCTGCGGGCGTCCCTGCGCGGAATACTCAACCAGCGCCTCGTGCGCACCCTATGCCCGGAAGAACACTTGGGACAGGGGGTCGCTACGCGACAGCAGGTCGCTACGCGACAGCAGACTGCACCCCTGCAAGGGGATCGCCCCCCGCAAGGGGATCGCACCCTGCAAGGGGATCGCACCCTGCGGGGGGCCGCCGGATGTCCGCTGTGCCGAGGCACGGGCTATGCCGGCCGTATGGCGGTCTCCGAATGTGTCTACCTCAGCGACGAACATGATGTGGATCGGTTTCTTGATCCTGCCATTGAGCAGTGGTGGCCGTCGATCCTCGATGATGCGTTCACCAAGCTGCGCCCCAATGGAAAAGGGCGGGGGGCCGGGAAGACGACACGCGAGGAACTCGTGCGGGTATTCGGCGCCCGCGCGGTAGCCGATCACGAAGCGAGGCGGGGCTGATGGATTTTGAGATTACCTTGCGCGAGACCACGGCTCGTGCGCGCGCGCACCGGATCGTCCTATCGGTAAAAACACCCGCGAATATCGATGCTGCCGCACGGCGTTACGCCACCCGGGAGCACCTGCGCGTGGTACGCATCAAGCGAATGTCGAAGGCCCCCTTACGACTTTCCGCTCAGGACCGGTTCGTGCTTCTCACCCGGCTCTCCGCCATGTTGCGCGCCCGGGTCGGGCTCTCCGATGCGCTCGCGCTCATCGCCCGCACGTTCCGCGGCGGCATCCAGCGCACGGCCGAACGGCTTGGGGCCTATGTGCGCGGCGGTAAACCGCTCGATGAGGCGCTGTCCGCGCTCGGCCCTGGCGCCTTCCCACGAGCCTCGGTCGCGGTTATCCAGGCCGGCTATCGCGCCGGCAACGCCGCCCGGGCGCTATCAGATGCGGCGACCTTCGAGACGCTGCTCTCCAAAGCGCGCGAGAGTGCTGGCAAGGGCCTGGGATCGGCCATCGTCGGGTTCGTGATCGGGGAGGTCTTCCTGGTATCCGGGACCTATTGGCTCGGCCCGCAATTGCTCAAGCAGGGCCTGATGGGCACCTATAAGAACATCATCCACATCGGGCCGGTCTACGCTGTTGCTCACGGGGTTACGATCGTGAGCATCGTACTGTTTGCCGTGGTGTTTTTCGCCTTCCTGTTGCCTTCGGCACTTCGCCCGGTGTTCCCGGCCGCGATGGATCGGTTACTTGCGCGCATCCCCTACGCTCGGGACATCGCGCTCGCGCGGGTCAACTACGTCGCCTATTACTCGCTCGCTCGCCTGATCGAGTCCGGCGTGCGGCTGGAGGATGCGATGACCTATTCCGCCGAGAGCACTCCGCGGAGCGCTGTACGCGAGGACCTGCTCTCGGCCCGCGACGCCGTGCGGCGCGGCGAGCCTTGGCCGCAGCGATTGAGAAGCGCGCACCCGACCGACCGAGCGGCCATGTCGGTTGCCACCGATCGCCAATCGCTCGTCGAATCACTTTCCGCTATCGCCGATCAGTATCGCGACCTCTACGCCCACCGTCTTGCCATGGCCGTCCCGGCCCTGCAGACGCTGGCCGCCATATTGCTCACCGCCGCCGGCGGGGTAATCTTCGGGGAGATGTTCTTGCCATTCTTACAGGTGATCCGGCATATTTCGGGGGGGATCTAAGCGACGATAGCGAAAACGCGGGCATCAAAAACCCCCGCACGAAGCGGGGGGTGGAGGCGCGAGTAACCGAAAAATGGCGTAACGTGATCAGTCGGCTTCCTCCGGGAATAGGTACTCGGCGACATCTCCCGCCAATGTGCCCGCATCGTTGCTGCGAGCGTAATACGGCTCGCCGACATTAAGGCAGGTACCATAATTGGTATTGGTGCGCTTGCACCACGCCTCCAGCACTTGGCGCTCCCCGTCTTCGAGCCCGGAATCATCACAGTTTACCAGCGCGCTGGCCCAGTACGCAGGCAGTATATAGACTACTGTTTCGCTCATTGTTACCTCATTTTGAGCCCCCTTGTGGGCCCTCTCAGAGGCACTAGGT
>VAPM010152737.1_pt1 | contig 10999 bp, 10 predicted proteins | sample 3395091 | NCBI WGS metagenome assembly VAPM01 (sample SAMN08290445, study PRJNA428436) | hydrothermal vent metagenome | isolation source: Deep-sea hydrothermal vent chimney 3 | place: Pacific Ocean: Juan De Fuca Ridge | reverse complement strand
GCTAAACAAAAATGTTATTCATGATATTTCTAAACCATTGTGTTTAGCCCCATAGTTGATTAGGATGGAGTGGTCGTTGTTTTCGGAATGAGTGCCGAAATGAAACCAGAATCAGAAAAACTGTATATCGCGCTGATCAGTGTGCATGGACTGATTCGTAGCCATGAGCTAGAACTGGGACGTGATGCAGATACGGGCGGTCAAACGCTCTATGTGGTTGAGCTTGCCCGAGCTTTGGCGCGTCAAAAGGGCGTAGTACAGGTGGATTTAATCACGCGTCGCGTACTGGATGCCAGTCTTTCCGAGGATTATGATGCGGTAACGGAACTCTTAAGTGATCGTGCTCGCATTGTTCGGTTGGATGCGGGTTCTGATGGTTATATCCCCAAAGAAAAATTGTGGGATGAACTGGATACTCTGGTTGACAATGCGGCGACTTTTTTCAGAGAAAATGGAAAAATTCCCGATATTATTCATAGTCACTACGCAGATGCAGGCTATGTTGGCTCACGTCTGGCCAGTTTGTTGGGTGTTCCTCTGATTCATACGGGGCACTCATTAGGTAGGGTGAAACGTCATCATTTGCTGGCTGATGGATTGTCATCAGACGAAGTAGAAGAACGCTACAAAATGGCAAGGCGAATTGAGGCTGAAGAGTTGACACTCGCCTCGGCTGAGCGAGTGATCACGAGTACTTTTCAGGAAATAGAAGAACAATACGAGCTTTATGACCATTACCAGCCAGCACAAATGCGAGTTTTACCTCCAGGAACCGATGTAACCCAATTTACACCGCCTGATGGCTCAGAAAATAAGAATCCCCTTTATTTCGAGCTGGCACGTTTTTTAAAAGAACCCGATAAACCACTTATTCTGGCTTTGTCCCGAGCGGATAAACGAAAAAATATTGCGGTACTAGTTCAAGCCTATGGACAATCTAGTGAACTACAGGAAAAAGCGAATCTGGTTATTATTGCCGGAAATCGAGAGGATGTTGATGATTTGGAGGAGGGGGCGCAAGAGGTTTTTCATGAACTTTTTGTTGCTATAGACAGGCATAATTTATACGGAAAAGTGGCTTTGCCGAAACAGCACTTCCGTGAAGATGTACCAATTTTTTATCGCATAGCGGCTATGACGGGAGGTGTTTTTGTTAATCCTGCACTAACAGAACCGTTTGGTTTGACTTTGATTGAAGCGGCAGCATCGGGTTTGCCTGTTGTTGCTACTGAAGAGGGTGGCCCCCGGGATATTTTAGGCAATTGTCAAAACGGAATATTAGTTGATCCGTTAGATTGTCAGAGCATTGCTGTTTCTATATTAAGGCTATTAAATGACCGGGGGTTGTGGTTGAAGTGCGCGGCGAACGGTTTAAAAGGCGTGCGTGAACATTATTCCTGGGATGCGCATGCGCAACGTTATTTGGATATAGTCCGTCCTATTGTTGAGCGCACGGAACTACTAGAACGTAAACCAATTGCGCGGCGACGAGTACTCTATCGAGATCGCGCGATAGTCAGTGATCTGGACCAAAATTTATTGGGCGATCCACTTGCTTTGCGACGTTTAATTGAAGTTTTAAGAACGCATCGTAAAACGACTAAATTTGGTATCGCAACGGGACGCCGACTTGATTCAGCATGGATGGTGATGAAAAAAAATGGATTGCCAGAACCGGACATTTTAATTACCAGCGGAGGCAGTGAGATACATTATGCGCCCAAGCTAACAGTAGATACATCGTGGCGAAAACACATAGATTATCTTTGGGCGCCGCATATTGTAAAAAAAATTTTAAAGGGTTTGCCAGGATTGAAATTGCAAGCAAAGGCGGAACAAAGTCGCTATAAAATCAGCTATTTTATTGATCCTGAAATTGCACCCGATATCGAAGAGCTCAATCGTTTATTGCATCAAGAAGAACAGTCAGTACATTTACAATTTGCTTTTGGTCAATATTTAGACATCTTGCCGATTCGTGCATCAAAAGGGCTGGCTTTAAGGTATGTGGCAGACCGTTGGGGCATTCCTTTGGAAAAAATATTTGTTGCCGGCGGTTCTGGCGCCGATGAAGATATGATGCGTGGCAATACACTGGCTGCGGTTGTTGCCAATCGGCATCATGAAGAATTGTCACAATTAATCGATGTAGAACGGATTTATTTCGCAAATAAACCTTTTTCTGAAGGCATACTAGAAGCGCTGGAGTATTATGATTTTTTTGGCCGCTGTGTGACCCCTGATGGAAAAAATCATGTTCAGATGAAGTCTTCTGGTATGCGAGATTAGTTAAGGAGGTGTGATAAATGAAGTGGTGTATCACATTAATTTTTGTTTTTTTTATTCAAGGGTGCTCGACCGTTGCGGTTCATTTAGCCGAAGGGAGTAAGCCGACGCCCTACGCAGGAACAAAAATAGCGCTACAAAAAACAAAAAAATCCTGGTCGGAATATTATTTTTATGGGCAGATTATGTTTGTAGTAGCGGATGTGCCGTCTAGTTTTATTGCTGATACTGTGTTGTTTCCTTTGGGTTACGTAAGGCAGAGGCACACTATAAATGAATTACAAAAACAGATCATTACAAAATGAACCCGAGTGTAGTAACACCTCAATTTAAAGCGCCACGGGTTTATGTCTAGCCGTCGTTTATTGCTGTGTACCGACATGGATCGCACGCTGATCCCCAACGGCTTAGCGACTGAGTCTGAGTTTGCCCGACAGCGCTTTAGTGATTTTGTTGCTGAACCTGAAATCAGGCTGGTTTATGTGACGGGGCGTGACCGACAACTAGTGATGCAGGCGATAGTCGATTATAATTTGCCGATTCCTGATTATGTGATTGCTGATGTCGGTACAAAAATATACAAAATAAAAAAAAGTGAATGGCAAGTGTTAGACGAATGGACGCAGCAAATCGACGGTGATTGGCGAGGTCAGTCGAGATTGGACTTACAACAGTTACTTGCCGAGGTTGCAGGCTTAACCTTGCAGGAACACGAAAAGCAAAACCAACATAAATTAAGCTATTACGTTGATTTGCAGAGCGATAGAAAAAAAATATTAGATAAAATACAGGTTTTTTTTGATAAGTCGGGTATAGCGGCCAATTTAGTCTGGAGTCTTGATGATGAAAAAAACCAGGGTTTACTGGACATCTTGCCGCAGAGTGCCAATAAATTACACGCGGTTATTTTTTTACAGCAACGACTCCGCTATGAATTTGGTGAGGTGCTGTTTGCGGGCGACAGTGGTAATGACCTTGATGTGTTGGCGAGTCTGATTCCCTCGGTATTAGTCGCTAACGCCAGTGACGAGGTGCGTGATGCGGCGAAAAAATCAGCGTGCGATAGCGGCAATAGCTCTGCTTTGTATTGTGCCGATGGACGGTATCTGACTATGAATGGCAACTATGCTGCGGGTATTTTAGAAGGGGTGTGGCATTTTTTTTCAGAGTATCGGGATCATTTGTAATGAGCGTGAAGTTACGGTTAAAGCCTGTTTTATTTGGTGAGGTCTTATTTGATTGTTTTCCGGATGGTGCGCAACAACTTGGGGGGGCACCTTTTAATGTTGCCTGGCATTTACAGGCATTCGGTCATTCACCTTGTTTTATTTCAAGAATAGGGCAAGATGAGCTAGGGGAGGAAATCACAAAGGCCATGACCGGGTGGGGAATGGATACGAGCGGACTGCAAGTTGATCCGCAACATGCTACCGGCCAAGTCTCAGTGGCGCTCATCGAAAATGAACCGCATTATACGATTATAGCTGAAGTTGCTTATGATTTTATTGAATATGACGCATGTTGTCTGAAAGATGCACCTTGCTTGTTATATCATGGTTCTTTAGCGCTGCGAAACCCCGTGTCGAGAAACGCATTAGAGCAAACTATAGCGTCTCACGAGGCGGAGGTGGCTACTTTTTTCGATGTCAATCTCAGAACGCCTTGGTGGCATCAGGATGACGTGTTGGCGTGGTTAAAGCGGGCGCGTTGGGCCAAGCTCAATGAAGAGGAGTTTGTGATACTCGCTGGCGAATATCACGATTTACAGCAAGCCATGACAGATTTTCAACGTCAATATTCTTTGCAATTATTGCTGGTGACTTTGGGCGCAAAAGGAGCCGCAGCGTTGTTGGATACGGGTGAATATTATACAGTCGAACCCCAACAACTGACCCCTATTGTTGATACAGTAGGGGCAGGAGATGCTTTTACTGCTGTATTGCTACAGGGTTTGATTCACAACTGGTCTTTGCCAAAAACGATGGACTACGCGCAAGATTTTGCAAGTAAAATTGTCGGTATCCGTGGTGCCACACCAAGCAACCGAGCGCTGTACACGCGAACCCATTGAAAAACCAACGATACGATATGAACTATGCGCGATCAAAAATGGTATGAAACACAAAGTAAAATTACTCTGGAGCGTATTTTGCCTCGCCTCAAAACAGGCGGTTTGGGTGAGATAGAAATAGCAACGGAAGCCGATGCGGAGTGGGCGTGTTTTGAGCAACGCTTGCGTACCCATTTCCCGCGTTATTTTCGATTATTGTATCAAATTTATGGTGAGCAATACGATTTTTTCTATCACCTGGAATCGACTCTGGAGACCGCGACGCAGATGTGGCTAAGTCGTAGTGATGAATTAAAAGCTTTGGATGCGGTACGTATATCTGATTCATATTGGTATCAATCGCATCGCATGATTGGCGCGATGGCCTATGTTGATTTGTTCTCTAAAGATATCAGAGGGATGTTCAAATTAATTCCTTATCTTAAGGAACTGGGTATTAATTATATTCATTTAATGCCGCTTTTTAAGACCTCGGGGGGGGATGATGATGGCGGATATGCGATTAGCAGTTATCGTGAACTGGACCCTGAACTCGGCTCCATGGAAGACTTAGCTGAATTGACTGCTGAATTTCGTAAGCATGGTATTAGTCTCGCGTTGGACTTTGTATTCAATCATACTTCTGATGAACACGAATGGGCAAAAAAAGCGTTGGCGGGAATCGAAGAATATCAAACGTATTATCATATGTTTCCTGACCGAAACATGCCTGATCAATATGAGCAAACTATTATTCCCGTTTTTCCTGATGAGCAGTCCGGTTGCTTTACTTACAGTAGTAAAATTCGCAAATGGGTATGGACGACCTTTCACAATTATCAGTGGGATTTGAACTACAAAAATCCTGAAGTTTTCAATGCTATGGTTCGTGAAATGCTTTTTCTCGCTAATCAGGGCGTTGAGATATTGCGTTTGGATGCGGTTGCTTTTTTATGGAAAAAAATGGGTACAGATTGTCAAAATCAACCCGAAGCTCATACCATTATACAGGCGTTTAATTGTATGGTTCAGATCGCAGCCCCTGCCATGATTTTTAAATCTGAAGCGATAGTTCATCCAGATGAAGTGAATAAATATATCAGCGAAGGGGAGTGTCAGCTCTCCTATAACCCACAATTGATGGCTTTGTTATGGAATACCTTGGCAACACAGGATACCAGTTTGCTTAGACATGCATTAGAAAAACGTTTTGAGTTACCGGGTGGCTGTGCATGGGTTAACTATGTACGTTGTCATGATGACATCGGTTGGGTTTTTTCTGATGATGATGCTCGAGAATTGACGATTGAGCCGAGCGATCATCGACGTTTTCTAACCGATTTTTTTGTCGGGCGCTTCCCTGGAAGTTTTGCTCGTGGCCTGCCTTTTCAAGAAAACCCAGAAACAAAGGACGCCAGAGTGTCGGGCACTCTGGCTTCGTTAGCGGGTTTAGAAAAGGCGTTGTCCGAAAAAAACGAAATTGAAACAGACCTGGCCATTCGTCGTATGGCTTTATTATATGGTGTCGTCTATACCATTGGTGGCATTCCCATGCTTTATTTGGGTGATGAGCTGGGCATGCTGAATGACTATAGCTATGAAGAAGACCCAGAAAAAACGGGTGATACCCGCTGGATACATCGCCCACGGTTTGACTGGGCTTTGGCAAAAAAGCGTTCTGCTCGGGATGGTTTAATCAAAAAAATTCATTCGGGGATGTTGAAGCTAGCGCAATTACGTCAGCAAAACCTTGCTTTTACACGCGCAGAAACAGAAATTGTGAACACAGGGAATGCACATGTTTTAGGTTATTTTCGACATCATGATGAGCAAAGTGTTCTTGTTTTAGCTAATTTTTCGGATCAAGAGCAAGTCATTTCAGCGAAGCGTTTACGGTTATTAGGTTTACGCAAAGCCATTACAGACATCGTTGCAGGTAAAACGGTAATTGCAACACAACAGCTTGAAATTGATGCCTATCAGTTGATGATCTTGATTGTTGTGCGTTGATCCATACGTCGTCCTTTAGACTTAAATGTGCACGTTATACTTCACAGTTTAGCGCCCGGATTGAAGGCGTATTCATTCGTTGATTGCCTATACATTCCTTATCAGTGCGCGCCCAGGATTGAGCGTGTTACGATATGATCAACAATAAAAATCAATTAACCAGGAAACAATGAAAATGAGAAAAATAGTTTATTTGATCACCTGTCTATTTCCCATTGTTGTTTTCGCCCAAGGTAATTCAGGTATGCAGATGGATATGCAAAAGATGATGGAACGGGTACAAAAAGCTCAAAACTGTATGCAAAATATTGCCCCGTCCGAGCTTGATAAATTAGAGCAAGAAGGGAAAAAAGTGGAAGCTGAGGTCAAGTTACTGTGCGCTGATGAACAACGCGATAAAGCTCAAAAAAAGGCGCTTGACTATGCCAAAGAAGTGATGAACCGACCCGCAATCAAAACAATGCAAAAATGTGGCGAAATGCTAGACGGCATGATTCCGAAAATGCCGTTTGATGATATTGACAAAGAATTTAAAAATCGGCATGTATGTGATGAAATGTAAGCACGCTTAATCTTATCAACGCTTATGAAAACACACTTTCGTTTCTTATCTGCTGATCTGCTGCGAGCAAAGACAATGGCCGGTTGGATCCTGTTGTTTAGTGCAATGGTGTTGAGCGGTTGCGCCACTAATTCAATTTTTAGCGCCTATCCCTCTCAGATAGAGGGAATAAAACAGCAGATTATGGCAGGCGAACTTTCTTCGGCACAGGCATTATTAGAGGAAAAGAGCCAAGGATCTGACAAAATGCTTTACTTGATGGAGCGAGGGCGTATCTCTCAGATCGCTGGAGACATTAACGCGAGTATTCGAGATTTTGAGCAAGTTATAGATGGGTTTGAAGCCAATGAAGCTGCGGCAAAAATTACCGCTTCTGGTGCCGTAAACAAAGCGAGTGCGGTGTTGTTGAATGAAAATGTGCTTCCATATAAAGGTCATGCTTATGAACGAATCTTTGTCTATAGCTTTCAGGCACTGAATTTTCTTTATCAGCGGAATTTTGAAGCGGCGGCTGTTGAGGTGCGACGCGCTAACCTAGAGCAAAATCTGGCGCTGCTTAAGTATGAAAAAGAACTGATCAAGGCGGAGCAGCAAGATGCAAAAAACGGTAATATGGCGGCAATCATTACTCAAAACAGGCGTTACAAAGAAAAATTTTCATCGTTGAACTCGCTTTCATCAAAGGTCAAAAACTCTTTTCAAAATGCCTATACATTCTATATATCGGGGCTAATATATGAAATGAATGGCGAGTATAATGACGCTTATATCGACTATAAAAAAGCGCTGGAAATCTACCCGGGCAATCGTTACCTGCGAGCTGATGTCGTCTATCTGGGGCAGCGGCTCGGAATGACGGAAGATTTGGCATTGATGAAGGCAGGGGGGGTAGAAAAAGTTGCCTCTCGAGCTAAAGAAAAAGGCAAATTAGTTGTGCTTTATGAGCAAGGTTATGCGCCAGAAAAGCAAGAAATTAATCTTTTACTTGACTTGCGTGGTGTGCCCAATAACCTGGTATTTCCGACTTATTTTAATCAGAAGAAAAGCTATCGTGCACTGGTTGCCGGACTAGACGGTAAGCGTCTTGGAGAGACCCAGACTATTGTTAACGTTTCGGCTTTGGCGGCCAAAGCGCTGAAAGAACAGTTACCAGGCATGATGGTTCGGCAAGGCTTACGTGCCCTGGCTCGTGAACAGTTGAAATCTCAACAAGGGGATGATCTTGTTAGCGCACTGGTGGGATTGGGACAATTATTATTGAATAGAGCGGATTTACGTAGCTGGTTGACCTTGCCTGCCGAGGTGCAGATGATGCACTCCATTGTCGATTCCGGGCAACAAACCTTGACTTTGAAAGACGGGATTCACAACGATGAAATAAACGTCAATATTTTACCGGGACAGACTACGGTGGTGCATGTGATTGCGGTCGGTGGTCGGTTGCGTACACGAGCGATAACGATATAGAATGAAATCTAAGTGCTCCGCCATAATTATTGTAACTCAATTTTCGCAGTATTTTTCAGGTGAATCAAGGCGCAGCGAAACGAGCATAGTAGGCTACGTGACTGGAGCTGCAACGCGGAGTCACGCGAAAAAGACCAATAAATGTTAAAATAATTATGGCGAGGTATTTATGCTTATGGCGTGAGCAATATCGCCCTAACATGGAAAGGGCGTGTCATGCTCCCTTAATACTTAATCGCCACGAGTATATAGCCGTAGCGTTTGAAATTTAGGTGTTGAGAGCGTGTCCTACCCATCTCTTGGCAACGCTCTGCGTCCTGCTTACACATCCCCTAGCAGGCAAGGCGAAGTGGCAAGGTGTAGCCACCGGGCTATTGCGAGATGTTTGCAACGTAGCCAGGGAATGAGAGCGGCAATCTCACCTAAATTTTAATTGCTACGGGCATATATGGAGATCAATATGAAAAGAACTAAAATGAGCAACCAAATTTATTTTGTAAAGATTTTTGCTGCGGTATTGTTAGTGGTGTTGCTGAGTGCTTGTAGTACCTCAGGCATTGAGGCGATCGGTACGCCGGATGGCGCAGAGGTTCAAAAACATCTATTGATACACAATGATGCTCTTGCTAAAAAAATTACTATTTCCGATATGCGGACACGAAAAACAGGAGGGCTGCTTGAGGTTAAGCTGACGTTGAGCAACCTCACTCCTCGCGATAAAGCCGTGTCATACCGTTTTTCCTGGTTCGATGATGATGAGTTTGAAGTAGAGGCGGGTGTCGATGGGTGGACACCCGTGAACCTGCATGGTGCACAGAGTATTAGTGTACAGGGTGTAGCACCCAATGGTTCTGTGAAGAGTTATCGTTTAAACGTAAAGGGGCAATAGATGTTGATGAAAAAACGTTCGATCCTGCTTGGGTTATCAATAACTGCATCACTGCTTTTGTTGCAGGCTTGTGCTAGTAAAGTGGCCTATGAAGAAGCGACCGAGGTCGAGACAACGACCCTTGAATTTGGTTCTACTGATTTGCAACAGATTGCGGCTAAAATGGTTGATTCGGTATTGTCTTTTCCGCCAGTAGTTGAAGTGACGAACCAACGTCGTCCAGTGATGTTTGTTGATAAAATCAAAAACAAAACCACGGAGCATATCGATACAGAGTCAATTACGGATACAATTTCTACTCGTATTTTACGTTCAGGGAAATTCCGTTTTGTCGATATGACGAAAGCAACAGAAGTACGCGAGCAACTGGCATTTCAAAATGAAAGTGGTATGGTTAACCGTAATACAGCGGCACAAATCGGGCGTCAGATCGGGGCGGAATACATGATGTACGGTAACCTGAGCAGCATTGTGAAAAAGAGCAATAAAGTGAAGGATGTCTATTACAAGTTCACCCTTAAGCTGATGCATCTTGAAAGTGGCATTATTGAGTGGTCTGATGAAAAAGAAATTCGTAAACGGCGCGAAAAATCGCTATTTGGGTTATAAGGAAGGTATTTAATTTTCATTCCTTTAGATGCGGCTATAAAAGCAGTGAAATGATTCTGAGTCACGATTTATGCAACTAATAGGGGTAAGTTGCCTTCTTCTAGCTGCTTTTCCTTGATATATTTGACTGCTTCTTGTTTAAATTCCAAGTTGTAAGTTTTTCGTTTCATCGGTCACCTCTTGAGTCAAGGTTTTACCTTAGTTGGATGTCTATTTTAACAGGGGATGCTCATTTTCAAACTTACCCCCCGTTGATATAACCCAAAGCTTGCTGCACGAGTTCAGCTTCGCTGCGGGCATGAACACCACTGCACAGCGCTATCATCAACAGGCTGAGGCTGATTTTATAAAATAGCGGTTTCACTTTTTCTCCGTTGAAGATTTAAGATATCGGAATAGGCCATGATTTGTAGGCATCAGGGTGGTCTTTTTCCCATTGCTGGGCGCGTTTTATGGCCTGATCGATTTGACTTTTAGTGATATATTTTTTCTCAATCAAAGTTTCTTGATATAAATTTCCAAATTGAGCCCCAGAGTCGCTACCGACGTCAAACCGATAATTACTCAATTCAAACCACATATAGGCCGTTACGACATCGCGTTCTGTAATTCGACCGTTCATGTACATTTGACCCAGTTCAGTTTGGGCCAGGGCATGACCACGATGGGCTGCTTTTTTATGTAACTTAAATCGTGCTCGTAATGCAGCCTTTATGTCATTTTTATATTTAGGATGACTAAAAATAGCGATAGCCAGGCCGAATTGTGCTGCTGCATTGCCTTGGTCAATGGCCTTGGTGTACCAATATACGCCTTTATCCCAATTAAAATATTTATTACGTTCTGGAGGACCATCTAAATACAACGTTCCCAGCCGATGTTGTGCGGCAATATTACCCGCTTCGGCCAACGGTTTGAGAATTTTGAAGGCTTGGTCATGCTTTCTCTCGTCTGAATAACCTTCATTGATATATCCCAGAGCTTGCTGCACGAGTTCAGCTTCGCTGCGGGCATGGACATCACTGCACAGCGCTATCATCAACAAACCGAGGCTGATTTTATAAAATAGCGGTTTCACTTCTTTCTCCGTTGAGAATTTAAGATATCGGAATAGGCCACGATTTGT
>VAPM010725608.1_pt1 | contig 11006 bp, 9 predicted proteins | sample 3395091 | NCBI WGS metagenome assembly VAPM01 (sample SAMN08290445, study PRJNA428436) | hydrothermal vent metagenome | isolation source: Deep-sea hydrothermal vent chimney 3 | place: Pacific Ocean: Juan De Fuca Ridge | reverse complement strand
TACGGTGTGCGGTACCCGGGAACCCGCTCGACGCCGCTGCATGGGTCATTTGAGCTAACTTTCACAGCCCACGTCCGCTCCGCGCCGCCCTGGGGTAGGCAACAGGTCGGTATTGACATAAATCTGGACACCTTCAAGTCCCGCAGCGGGTTTGGGTTCAAACCTAAATGTAACACTATCGATCTCCGGCGTTTCGCGCATGGTTACAGGAGAGGATTCGTACATGTTTCCGTTACCGGTTTGGATATGAATTTGGTAAGATTTTCCAATTTGAGTATCGATTGCTCCAGGGTAAAAATAAACTCCTTTATTGCTTGATTCCTGAAGAAGGTATTGCTCTCCACTCTCATTTGAAATACTCACATTTGCACCGCTCTCAGGAATTATGGCAGTGGTATCAATGGGTGTGGACCTTGATAGCTTTACTTCAAATTGTTCATCGCTATCGGATAAAAATGCCTCTACGACCAACAGATTTTGAAAACCTTGCGAAGGAGGATCAAATTCCCTAATACAATTGCTAAATAGCAGGAGTATATAAAATAGACTTAATATATTGATAAAAAATTTCATTAGAATCTAAAATTATATGTGATAGTCGGAATTGCCTCAGCAAAAATAGAAAGTTGATATCCTTTTACATCTCCATCTTGCGAGACAAAATAAATGGAATAAGCATTATCTCTTCCTGTAACATTGTAAATGGCAAACGTCCATGAGCTATGATTTAATTTTTTTATCTTATGATTCCCTTCAAGATTGATTGATAGATCAAACCTGAAATAATTTGGAATCCTAAATTGATTTCTATCAGAATAGGTTAACCTTTCTGTTCCTCCATAATTATACTTAGCAACGGGGTAGGTAATGGGCCTTCCGGTACTGTATGTTAAATTTCCCGATACACTAAATCTCCTGGAAAATTTCCAATTTGAAAGCAAATTGAAAGCATGAGGTTTGTCATAGCTGGCTGGGAAAAACTCCCCATCATTCACTTTTTCTTCGGCATATTGCCCATCTACTTTGATCAGTGCTCTGGAGTAGGTATAGCTTAGCCACCCATTTAGTTTGCCAGTTTTTTTCTTCAACAAAAATTCAATTCCGTACGACCTGCCAAACCCACTTATTATATCTGTTTCCAGTTGGTCATTTAATACCAGTTGAGCTCCACTTTTAAAATCCAGTAAATCCTCAATAACTTTATAATATCCTTCAACCGAACCTTCAACAGTGTTGTTTTTGAAATTTTTATACAACCCCAGCGATACCTGATCCCCAACCTGCGGTCTGACGTATTTATCGCTTAGTTTCCAGGTATCTGTAGGTGCAATAGATGTGGTGTTTGACAGCATATGAATGTATTGTCTCATTCTATTGTAGCTTAACTTCAGGGAACTTTGATCTGATAATGAGTACCTGGCAGAAAACCTCAATTCCGGGCCATTGTATGTTTGAATACTTTCTCCCTCCCCATAGCTTGTCTCACCGGTTTTAGTTCCTTCATTTCTTGGTCCATTTTCGGCATACTCGTTTACTGTTTTTGGCCCCAAATAATTATACAGTGAATACCTTAAACCTACATATACTGATAGTTTTCGACTTATATCATATTTATCTCCCAGGTAAATCGCCGTTTCCAAGCCTTGTTCATCCTCTAAAATTTTGGGAACTATTAGCGAGCTTTCTCCAACCGGTTGTTGTGTGCCCGGTTTCAGTCCATAATAAATGGAGCTAATGCCAAAATCTATTTTATGCTTGGAGTTTGGGAAATAATTAAAGTCAATTTTTCCATTGAAATTCTTTATAGAATAATCCACATTGAATGCATTTACTTCATTATTAATGCTCGAAACTTCATAGTTATAGCCACTATATACTCCAGAAAAAACGCCATAAAATTTATTGTTAAATATATGCTTCCATTGAAGCGAAGCACTCTGATTTGAGTAGGAATATATCGTATCGGAATTGAAACTAAATTTATCGTTGCTAAAGTATCCTGAAGCATAAATGGAGTTTTTATCATTTACATCATAAGATAGCTTGCCATAAAAATCATAAAAAGAGGCGCTGCTGTTTTTTAGGGAAGCACTTGGTAATTGCTTCAATATCCAGTCGGAATAGGTACTTCTGGCACCAACAATAAATGACGCTTTATCTTTAGCTATCGGACCTTCAAGCGTCAATCTTGCTGTTACAGGGCTGATGCCTCCGCTCCCAACAAATTTCTTATAGTTACCTTCCTTGGACTTCACCTGGAAAACAGAAGATATTCTTCCTCCGTATTGAGCAGGGATACCCCCTTTATGAATTTCAACACTTTTTATAACGTCCGGATTAAATGAACTGAAAAAACCAAAAAGATGGGTAGGGTTATAAATAATAGCGTCATTGATCAGCATCAGATTTTGGTCTGCCGTACCACCCCGCACATTAATCCCGTTAGCACCTTCACCAACTGATTGTATACCTGGTAATGTAAGTGCTATTTTGAGCACATCAACCTCGCCAAGAATCGGTGGCACCTTTTTCATGGATTGGGCGTCGAGCTTATCAAACCCGGTCTGCATTCCGGCTATATTTATATCCTTTTCAGATTCAATGATTACCTCTTTCAATGGAATTATTTCTTCATCCAATTCAATATCCAGCTTACCTGCACTGTATAAAATGATTTGTCTTTTTGTATCTTGATAACCAATATATTTGAGTAGTAACTCGTGTTTTCCTGTAGGAATTGTAAGAGAATAATATCCAAACTGATCAGTAGAAACACCAATGCGCGGATTTTCTATATAAATCAAAGCTCCAATCAACGGATCTCCATTTTTAGCATCCCTAATGTACCCAGCCAGATTGGTATTTTTCCCTTCAGTAACCCCAGACTTGATTCCTATTTCAAAAATGGAGTTTTCAATTGTACTCAACAGCTTAGCCTTCTTTTCTTCATTGTCAAAAAAATTGATGATTTCTTCATCTTCGGAAATAATATCATCATCTGATCTGTCGAAGAAATTTATTGGTAATTCTGTGCGAATCTCATAACCCTGTGTGAGAATGAGCTGATTATTTTCGTTTAGGTAAAAATGGATTTGCGTTCCTCGAAACACCCTTGTTAAGACCTTTGTTAAGGATTCATTATTAAAGATACCTGTCACGAAAAAACTATCAACCACTTGCGGGTGATACATAAACTCCACTGGTATTTGTCTTTCGATATCTTTCACGAATAGCTCAAATGGTGTGCTTTCGTATTTCCCTGAAATTTCATAGTCTTTTTCCTGAGCATTTGATTCAAATGAAAACAGGAATAATACCAAAATAACCAGGGCCAGAATTTTTTCCATATACAAATCAATTAAAAAAGTGAATCGTAGTATTTTACAATTTCAACCAATTGACTATCCGCGTCATGCTTAAAACGATAATTATTCTTTCTTATGAAGCTTTTTATCTCCTTCTTTTGGTCGGAAAATACCTTTATTATTGAGCTCTTTTTTTTCACCTGATGAAGTAAACTATCTTTTTTTATATAGTATCTATCCCTCTCCAAAAATTCTTCACCAATTGTGCCAATATCATTAATCCTTGCAATTATTTTCTTTCTTTTTACCAATACTTCCATGTCCCCTCTTTTGTATATCTGATTGTAAAAACCTGTTTTAATGTTTGATATTGTATCTTTTTCTAGCCAGATAAACGAATAACCCACGAGTTCAAAAGAGCCTACTTTAGGGCTATAAAGTTGAATAGGTGCCAAAAAACCATCAGAATTGAAATGCTCAATTAATAGCAGATCCCTGTAAATGTCATACTTAAGAAAAATACTATCATAAGCATGGGCATTATAAACTAAGGAACCCTGCTCCCAATAATCATTTCTGAAATATTGATGTCCTTTTATGCCTATATGAGGATCGTAATAACTGCTTCCGGTATTAACCATGGAATTGCTGCCAATTTCTTTGTCATAAATGGAAATCGCTTTAGCCTTGGCTTTCAGAATTCTTTCTTCGCATAGGTTCTCAATTTGTTGGGCGTATAAAGTTGATGTTAGGAAAAAAGATAAAATTATGGATAGGACATATTTTATATCTGTGGGTTTGTTGATACTTCCATTTTGTTGTTTCATTTATAATAGAATATTCTAATTATTCATCGTCTCGCAGTTCCATTCTGTTAGAGCATTAAACTTAAAATATAAAATTATTAAATGCTCAAGTTAATATTTGATAACATAAAAATGAAAAATAAATTTTAAATATAGACCCATCAAATAGAATTTTTCGACCAATGTCTCAATTCCAAATTCACTCGGTACGATTTTGCCATGGCACTTCTCCGGCCTTTTGCAATTGTTTCAAAAGGATCTTCCTTCAAATTATAGAGGTCCCAGTAACATACAGCGTTTCATGAAATTATTAATTAAACAGCTGAATGCCAGCCCATTGACATCAAACCTAATTCCCAGCAATTGACTAGCAATCAGATAGATACAAAAAAAACCAACCATTGAACATAAAGAGGGTTAATCTATTCATTTCGTATTTGCAATGGTTTAGGAAAATTAAGCATTTATTGAAAATGCCACCAATAAATCTAATTTCTATTCAGGGTACTTTAGACCGCATGAACTTTTTTAATGATTTATTTTTTAGGGCTGTTCTCTTTTTTTCGTCAAATAGAATATTCATAAAGTACAATCCTAAAATAACTGATAGTACACCAAACAAGGCTCCAAAATAGACATCTATCACAAAATGTTGCAGCAAATAAACTCGTGATAAGCCTACTAAAAAAGCCAGTAAAAACAATATTGTTGAAACTAAAGTTCCTCGATTATTAATCACGATAAATAAGATTGCAAACAATGCAAATCCTGTTGTGGTATGTCCCGAAGGAAAAGTATTTGAGCTATGGACATCAACACCATCTACGAGATTTAAAGAAATATGCTCATCGAAAAAAGCAATTGGCCGTTCCAATCCTTTATAAATTCCTCTTTTGAATATGGAAACGATAATCGCTTGAAAAATTACAGAAAATGCGGCGAGAATGGTTGTGTAGTAATTATAAAATAAAAGTGACACAAGCAGAATTGCTAAAAGGCTCCCATCTCCAAGATGGGTGACGTATTTAAATAAAAAATCTAAGCCGGCATTGTGATGTTGATTAATGAGTAGTTCTAACTCCCCTTTTTGAATGAATAACACCGGATAGGCAAATATGATTGATACGCCAAGGCACAATGCTATAAATTTAGAATTAAGAAAATCTTTTGTCATTGATAATTAGTATTTAGTACTGCTTGTCAAAAATAATAGATTATTAGAATGGACCTATATTAATTCATTTCTTTCAATAAAAAAGAGAATGAAATTGTGGCCAATCCTGCAGGCCAGATGCAGAAGATATTCAGGCAGAGGTAAAAAATAAGACCAAAGGAAAGCATTCAGTAAGGTTTTTAAATTTCCCTGCTGCTAATTTTGAAGGAGAGCTTCTTTGATTATTTCTATCACCTGGGTACGGTCCGATAAATGAGCAGGCCAATTATTGTAAAAATGATATTGGGAATCCAAATGGCAATTATCGGTTCGATACTACCCGCTTCTGCAGAGGTGCGTGAGAAAATAAAGAAAATGATATATATAAATGCCAACAAAAACCCCAGGGCAATTTGAAACCCTGAACCACCGCGGGCTTTCCGTGCCGAAACCCCTATTCCAATAAATGTTAATATTAATGCAGCAAATGGGGCAGTAAAACGAATATATTTTTCTATTTCATAAACTTCCAAATCATCTGCTCCCCGCATTTTTAGTTCCTCAATATAATCGTAGAGTTCATTCAAGGTGAAAGTCTCAAACCTACTGTAATCATTTGCAAAATCTTTGGGATGAATTCTAAGGGTGGTATCCATAGATTTTCCATAAGAAAATATTTCTTTCATTCCATCAATTTCCCTCTTTTTCCAGTTTCTCAATCGCCACTTTCCGGTTTCTTTTTGCCACTCTAGTCTCGAAGCCTGGAGTTTTTCTATCAATATTTCCTCTTCGATAGTTTCGAGGGTTGGCTTATATCCAACATTATTGTTCACATTGTAGCTTTGAAGGTAAAGCAGGGTGTTGGGGCCAATTTTTATATGGATATTTCTGTCTGTAAAATGATATGCCCCCTTTATGTATTGCATTTCAAATGCAACTCGATCTTTATTTCCATCCGGAATAATCCAGCCTCCAAAATAAAACGAGGTAATCGCAACGATGAGGGCGCCCATCATATATGGTACCATCAGCCTTGCGAAGCTAACACCACTACTGAGTATTGCGACAATTTCCGAATGTTGAGCCAGTTGAGAGGTCATGAATACTACTGTGATAAATACAGTAATAGGCGTGATCATATTGGCGATATATGGTATATAATCCATATAAAAGCCCATGATCTGGCCAAAACTTAACTCATGATTAATATAGTTTTCATTGTTTTCGGTGATATGAATAATTACTACCACAAGTTGAATGACGAAAACCACAAATAAATATGATTTCAGAAATTTTTTGAGAATATACCAATCAAGTATTTTCATTTTCTAAATGCTATAATTCTAATATATCCATAATATAAGTACTGAGTTATGCATCAGTAAATGTAATTTATTTTTAAGCACACCATAAGGAAAATAATAATGATATAAATCTGAAACTGATTATAATCTTTGGCTTACTTTCTTTACCATTTCTCTTTTCCAAAGGTCAAATGTGCCATTGATAATTTGCCTTCGAGACTCTTTTACCAACCACAAATAAAAGGCCAGATTGTGAATACTTGCAATTTGCGCTCCCAACATTTCTTTGCTAATGATCAAATGACGAAGGTATGCTTTGGAGTAAAATGCGCTTACTTCATTTTCAAGGCCGTCATCTATACAACTCAAATCATCTTTCCATTTTTCATTTCTAATATTAATAATTCCCTCAGTAGTAAATAGCATGCCGTTACGAGCATTGCGTGTAGGCATCACACAATCAAACATATCAACACCCAACGCAATACATTCAAGGATATTTTCCGGTGTTCCAACACCCATCAAATATCTGGGTTTTTCTTTAGGTAAAATGTCGCAAATCAAGTTGGTCATTTCATACATATCTTCAGCCGGCTCTCCTACCGACAATCCTCCAATGGCATTTCCGGCCCGGTCGTACGAGGCAATTGTTTCTGCCGACGCTTTTCTAAGATCTTTGTAAACGCTTCCCTGAACAATGGGAAACAGACTTTGCTCAAAATTGTATTTTGGCGATGTGGCGTCAAAATGATCGCAGCATCTCTTGAGCCATCTGTGGGTCATCTCCATGGATTTTTTGGCATAATCATAGTCGCAAGGATATGGAGTACATTCATCAAAAGCCATAACGATATCAGCGCCAATTATTCGCTGGATATCCATTACACTTTCTGGAGTAAAGAGATGTTTTGAGCCATCTACGTGCGATTGAAATTTCACACCCTCCTCTTTTATTTTGCGCACATTGGCCAATGAATAAACTTGATATCCACCACTATCTGTAAGTAGTGGCAGATCCCAGCCAATGAATTTATGCAATCCTCCGGCTTTTTCAATCAACTCAAGGCCAGGTCGGAGATACAGATGATACGTATTGCCCAGGATAATTTGTGCTTTTATGTCATTGACGAGCTCGCGCTGATGCACGGCTTTCACCGTGCCGGCGGTACCAACAGGCATAAAAATCGGTGTTTCTATTTTCCCATGTGCGGTTTCGAGCAGCCCGGCGCGCGCCTTGGTGCCTGAATCATTGGAAACTAATTCAAACTTCATGTACTAATAATTTATTGAAACATTACCGTTTTCAGGCTAATATTATTTTTCTGAATACTTGGCTACCAAATGCAGACCTCAACATTTTTAATAGGAATAGCAAGCTTCATTTTAAAATGACCTTATGTAATGCGGAGCGCAAAAATAATTGATAATATTTACAATAAGATGCTAATATCGCTTTACATTTACCTTACAGTTTTAATGATACTAAACAATTATTTAATGTTGGAAATATTTTTTTGGCTATTTATCGGTAGCGCTGGAATACAGTTTTTTTTCTTTGCTTTTGTTTCCATTGCAATTTTTTTGTACAAAAAACCAACAAGAGATGATTACGAAATCAAAGGAGTGTCGATTGTAATCAGTGCCAAAAATGAATTTGAAAACTTAAAGAAACTTATCCCCCTTTTACTTAATCAACAATTTCAATCTTTTGAATTAATAATAGTTGACGACAAGTCAACCGATGAAAGTTACGACTATCTCATTGAGCTGGAGCAAAAGAAGGATATGATCAAGCTTGTGAGAATCGATAATACCCCGGACCATATCAACAACAAAAAGTATGCGCTCACCTTGGGCATCAGGTCAGCAAAATATGATCATATTTTATTGACAGATGCTGATTGCTTTCCTGAAAGTGATCTTTGGATAAATGAAATGTGCCTCGGCTTCAGAGATGATAAAAAGATATTTTCTATTGGCTACTCACAGTATTATAAAACAAACGGCCTGTTAAATACCTTTATCACTTACGAAACCATGCTTACAGCTATGCATTATTTTGGCGTCGGACTGCTTGGCAATCCGTATATGGGTGTTGGTAGAAATTTGGCTTATCGAAAATCTTTCTTTTTAGAAAAGAATGGGTTTGGAATGCATCAGAAAATTGTTGGTGGCGATGACGATCTTTTCGTCAATCAACATGCGACGAGAAAAAATACCAGCTTTGTACTTTCTCCTGAATCAACAATTTATTCCAATCCTAAAACTGTATTGAGCGAATTTATACAGCAGAAAACAAGGCACATGTCCGTTGGAAAGCATTATCGAAGTACTGACAAATTTGTACTCGGATTGTTGTCTATGTCAAAAATCACCTTTTGGGTAAGTTTTTTTGTGGCAATTTTGTCAGTATTTCAAACTTATATTGTCCTTGGTAGTTTTTTGCTAGTAATGGTATCATTATTGACAGCTATGTTGACATTGAAAAAGAAAACCGGTGACAAATCGAATATTTGGTTGTTACCTATCTTAGATTTTATATACATATTTTATTATATTTCGACAGGCCTCAAAGTTTTTTTTACAAAAAAGGTTAGATGGAAGTAAACAAGAATTTTTCAGATAAAGCATTAGAGGATTTTAAGCTTATTGACAGAGCAACCATTAATCATGATGAGAGGGCTTTTGCTGAATTGATGCAGCGTTACAAAAAGCCGGTTTATCACATGATATTGAAAATGGTACGCAATGTCGATGATGCAGAAGATCTAACTATTGAGGCATTTGCGAAAGCCTTTAAAAACCTGGAAAAATTTAAGAAAGAATTTACCTTTTCTACATGGCTGTTTAGAATTGCCACAAACAACGCCATTGATTTCATCCGCAAGAAAAAGCTCGAAACGATGAGTTTAGATACATCTTTTAAAGATGATAGCGGAGAAACAATTACTATTGACGTAGAAGATAGCGAGCTGAATCCGATGGAGGAAACCATCAAAGGTCAGAAAATTAAGCTGGTGAGAATATTTGTTGATAAGCTTCCTCCTAAATATCAACGGCTGGTGAAATTGAGATATTTCAATGAGCTGTCGTATGAAGAAATTGCCAAAGAACTAGAGTCACCACTTGGTACCATAAAAGCCCAACTCCATAGAGCCCGTGAGTTGATGTACGACCTGGTAAAAGGTAAAGAACAGCATATTTAAAATGCACCCTTACTTCGATTTAATACCAAAATATTTTCCTGAATTATCAGATAAGCAGTTAGATCAGTATGACCAATTGTGGGATTTATATCAAAATTGGAATGCAAAAATTAATGTTATATCCAGGAAAGATATTGACGAATTATATCTCAGGCATGTACTTCACTCATTGGCCATTGCTAAGCAATTTAATTTTAATCAGGGTACAGAAATATTAGATGTTGGAACCGGAGGAGGATTCCCCGGAATCCCATTGAGTATCTATTTCCCGGAGGTGAATTTTACTCTTGTAGATTCTATTGGGAAAAAGATAAAGGTAGTTAATGAGGTCGTAAAGTCCTTGAAACTCCATAATGTTGAGGGAAAGCAAATTCGAGCCGAGGAATTAGAAAATCAATATGATGTAGTTGTAAGTCGCGCTGTTACCAATCTGCCAAAATTTATTTCATGGGTATCCGATAAAATAAAAACTGGAAATGCTTCTGGAATTGGCAATGGGATTATTTACCTGAAAGGTGGCGACCTTGAAGAAGAACTAAAGCAAATAAATTGGCCCACAGAAATCCATGAAATTTCGACATTTTTCAAAGAAGATTTTTTTGAAACGAAGAGGCTTATACATTTGAAAAAGCCAGGATTCAATTGATATGAATACTTTTTATTGCAACTTCGGCATGCCCTACGAAATATGCCGAAGAGGTAGGCTCGAAGCCTGAAAACTTTTTACCACAGGTCTATGAAAATCATGACTAAAAGGATTCCATCCACATTATTTACTCCAAATATCAAACATACCCCAACCCTTGGTTCGTGTCCTCACGAACCATTTTCGATGGTATTTACCTTAAAATTCATCGTTCGGAGAATCCATGGAACTTTAATGCATTTTGCATGTACAAGACCTTAGTTCAGATTCGTGTGAACACGAACCTGAGAGAAGCAAAAAAGTTGACAAGCTTTGGATTGAATTGATAGTATTGATATAAATATAAGCAGCTACCACTTAATTGAAATCTACTAACTTAAATGTTTTTATTATTGAGAGCTCAAACTAATGAAAACAGAATACACATTCATTTGTCAATACAATCATATTGTATTTGCTAATAAAATTCAATTTGTATGTATCTAAAAAAAAGCACTTACAAATTTTACTTCGTAAGTGCTTGATTATCAATGTGGGCCCACATGGGCTCGAACCATGGACCCCCTGATTATGAGTCAGGTGCTCT
>VAPM010007200.1_pt1 | contig 11006 bp, 9 predicted proteins | sample 3395091 | NCBI WGS metagenome assembly VAPM01 (sample SAMN08290445, study PRJNA428436) | hydrothermal vent metagenome | isolation source: Deep-sea hydrothermal vent chimney 3 | place: Pacific Ocean: Juan De Fuca Ridge | reverse complement strand
GGCAAACAGATTGCACCGAATAACCCTATTTTTAGTGCCTCACCAACCATTACATCAGAAACAACAGAAAGCGTATTAGGTGCAATGGAAGAAAACCTGAGTAACGTGAGCATGACCGACAGTCAGGTAATGGATATTGGTTTGGAAACCGGCGTATTCAGTGCTGAAGATTTGGCACCAGAATCACCCGGGCCATCAGCCGAAACCGAATCGGATATATCCGGGCTTGATTTCAATCTGGGTGACGATACACCGGTTACCGATCAGGAAGAAACAAAAGATAATATCGAAGCGCCTGACGGCCTTGATTTTAATCTGGATATGGATACCGCTGATGATGAATCAACTAAAAGCATGGCCATTGACTTAAACGAGATGGAGCTGGGCGAACCCGATACAACAGACGATGACCCAACAGCCAGCATGGCATTTGATGCCGATGCGCTGGATCTTGATTCAGCCAGTGCACAATTAGATACCGGTACACTTGATTTCAGTATGGATACAGAAGAAACCAATGCCGATGATGCTAGTCTGGATTTAAATCTGGATGCGAGTGATGCGATGGATATGTCCTTATCGGCCGATGCCGACGAAGTTGGCACCAAGCTGGATTTAGCCAAAGCGTATATTGATATGGGTGATTCAGCCGGTGCAAAAAGCATTCTGGATGAAGTTCTGGAAGAAGGCAATGACGAACAAAAGTCAGAGGCTGAACAGCTTGTTTCCCAGCTTTCCTGATACTTCACTTATTTAATACAATAGCAACCCCGCCTTAAGCGGGGTTGTGTCGTTTCAGGTTAATTAAAATTCCGTCTGGTTAATTATTTAAAATAAATAGTTACAAGCAAATAATGGAAAATACAAAACAAATTTACCGTATTGCAATGGGCATCGAATACGATGGCTCACCTTATGTAGGCTGGCAGTCACAACGTGAAGGTGAAACGGTTCAGCAAAACGTTGAAGGTGCATTATCAAAAGTGGCCAACCATCCTGTTAAAATATTTTGTGCAGGCCGCACCGATACCGGTGTGCATGCGAATGAGCAGGTGATTCATTTTGAAACTACCGCCATCAGGGAAATACACTCATGGGTGATGGGCACGAATACAAACCTTCCGAGAAGTATTTCTATTTTATGGGCAAAGCCGGTGCCGAAAACATTTCATGCACGTTTTAGTGCGATAAAGCGAGCCTACCGCTATACAATTTTAAATCGCAGTGTTCGGCCGGCAATACTCAATAATTATGTGAGTTTTGTGCGTCAGGCTTTAGATGAAGCCCGTATGATGCAAGCAGCGCAACATCTAATTGGTACACATGATTTTACCTCGTACCGTGCCGTCGCCTGTCAGGCTAAAAGCCCGGTGCGCACTCTCCATAAACTGGACATTACCCGTGAAGGGGAATTTGTTCACCTGGATTTACTGGCCGATGGTTTTCTACACCATATGGTGAGAAACATTGCCGGTGTGATGATTAAAATCGGTATTGGTGAGGCTGAAGTTGACTGGTCGAAACAGGTGCTGGAACATCGAGATCGACGACTTGGAGGTGTTACCGCGGCACCTAAAGGACTATCCCTGAAACAAATCACCTATCCAGATGAATTTGCATTACCCAGTATTTATAATCACACTTAACAGAGTTATTCACCAGGGCATAAAAAATGCCGAAGTGGTATTTTAAAGCGTATAATAAGCACTCTAATTTTTATATTCAGACTAGACAAAGGTTACGGCAATGCAGCCCATTGAAATCAATACCGACTTAATTCGCAGCTATGACAAGTCAGGGCCGCGTTATACTTCCTACCCAACTGCTGTGCAATTTAACAGTAAATTCACTGCTGAAGATTATAAAAAACAAATAGCATTGAGTAATTCAACGAAAGATAATTTATCGCTGTATTTCCATATCCCTTTTTGTGACACCATTTGTTATTACTGCGGTTGCAATAAAATTGTTACTAAAAACAGAAAGCGTGCCGAGCCTTATTTAGAAAGGTTATATAAAGAAATTGAATTGCAGGCAGGCTACTTTGATAATAAACGGGTTGTAACCCAGTTGCACTGGGGGGGCGGTACGCCCACCTTTATCAGCCAGCAGCAAATGCAACAACTTATGGATACGACACAACAGCACTTTAATTTATTAACTGATGATAGCGGTGAGTATTCCATTGAGATCGACCCGCGTGAAGCAAATGAAAAAACAATTGTCTTGTTACGTAAACTGGGTTTTAATCGGATGAGTCTGGGTGTGCAGGATTTTAATCCTGAAGTACAAAAAGCCGTGAACCGAATTCAGTCTTTCGAAGAAACACAGGAGGTTATTGTTGCGGCACGTGATACCGGCTTTCATTCTATCAGTATTGATTTAATCTATGGCTTGCCCCATCAAACAGTCGCCAGTTTTACCGATACCTTACAAACCATTATTGAATTGAATCCAGACCGGCTTTCCATTTTTAACTACGCACATCTGCCTGAAATGTTTAAAACCCAGCGGCAAATTAATTCAGACGATATTCCCGCTCCACAGGTGAAACTGGAAATATTACAACAAGCTATACAACAGTTGATGGCGGCAGGTTATGTTTATATTGGTATGGACCACTTTGCAAAACCGGACGATGAACTTGCTATTGCGCAAAACAAGCATAATTTATATCGAAACTTTCAGGGCTACTCGACCCATGCCGATTGTGATTTGGTGGGTCTTGGTATTACTTCTATCGGCAAAGTGGCTAACTGCTACAGCCAGAACGTAAAAACAATGGATGAGTATTATCAGCTTATCGACAATAACCAGTTACCGGTATTCAGAGGCATTGAATTAAATGCGGATGATTTGCTGCGGCGTGAAGTGATTAATCAGCTTATTTGTCATTATTATCTAGATTTCGCTAAAATTGAAGCACAGTTTAAAATTAACTTTTCAGATTACTTTGCAACCGAGTTAGAGCAACTTCAAAATATGCAACAAGATGGCTTGTTAGTTTTAAGCAAAAAAGAAATCACTGTGCAACCGATAGGCTACCTGCTTATTAGAAATATCTGTATGGTGTTTGACCGCTATTTAGGCGATTCCAAAAACAGGTTTTCCAGGGTTATTTAGTCATTCATTTTTGCTGTTGCCCTGTTATTTGTCATTCCCGCGGAGGCGGGAATCCAGTAGAATAAATAAAGCGCTTTTTATATGATCTAGATGCCCGCCTCCGCGGGCATGACGGGAGTGTGTTACTCACTAAATTGGTGCCCGCCGTGTCGCCATGGTTCCAGGATTTTTACCATTAAATTCTGGTATAATTTCTCTTGATTGATAATTCTAACGACAGTTTGATTTTATGGCTCATCCTCCATCAAGAACACGGATTAAATACTGTGGTATCACACAATTAAGTGATGCGTTCGAAGCCGTGCGCCTAGGGGTCGACGCGCTGGGTTTTGTGTTTTACCCGCCCAGTCCACGGAATATTGAAATTGAGCAGGCTGCGGATATTATCCGCCAGTTGCCTGCGTTCGTTTCCTGTGTCGGGCTTTTTGTGGATTCATCCGAAGAATTTATTCAGCAAGTGTTACAATCCACAGCGATTGATACCTTGCAATTTCATGGTAATGAATCGGTCGAGCAGTGCCAGCGTTACGGTAAGCCGTATTTAAAAGCAATACGTATGAAGCCGGATGTGGATCTTGCTGCGGTTGCAACAGAATATGCCAGCGCTGCTGCATTATTGCTAGACAGCTATGAAAAAGGTATCCCCGGTGGTACCGGCACAAGTTTTGATTGGGCGCGTATCCCGGCATCACTGACTAAACCGGTTATTCTGGCCGGAGGTTTATCGGTCGATAATGTGGCCGAAGCCATTCAAACAGTTAAACCGTATGCCGTGGATGTGAGTGGCGGTATTGAGCTTGTATTAGAAAAAGGTCAATCCAAAGGAATGAAAGATGCAGCAAAAATGGCTGCTTTTATCAATGAGGTAAATCACGCGTGAAACCAGACAACGCAAATAACGCGAGTCAGAAGTATGCAATGCCAGATGAAAGAGGGCACTTCGGTGTTTATGGTGGCAAATTTGTCGCCGAAACTTTAATGGTACCACTGGAAGAATTGCAGCAGGCTTATGATAACTATATGCAAGACCCTGCATTCCAGAAAGAACTCGACTTTGAATTACAGCAGTATGTCGGTCGTCCTTCGCCATTATATTATGCCGAGCGCTGGAGCCAGCAAATCGGTGGTGCAAAAATTTATTTAAAGCGTGAAGACTTAAACCACACCGGCGCGCACAAAGTGAATAACACCGTTGGTCAGGCATTATTGGCCAAGCGCATGGGCAAAAAGCGTATTATTGCAGAAACTGGCGCAGGTCAGCACGGGGTTGCCTCGGCCACGGTTGCAGCTCGTCTTGGAATGGAATGCGTTGTGTATATGGGTGCCGAAGACATTCAGCGCCAGGCAATGAATGTCTACCGGATGAAATTATTGGGTGCAACGGTAGTGCCAGTCACTTCCGGTTCACAAACACTCAAAGATGCGCTCAACGAAGCGATGCGTGACTGGGTTACTAATATTGACGATACCTTTTATATTATCGGTACCGTTGCCGGGCCCCATCCTTACCCTGCGATGGTTCGGGATTTTCAGGCTATTCTTGGCCGCGAATCACGTGAGCAGATTTTACAGCACGAAGGTTGTTTGCCTGATGCTTTGGTGGCTTGTATTGGTGGTGGTTCGAATGCCATTGGTCTGTTTTATCCTTTTATCGACGATACCGAGGTACAGATGGTTGGCGTTGAAGCGGCGGGTGATGGTATCGAAACCGGCCGTCATGCGGCGGCATTGTGTGCCGGAGACCCTGGTGTATTGCATGGCAACCGGACTTATTTAATCGAAGATAAAAATGGCCAGATCATTCCCACCCACTCGATTTCTGCAGGCCTGGACTACCCTGGTGTAGGGCCAGAACATGCCTGGCTAAAAGACATTGGTCGGGCAGAATACGTGTCGGTAACCGACACCGAAGCGCTGCAAGGTTTTCATGACCTAACCCGTATTGAAGGCATTTTACCAGCACTGGAATCGAGTCACGCCGTAGCGTATACCGCAAAACTGGCGGCCAGCATGAGCAAAGAGCAAATTATTATCATGAATTTGTCCGGTCGGGGCGATAAAGACATTCATACCGTTGCAACGCATGAAGGGATAGAGTTGTGAGTAGAATAAAACAACGATTTGAACAACGTCTGGCGGCTGGTAAAAAGGTACTTATCCCTTATATAACAGCAGGTGACCCAAAACCTGAAACCACCGTGCCGTTAATGCACGCCATGGTGGAGGCCGGTGCCGATATTATTGAGCTGGGTGTGCCTTTTTCTGATCCAATGGCCGAAGGGCCGGTTATTCAGAAAGCAATGGAAAGGGCGCTTGAGTCAGGTACCAGTTTGACCGATGTTTTGGGCATGGTGGCCAATTTTCGTGAAACAGATAGCGATACACCCGTGGTGGTGATGGGCTATTTAAACCCAGTTGAAGTGATGGGCTACAGTGACTTTGCCGATAAAGCGGCCACAGCCGGTGTTGACGGTGTGTTAACCGTGGATATTCCACCAGAAGAGGCCGAAGATTATATTAGTGCTTTTAAAAACAAAGACTTAGATCCAATTTTTCTGGTTGCACCCACTACCAATGATGAGCGCATGAAGCTGATATCCAGTGCGGGTAGTGGTTTTGTGTATTACGTTTCGGTCAAAGGGGTAACCGGTGCCGGGCATTTGAATACTGACGAAGTCTCGGATAAAGTAGAACAAATCAAGTCGTTTACTGATTTGCCCGTTGGCGTGGGTTTTGGTATTAAAGATGGTGATTCTGCCAAACGTGTGGCCAAAGTGGCCGATGCGGTTGTTGTTGGTAGCGCGATTGTGCAACGAATAGAGGCAAATGCATCAGATTCTGATAAAATAAAGGTAGTGGTATGTGAATTGATAAAAGAATTACGCACTGCTATCGACTAAACATAATATAAGAGAAAAAAACAAGCGATGAACTGGTTTTCAAAATTATTACCCACAGGTATCCGTGCAGACGGTAACAAACGTACCAATGTTCCCGAAGGTTTATGGGCCAAGTGTGCAGATTGTCGTGCAGTTTTGTACCGTGCAGAACTCGAACGTAATCTTGATGTTTGCCCCAAGTGTGATAACCATATTCGTATTGGAGCTCGCCGCCGTTTAGACACATTTTTAGATGCCGAGCCGCAAATTGAAATTGGTGAAGAAATCACACCAGTCGATGCGCTTAAATTTAAAGACCTGAAAAAATACCGGGACAGGCTCACCCAGGCACAAAAAACAACCGGTGAAACCGATGCCCTGGTTGTGATGATGGGGCAGGTTAAAAAAGTACCGGTTGTTGCGGCCGCATTCGAATTCAAATTTATGGGTGGTTCAATGGGCTCGGTTGTTGGTGAACGTTTTGTACGTGCAGTCAATACAGCGATTCAGCATCGTATTCCTTTAGTTTGCTTTTCTGCCAGTGGCGGTGCGCGTATGCAGGAAGCGCTGTTTTCTTTAATGCAAATGGCCAAAACCAGTGCAGCACTCGGACGCTTACGTAAACAGGGTATTCCTTTTATTTCTGTTTTAACCGATCCGACCATGGGTGGCGTATCAGCCAGTTTTGCTATGCTAGGTGATATTCATATTGCCGAGCCGAATGCTTTGATTGGTTTTGCCGGACCTAAAGTTATTGAACAAACAGTTAGGGAAACCTTGCCCGAAGGCTTTCAACGTAGTGAATTTTTATTAGAGCACGGTGCGATTGATATGATTGTAAACCGCCGCGACATGCGTGATACAGTTGCGCGTATTCTCACAATGTTAACGAATCAACCTGCTGCTTAAATCTAACTTTCATATTTATTTCGGGTTCACAGCGTGAGTTATGCGTTTTAACACCCTGCAACAATGGCTAAGCTGGCAGGAAAGCCTGCATAACAAACAAATTGATTTAGGTTTAGACCGTGTTCGTCAGGTCTATCAACAACTGCATTATCCAGCCTTTAAAATCCCCGTTATCAGTGTTGCCGGTACCAATGGTAAAGGTTCCAGTGTGGCGATACTGGAGTCTGTCTATACACAGGCCGGTTATCGGGTGGGTAGTTATACATCGCCTCATCTGGTTCATTACAATGAACGCATTCGCATTAATCAACAGCCTGTAGACGATGCCCGTCTTTGTGAAAGTTTTGCGCGTATTGATGAAGCGCGTGGTGAAATATCCTTAACTTATTTTGAATTTGGCACGTTGGCTGCCTTTGATATTTTTCATCAGGCGGAATCAAAGGGTGAGCTGGATGTTGTTATTCTTGAAGTGGGGCTGGGTGGTCGACTCGATGTGGTGAATCTGCTGGATGCAGATGTTATGTTAATTACCTCGATTGGTCTGGATCATACAGACTGGCTGGGCGACACACGTGAAGCTATTGCTTTTGAGAAAGCCGGTATTATGCGCAGCAACAAGCCGGTTGTTTGTAGTGACCCGGATATGCCGCAAAGTATTCAACAGCACGCAGATAAAATAGCCGCACCCCTGTATCGTCTGGGGAAGGAATTTAGTTTTGAACAACGGCAAATGGACTGGCAATGGTTGGATGAAAATACCTTACGTACTGCCTTGCCCCGACCGGCGTTAATTGGTGAACATCAATACCAGAATGCAGCTGGTGCACTAAAAGTGGTTGAATTATTGTCAGCACGTTTACCGGTCAGTCAGGCACATGTAAGGCAAGGGTTGATGGATGTGCGGGTGGATGGGCGTTGCCAGATCATTCCGGTCAATCAATCCATGGGTGGACAAACACTGATTCTGGATGTGGCACACAACCCCGATAGTGTGCAATGTCTGGCGCAACTGGTGGCCGAGATGAAATCCTCTGGTCAGGTGCATGCCTTAGTAGGAATGATGAAAGACAAAGCGTTGGTCGACTCATTGCAGCCCATGCGCGAACTCATCGACCATTGGTATATTGTAAAAGCACCTCTTGAACGTGCGGCAGAAACGGCGCAATTAGCAGCCATTATCGGTACGTTCCCGGCTGCTTCTTCAACGTGTTTTGAACAAATCGCGGTTGCCTTTTCAGAAATGCAATTACAGGCAAAAAAAGGGGATATTCTGCTGGTTTTTGGCTCTTTTTACACGGTCGCCGCCATTCTGCCGAGCTGGATATCCGCTTAAAATAACTGAACCTCAGTGCCAGATATTGGTACAATAGCTCTATGAGTCAACAATCATCCAATCATGACGAACAGCCTGTGCAAATCAAGCAACGGGTCATTGGTGCGATTGTGCTGGTCGCGTTAGGGGTGATTTTTATCCCTATGTTATTAAATAGTGAGCGCGCACTGGATGACGGCATGCCGGTTTTTGGTAGTAACATTCCGAATAAGCCGAACTATATCTCAAAACAATCACCGAAAGATAAAGCACAGCAATCAACAGCCGTTATTATAAAATCACAGGCCGATTTTGACGCCAGAGTACCGGTTGATGAGCACACGCCAGTGCTTAAACCCGCAATTAAAAATGATACAGTTGCAAGTTTTGCTAAAATAGATTCAAAGGAAAAAAAGCCGGCGAGTAAGGCAAAATCAAACCAGGTTAAGAGCAGAAAAGTAACGACGGCAGAAGCGAAACCAACAGCAAAACAAGCTGCAAAAGCATGGGCAATCCAGGTGGGCAGTTTTAGTGAACGCAGTAATGCCTTTAAGTTACGCAATAAGTTACGTAGTAAAAAATTTACAACCTTTGTTGAAGCGGTCAAAACATCCAAAGGGCGCGTTTACCGTGTACGGGTCGGGCCGGAAGTACGCCGTAGTCAGGCCGAAAAAATACAAAAACGTTTAAGAACCGAACTTAAAATAAGTGGTTTAGTTGTTGCTCATCCCTAAATGTTAGTACAGGAAAGTTGTTCTTTATGATTTGGATTGATTTTGCCATTATTGGTATTATTCTTATTTCTGCTTTTATCAGCCTTATCCGTGGTTTTGTACGAGAAGCATTATCACTGGTGGGGTGGGTCGTATCATTCTGGATAGCATTGACGTTTGCTGGCGGCTTTGCCGAACTATTTTTAAATTCGATAGCCGATAAAACATTCCGTGTGGTGGTGGGCTTTGGTATTTTATTTGTTATCTCGCTTATACTGTTTGTGGTGGTAAATTATTTTGCAGTGCAACTAGTTCATCGTACCGGTTTGTCCGGCACAGACCGGTTTATAGGTGTTGTTTTTGGCGTCTTGCGTGGTACTTTAATTATTGCCGTATTAGTGATGCTGGCGGGCTTGTCCAGTATGCCGCAAGAGTCATGGTGGAAAGGTTCTTTATTACTTTCACAATTTGAAGGCATTGCATTGTGGTTAGGGCAGTTTTTACCTACCAATATTGGTTCCAGTTTCAAGTATTAACTCATTTAAATATTCAGTGAAAATATCGAATAATATTTATAAAAGGTTATACTTTAGTTTTATTTCATTCTTGTCTTAACAGAAAGAGGATAGTATGTGTGGCATTATCGGTATTGTTTCAAATAAACCAGTCAACCAGAATTTATATGATGGTCTGATTGTTTTACAACACCGTGGCCAGGATGCTGCCGGGATTGTGACCTGTGAAGACAATCGCCTCTATATGCGCAAAGCCAATGGCCTGGTGCGCGATGTTTTTCAAACACGGCATATGCTGCGTTTAAAAGGGCATATGGGAATCGGTCATGTGCGTTACCCAACTGCCGGTTGCTTTTCTTCTGCCGAAGCACAACCTTTTTATGTGAACTCACCATATGGGATTACCCTGGCGCATAATGGTAACTTAACCAATGCTGATCAATTGCGCCGTGATCTTTTTAAAGAAGATCGCCGTCATATTAATACCGATTCGGATTCAGAAGTTTTATTAAATATTCTGGCGCATGAATTACAAAATTCCGATAAGTTAAATGTTGATGTTGAAGATGTTTTTAATGCAGTAAAAGGTGTGCATAAACGTTGCCGTGGTGCCTATGCGGTGGTTGCTATGATAACCGGTAAAGGTATTCTGGCATTTCGTGACCCGTATGGTATTCGCCCCCTGGCTTTTGGTGAACGCAAAACAGCAGAGGGTAAAGATATTGTGGTTGCATCGGAGAGTGTTGCGATTGATGCACTCGGTTTTGATTTGGTTAGAGACATTGCACCAGGTGAAGCTATTTTTATTGATGCCAATGGTAAGCATCACACACAGCAGTGTGCCGAGAACCCTGTTTTAAGTCCCTGTATTTTTGAACATGTTTATTTTGCACGTCCCGATTCCATTATTGATGGCATTTCTGTGTATAAAGCACGTTTAAGAATGGGTGACTATCTGGCTAAAAAAATTCTGCGTGAATTACCTGAACATGATATTGATGTGGTGCTGCCCATACCGGATACCAGTCGTACTTCGGCACTGCAGCTTTCCTATACCTTAGGTGTTAAGTACAGTGAAGGTTTTATCAAGAACCGTTACATTGGCCGTACTTTTATAATGCCAGGGCAAAAAGAACGTAAAAAATCGGTTCGGCAAAAACTGAATGCCATTGAACTGGAATTTCGTGGCAAAAACGTATTATTGGTTGATGACTCGATTGTACGTGGTACAACCTCAAAACAAATTATTCAAATGGCACGTGATGCTGGTGCCAAAAAAGTGTACTTTGCTTCGGCTGCACCACCGGTTATTCATCCCAATGTTTATGGTATTGATATGCCTGCCGCAAAAGAGTTAATTGGTTATGGCCGAACCGATAAAGAAATTGCCAAAGCGATTGGTGCCGACTGGTTAATTTATCAGGATTTAGATGACTTAATCGAAGCGGTTAAAAAGAAAGTCCCGAATGTTAAGCAATTTGATACTTCGGTTTTTAATGGTGAATATGTAACGGGTGATATCAGCCAGGAGTATCTTGCTCATATTGAAGTAAGT
>VAPM010012151.1_pt1 | contig 11022 bp, 11 predicted proteins | sample 3395091 | NCBI WGS metagenome assembly VAPM01 (sample SAMN08290445, study PRJNA428436) | hydrothermal vent metagenome | isolation source: Deep-sea hydrothermal vent chimney 3 | place: Pacific Ocean: Juan De Fuca Ridge | reverse complement strand
AGTGTGATCTCGGTGCCCGACACTTCAAAATGGGCATCCGCACCCTTGAAGTCAAAACGGGTATTCACTTCGCGATTGGCCTGATCCACGGCATTACTCAGCTCGTGCATATCCACTTCGGAAACCACATCAAAAGACGGCATAGCGAATCCTCTGTCTGTTTATCAAGTCATCAAGCGGATCATCGAGCATCAGCCACGCGGATGATGCGCCGCGTGCAGCTCTTTCAGTCGCTCGTTGGCCACGTGAGTATAAATTTGCGTCGTGGACAAGTCACTGTGGCCAAGCAGCATCTGCACCACACGCAGGTCAGCGCCGTGATTGAGCAGGTGGGTGGCGAAGCTGTGGCGCAGGGTATGCGGCGACAGATGCCTGTGAATACCGGCCTGCTGCGCATGGCGCTTGATAAGATACCAGAAGGCCTGTCGCGTCAGCGGCCCGCCGCGCCGGGTGATAAATACCGCATCACACTGCCGTCCCTTGAGCAGTTCCGGCCGGGACGTCGACAGATATCGCGCCAACCAGTCCAGCGCCTCCTCACCGAGCGGCACCAGCCGCACCTTGCCACCCTTGCCCTGGGTACGCAGCACACCCTGACGCGTGTTGACCTCCCCCCGCTTCAGGTTCACCAGTTCGGAGACCCGCAGGCCAGTAGCGTACAACAACTCCAGCATGGCCCGGTCGCGCAGACCCAGCACATCACCGGTCTGCGGTGCCGCCAGCAGGGCCTCGACGTCAGCCTCGGTCAGCGTCTCCGGCAGCGGGCGCCCGACCTTTGGCGTATCGATGTGCTCCGTCGGATCCTGCTGTACGCGGCCTTCCCGAACAGAAAACCGGTAGAACCGCCGCAGACACGAGAGCTGCCGGGCAATAGTGCGGGGCCGGCTGCCAGCCTGGTACCGCCAAGCAAGAAAGTCTTGCAGCTGGCCGCGTCCCACCTGCAGCAGCCCGCAGCCCTGAGTCATCAGCCAGCGCGTAAAACCTTCCAGATCCCGCCGATAGGCCGACAGGGTATTGGCACTCAGACCCCGCTCCATCCACAGGGCATCGAGAAAACGCTCGATTTCCGCCTGTTCGCTGTCGGCCAGCGCCGTTTCAGTGCTGCGACTCATGGGCCAGCAGGGCCTGCTTGATGGGCATGAATCCGCCTCGCGTACTACCGGCAAAACCACCCAGCCCGGATTTCGCCACTACACGGTGACAGGGCAGCACCAGCGGCACGGGATTTCTGCGGCAGGCATTGCCCACCGCGCGCGCGCCACTGCCGATGTCGGCCGCAAGCTCACCGTAGCTCAGCGGCCCGCCAGCCGGAATCTCGCCCAAACGTCGCCAGACCCGCAACTGAAATTCGCTACCCTGCAAGTCCAGCGGCAGATCAAACCTCCAGCCGGGATCAGCAAAATAGTTTTCGAGCTGCATCGCCACCCGTTCCGCCAACGCTGTCGCCGGGACGATCTCACGCTGCAGGGGCAGAAATTCTATGCCGCTCAATCCGCGGACAGTGGTCTGAATTCCCAGCATCCACGCATCCGGCAACAGGGGCAGCGGAATGATCGCAGCAAAATTTTCTGCTTTCGGTATCACCCTACCTCCCCACACCAGCCCACAAAACCGGGACAAAAAAACGCCCGGCACGGGCCGGGCATTTTTTCTGCAGATCGTTGCTGCAGACAGTTTCGCTGGCAGACAAATTGTTTGCAGACAAGGGACTATGCATCCTCGTCGCGAGCCAACCGGCCGTGAGCTTAGAGTTTTTCCTTGATGCGCGCAGCCTTGCCCTGCAAGCCACGCAGGTAATACAGCTTGGCGCGACGCACGTCACCACGACGTTTGACCTTGATTTCGCTCACCATCGGGCTGTAGGTCTGAAACACACGCTCGACGCCCTCGCCATGGGAAATCTTACGCACGGTGAAAGAAGAGTTGAGGCCGCGGTTGCGCTTGGCAATCACCACGCCTTCATAGGCCTGCAGGCGCTCGCGGGTGCCTTCCTTGACCTTGACCTGAACGATGACCGTATCGCCCGGGCCAAACTCCGGAATTTCCTTGTTCATCTGCTCGGCTTCGAGTTCTTTAATGATATTGCTCATGATCTGCTCCACTATATTTGCGGCGGATTATACCGGTTTATTCAAGTTGATACTCAATTCTGTTCGTGCTCACGGATGAATTCCTGCAACAGCCGTTGCTGCTCCTCATCCAGCGGCCTACCCTGCAACAGTTCCGGGCGTCGCAGCCAGGTGCGTCCCAGCGCCTGCTTGCAGCGCCAGCGGCGGATGGCCGCGTGGTCACCGCTGAGCAGCACCGGCGGTACCGGTTCACCGTCGATCACCTCAGGCCGCGTGTAGTGCGGGTGATCGAGCAGGCCATCCGTAAAGGAGTCCTGCTCGGCCGAATCCTCGTGGCCCAGCGCACCCGGCAACAGCCGTGTGACACCATCGATCAGCACCATCGCGGCCAGTTCACCGCCGCTCAGCACGTAATCACCGATGGACCATTCCTGGTCGATCTCGGCCGTGATCAGGCGCTCGTCGACGCCTTCGTAGCGGCTCGCCACCAGCACCATACCCGGCAGCGCGGACAGCTCGCGCAAGCCCGCCTGATCCAGCACCCGCCCCTGCGGGGAGAGGTGGATCACCGGCGCGCCCTGCGGCGCCTGCCGTTTGGCAGCGCGGATGGCGGCACGTAGCGGCTCCACCATCATCACCATGCCGGGGCCGCCGCCGTAGGGACGGTCGTCCACCGTGCGGTGACGGTCGCGGGTGTAGTCGCGCGGATTCCAGTGCGCCACTTCCAGCAGGCCGCGCTCCACGGCGCGGCCGCTGATGCCGGACTCCGTCACGGCATCCAGCATTTCCGGGAACAGGGTCACCACGTCGATGCGCATGCCGCTCCCTCGTTCAGGTCATTCCAGATAGTCGGCCTGCCAATCGACGCGGATCACGCCGGCATCCAGGTCAACGTCCTTGACGATATGCCCGGTGACGAAGGGAATCAGCCGTTGCCGCTCGCCCTCCACCACCAGCACGTCATTGGCGCCGGTGGCCATGAGATGATCCACACGTCCCAGCTCAGTGCCGTCCAGAGTCTCGACACGCAGGCCGACCAGGTCGATCCAGTAATACTCGCCCTCTTCCGCCGCCGGCAGCTGCTCGCGCCGAACCGCGATCTCCTGCCCACGCATCAGGACAGCGGCATCACGGTCGTCGCAGCCGGCAAACTTGGCCACGACACCCTTGCCATGTACGCGCGCGCCATCGAGACGGGCCTCTCGCCAGTCGGCATCGGCGGCCTTCTCCGGCCGCAGATACCAGGGATCGTAGTCCAGAATATTACTGGGGATCTCGGTGTGAGACTGGATCTTGACCCAGCCCTTCACGCCGTAGGGGGCGCCGATGCGCCCGACCGTGATCCACGCCGGGTCAGACTTGCTCATGCGCAGCCGCCAGCGCCGTACAACAATTCAGGCTCAGGCAGCGGCCTTGGCGCTCTGCTTCAGCAACTGGCTGACACGATCAGAGGCCTTGGCGCCCTTGGACAGCCAGTGCTCGACGCGCTCGCTGTCGATGCGCAGCGTCTCTTCCGCGCCACGTGCCACCGGGTTGAAAAACCCCAGACGCTCGATAAAACGACCGTCACGTTTGTTGCGGCTGTCGGTCACGACAATGTGGTAAAAAGGACGCTTCTTGGCGCCGCCACGAGATAAACGAATGGTTACCATTACGTTTTCATTCCCCGAATAAGTTCATGATTCAAGACTGTTTCAACGCAAGAATTAAAACAGTTGCGCAAACAACAATCCGCTATCCTCTGGATGGCGGATTGCTAAAGGCGGCGTATTCTACGTGAAAACAGCGCAGAATGAAACGCCTCTCAGGCTTTATGTATGTCTCCCGGCACTACGGATGAAGACCCCGGCGTTGCAGCCCGGTTGAACGCTCAAGGCCACACATCAGATTCATGTTCTCGATGCCAACCTGGGCGCCGCCTTTGCCAATGCTGTCCAGCACACTCAGCACGCTGATACGCCCCCGTTCGGCATCATAGTCCAGACCGATAAAACAGTAATTGGTCCCCACGACCGAACTCACCCAGGGATAGGGCTTGTACTGCCAGGCGGCGTTGGCCTCTTTGGGCAGATCGTAGACCTTCACAAAGGGCGCATCCTGGTAATACGCGCGGTATCGCTCAAGCAAGGCATCCCGGTCGGTACTCTTTAGCGGAAACGCATGGCACACAGCAAGTATGCCGCGCACGATGGGTGCATAGACCGGCGTGAAATGCACAGACACAGCTTGCCCGGCCAGTAACGACAGTTCCTGTTCCATTTCGAAGCTGTGACGATGCCCCACCACATTGTACGGCAGCAGATTATTGCCGATTTCCGGGTGATGTGCCGCGCGCGATAACTCCGCCCCAGCGCCGGCAGTACCCGATATGCCGGTCACCACCAGTTTCTCCGTATCGACCAGGCCCTCCGCCATCAAGGGCGCCAAGGCCAGAATGGCCGCCGAGGAAAAACACCCCGGATTGGCAATCAGTGAGGCATTTTCAACATCGGCCCTGTGCAGTTCATTGATGCCGTATACCGCCTGTTCCGCCAGCGTCCACTGGCCGTGTTTTTGGCCATAGACACGTTCCCAGGTGGCGCGATCCTGCAAGCGGAAGGCAGAACCCAGATCGATGACCTTGGCACCCATCGACAGGAATCTGGCCGATTCGCGGATCGAGGCCTCTGTCGGCAACGCCAAAAAAACCACATCGCAGGGTGTTACCCGGTCGGGGTGAATCAGCTCAATCCCGCTGTCGTAAAGATTCGGGTGACATTCCTCGATGCGGCCACCAGCACGACTGGTCGCCCAGGCAATATCGACCTCCGGATGATCCATCAGTACCCGCAAGACCTCACCGCCCATATACCCCGAAGCGCCGACAATACCCACCGTAATCATTGCTCACTCCTTACCATCATTGGTTTGTAGAACCTAGGTCCTTCCGGATCAACGCATGAAATTGTTGCTGCAGGCAGGTGTAGGCGCTTCCCGGACACTGTTTCAGCAACCGCCCATCAATTTCACGCACGGGAATCAGTTCCGCACCGGTACCCGTGAGAAAACATTCGTCAGCTGTGTACAGGTCATAGGGGGCCAGGGTTTGCTCCCGGCACACAATGCCCGCCTGTGCCGCAAGTTCGATGATCACACGCCGGGTAATACCATCCAGCACGCCATCACTCACCGGCGGCGTCAGCAGGGCACCATTCCTGACGATGAATACATTGTCCGCACTCCCCTCGCAAACGTGGCCACGCGCATTAAGCAGTATCGCCTCTTGCGCGCCGGCATTGCCAGCTTCCATCCGCGCCAGAATGTGATTGAGATAGTTCAGGCTCTTGATGCGTGGATCCAGGCCATCCACCGGCAGACGCCGGGTGGCGGCAATAATAACGCGAATCCCCCGACGGCATTTTTCTGCATCGACCAGCGCCATCTGCGCTGCAATGATGAAAACATTGCCCCGCTTGCAGGGCGTGGGGTCAAGTCCCAGAGGCCCCTCTCCCCGGGTCACCACCAGTCGCAAATAACCCTCGGGCACAGCAAATGCCTCGATCAGGTCAGCGACGGCCGCTGCCAGGGCCTCCTGATCAAGTGGCAGCGGCAAACCAATGGCCGCCGCGGAATCACTCAAGCGATGCAGATGTTCCTGCAAACGAAAGGCGCGCCCCCGGTAAAAACGAATACCTTCAAAAACACCATCGCCGTACAACAGGCCATGATCCAAAACGGGGATACGTGCCTGCGTCACCGGCATGATCTCGCCGTTCAGCCAGCACAGCGACTCCGGCGCTCCCTTGTTGCAATCCATCCGATCATCTCCATTCATTGGAGCGGCTTTAGCCGCGAAGAAACGGCAACCTCTGTTCGCGGCTGAAGCCGCTCCCACCCTCGTTGCCGCGGCCGGTGACGCACTGGACATCCCCTACATCCCCATAACCGCTTTGATCTTCACCACTCTAGCTGCCACACTCAAATCAGTACAGATCCAGACTTATAGAAACTGATACGGCACAGATTCGCCAAGTGCAGAGCTGTACTGTATTTTTTTGCGGGAACTGTCATGAAACGGGAAAGCGAACACCGATGAAACGCTACGAACAGGTCGCCGATGGACTTGCCAAACAGATTGAACAGGGCGTTTATCTGCCCGGCGAGCGGCTACCGGGGGTGCGCAAGCTGAGTGAACAGTTCAGCGTCAGCATATCCACCATCATGCAGGCCCACCAATTGCTGGAAGACCGCGGACTGATTCAGGCCCGTCCCCGCTCCGGCTATTATGTGCGCACATCCGTGTGGCAGGCGCCGCAACAGCCGGCCATGACGAACCCCAAGCCAAAACCTGCCCGCATCACTGGACAGCAGATGGCCATGCAACTGAGCCAGGCCACGCGTCAGCCCGGCATGATTCAATTGGGCGCGGCCATCCCACACCACAGCTTTCTGCCGACCCGGGCCATCAATCAGGCCTTGCTGGCCGTCACCCGCCACCAGCAACAGCGCAGCGCCAGCTATGAATTCCCGCCCGGCAGCGCGGAGCTGCGCCAGCAGATCGCCCGCCGCATGTTGGACGCGGACTGTCAGGTCGCACCATCCAAGATCGTCATCACCAGTGGCTGCCAGGAAGCATTGACGCTTTGCCTGCGGGCCGTCGCTAAATCGGGAGACATCATTGCGCTGGAATCACCGACATTTTACGGGCTCTTGCAGGTGGTCGAATCACTGGGACTGAAGGCGCTGGAGATCCCCACCCACCCGCAACACGGCATCAGTCTGGACGCCCTGAAACTTGCCATCGAGCAATGGCCCGTCAAGGCCTGCGCCATTGTGGGGAATTTCAATAACCCGATGGGTTACTGCATGCCGGAGGGCGACAAGCAGGCGCTGGTAAAACTGCTCGACAGGCACCACATCCCACTGATAGAAGACGATGTGTACGGCGACCTTGTCTTCGATCACCACCGCCCTGCCGCCGCGAAAAGCTTTGATGCGGGCGACAACGTGCTTTATTGCAGCTCCTTTTCCAAAACCCTGTCGCCGGGCCTGCGGGTGGGCTGGGTGGTGCCGGGAAAATACCAGGAGCAAATTGAATATCTGAAATATATCACCAGCCTGGCAACACCCACGCTACCGCAACTGGCCATCAGCGATTTTCTGCAGCGCGGCGGCTACGACCGCTACCTGCGTCAGGTGCGCGGCCAGTATGCGCGCCAGGTCGCGCGCATCACCCGGGCCGTCAGCCAGCACTTCCCTGAGGGCACCCGGGTGACGCAGCCGGTTGGTGGTTTTGTGATCTGGGTGGAACTGCCCGAAGGCACGGACGCAATGGCCATCTTTCACCAGGCACTGGCAAAGGGCATCAGTATCGCCCCCGGCCCGATCTTTTCCGCCTCGCAAAAATACGCCAATTTCATCCGCATCAATTGCGCGCAGCCCTGGGATGAGCGACTGGAGGCCGCGATTATCTTTCTGGGCAAACTGGCGCAGGCTCGTCCGACCTGAATCGCTTTGCCCCACCGTAGGGTGGGCACTGCCCACCATTGCGCATTATTCATGGCCGGATGCGGTGGGCAATGCCCACCCTACATGGCAGAATTAAAAAGGCATCCCCGGCGGCATGCGCCCTTTCAGGCCGCGCAGCATCTTGCCCATGCCGCCCTTGCTCATCTTTTTCATCATTTTCTGCATCTGTGTGAACTGCTTGAGCAGGCGGTTGACGTCCTGCACCTGGGTGCCGGAACCGGTGGCGATGCGGCGCTTGCGCGAGCCCTTGATGACCTGAGGAAAACGACGCTCGTGCGGCGTCATGGAATTAATAATGGCCTCCAGGCGCTTGAACTGCTTGTCGTCGATGTTGTTTTTTACCGCCTCAGGTACATTGGCCATGCCCGGCATCTTGTCCATCAGCGCACCGATGCCACCCATGTTCTGCATCTGCTGCAACTGGCTGCGGAAGTCTTCCAGGTTGAAGCCCTTGCCCTTGGCGACCTTTTTCGCCAGTTTCTCGGCCTCTTTGCGGTCAACCTTCTGTTCGGCCTCTTCGATAAGGCTGAGCACGTCGCCCATGCCGAGGATGCGCGAGGCGAGCCGGTCAGGATGAAAGGCTTCCAGCGCGGTGGTCTTTTCGCCCACGCCGAGAAACTTGATGGGCTTGCCGGTGATGTGACGGATGGACAGCGCCGCACCGCCACGCGCGTCACCATCGGTCTTGGTGAGGATAACGCCGGTGAGCGGCAGGGCCTCGTCGAAGGCGCGCGCGGTGTTGGCGGCGTCCTGGCCAGTCATACTGTCGACCACGAACAGGGTCTCCACCGGGTCGATGGCGGCATGCAGGCGCTTGATCTCACCCATCATCTCTTCGTCGACGTGCAGGCGGCCGGCGGTATCGATGATGACCACATCTTTCATGGTCTTGCGCGCCTGCTCGATGGCGGCGGTGGCGATCTCCACCGGGTCCTGTGAGGGGTTACTGGGGAAAAAGTCGACCTCGACTTCCCTGGCCAAGGTCTCCAGCTGGTCGATGGCGGCGGGACGGTAAACGTCGGCGCTGGCCACCAGCACGGATTTTTTCTTGCGCTCGCGCAGCCAACGGGCGAGCTTGGCGACGCTGGTGGTCTTGCCCGAGCCCTGCAGACCGGCCATGAGGATCACCGCCGGCGGGCGGGTGCTGAGGTCCAGTTCTTCATTGGCCTCGCCCATGACCTTTTCCAGCTCTTCACGGACGATCTTGATCATCGCCTGGCCGGGGGAGAGGCTCTGCATCACCTCTTCGCCGAGGGCGCGCTCACGCACGTGGTCGACGAACACGCGCACCACCGGCAGGGCCACGTCGGCCTCCAGCAGCGCCATGCGCACCTCGCGCAGGGTGTCCTTGACGTTGGCTTCGGTGATGCGGCCCTGGCCGCGGATGCTTTTCAGGGTGCGGTTTAGCCGGTCGGAAAGGCTGTCGAACATGGGCTGAATCCTGTGAGTTCACGTTGCCCGCGTGGATTTACGGGAAACAAGGCGGGAAATTATACCCGAATCCGCGCCGTGCGGCGGATCGACGGCTATCCAGCGAAAAAGGAGAAAACGCAGACGGGAATCAGAGTTCGAAAATCTGCCCGCTGTGCAGGGGATAGATTGGGCGATCAGTAATCGCCTCGCGGCACTCCCGCAGGATGAGCTCTTCCTGGCCGGGCTTGGTGTGACTGATGTGGATGGCCGGCGAATGCTTCAGCTTCTTCAGATCTTCGGCCAGCAGGCGCGGGGTATAGTGTCCGGCCTTGTGGCTCAGATCCTCGTCGGCATTGGAGAAGGCGGCCTCGACCAGCAGCAGGTCCAACCGCTCCCGTGCGTTGAGCACCTGCCAGAGGTTGTCATTGGTGGAGGTGTCACCACTGAAGGCAAAGACGCCGCCGGCGCACTCTACGCGATACCCCACACCGGGCACGATGTGCTTCACTTCAATCATTTCGATATGGCGCCCATCGAGCTCGATGATATCCCCCGGCACCAGCGGCGCGTAGCGCATCACCGGATTGGCGGGCGTCGGCAATTGGGAGAAATCCGGCCAGATGGTCCAGTTGAAGACGTGTGTCTTGAGGGCTTCCAGCGTCACCGGCTGGGCATGCACGATCACGGCCTCACTGATGCTGGGGAAAATGCTGTCCACCAACAGGGGCAGGAAGGAAAAATGATCCAGATGGGAGTGGGTCAGGAAAACGTGACGGATCTTGCGTAATTCTTCCAGCGATAGCTCACCCACACCGCTGCCTGCGTCGATCAGGATATCGTCATCAATCAATAGTGAGGTGGTTCGCAGCGCATTCCCTACACCGCCACTACACCCCAGCACGCGCAATTTCATAGTTCACCAATGACGCGGAAGCCGTGTGATTTAAGCGTATCTGCCTGAAACAACGGTATGGTGGCGTCTCTAATCAGGCGCAAACATTCCGACTGTATATCCGCCCGAAATGTCCTGAACACAGAACTCTTCGCAGCGACCTCCAGCGATATCCTTACTCTACACTAGCCTCCTCTTTCTTAATTTTTCCCCGAACTTACCTGAAGATCGCGCAATTCACCAGCCTGCGAGACACTCACTGCGCTATAATCTGAAGGCATTATCGGCAATACTGCGGACATATTGAGTTTCCCGCTCCCCCGACGCCCAAAGATGTGAACATGCCAGCAGATATTGACAAACCCGCCATGAAAACGACCTAATACACCCCTATTCCCCAAACCCAGCCCCCACTCTCCAGCACACCATGAGCCACTACGTCATTGCCGCTATTGCCGCCGCCCTGTATTTCATTACCGGGCTTCTGCTTGCCAAACGCCTGTTCCGCGAGGGGGGGACAGACGCAGGCCCCGGTAAACTGCGCAAGAACCACATTATCCTCATCGGTCTCATCGCCGTGCTGCTGCATGCCGTGCTGCTCTACCAGAGTCTGTTTGTGCCGGAAGGGTTGAATATCGGCTTCATCAACGCCGTATCACTGATCACCTGGCTGATCGCCCTGCTGATCCTGCTGGCCGCATTGTCGAATCCGGTGGAAAATCTGGGCGTCATCTTGTTACCCATCGCCGGACTGGCCGTCCTCGCCGAAGTCCTGTTCCCCAGCGAACACACCCTGATGACCGCCCAGGCGATGGAATTAAAACTGCATATCCTGATGTCGGTACTGGCCTACAGCCTGCTCAGCATCGCCGCGGGACAGGCACTGCTGCTGGCGGTACAGGACAACCACCTGCGCAACAAGCGTCCGGGCGGCTTCATTCGCGCCCTGCCACCGCTGCAAACCATGGAAACCCTCCTGTTTCAGATGATCGGCCTGGGACTGGCCTTGCTCACCGCCTCGCTGCTCACCGGCACCCTGTACATCGAAGACATGTTCGCCCAGCACCTGGTGCACAAGACTATCCTGTCGATGGTGGCCTGGGTGGTGTTCGCCACCCTGCTGTGGGGCCGCTGGCGCTT
>VAPM010316698.1_pt1 | contig 11029 bp, 10 predicted proteins | sample 3395091 | NCBI WGS metagenome assembly VAPM01 (sample SAMN08290445, study PRJNA428436) | hydrothermal vent metagenome | isolation source: Deep-sea hydrothermal vent chimney 3 | place: Pacific Ocean: Juan De Fuca Ridge | reverse complement strand
CGTGTTTATTTAGCCATTGAAGAAACCGGTGAAGCTAAATGCCCCTATTGCGGTACAGAATATAAATTGAAAGATCACAACGCCTGATTATTCAGATTTTGCTCAGCGCTGCACAATCAATGCAGCAACGCATTTATGTCGACTACTCCTACACATACAGATTGCAACATCTTAGTCGTTGGCCCTTCATGGGTTGGCGATATGGTCATGGCACAAAGCCTGTTTATGACCTTGCAACAACAACATCCCGATTGTTCAATTGATGTACTGGCTCCCGCATGGAGTCGTCCATTGCTGGAAAGAATGCCCGAAGTAAATACCGCTATCGACATGACCTTAGGGCATGGCGAGTTTGGTTTTTTAAAGCGACGAGAATTAGGCAAAGACTTACGTGGCAACCATTACACGCAAGCAATCGTTCTACCTAATTCATGGAAGGCTGCATTGGTTCCTTATTTTGCGAATATTCCAACACGCACAGGTTATCTTGGCGAAATGCGTTACGGTTTACTCAATGATGCACGAAAATTAGATAAGCATGCTTTGCCGATGACAGTACAACGTTTTTGCGCGCTGGTTTATTCGGCAAATAACAGCGAATTACCACCCAATACACCGATACCTAAGTTGCAAGTGACGGATAAAGGCGTTGCCGATGCCTGTACTAATCACTCCTTATATAGTGATGCGAAAATCATGGTGCTTTGCCCCGGCGCAGAATATGGAGCGGCTAAGCGTTGGCCAACGCTGTATTACGCACAGGTAGCAAATTATTGGTTAGAGCAGGGTGGGCAGGTCTGGTTGTTCGGTTCACAAAAAGATCAAACGGTTACCGCTGAACTCAATGCTCATACTAAAGACCGTTGCGTGGATTTGGCTGGACGTACTAGTTTGGCTGAAGCGATAGATTTAATGTCGATGGCAGATTTTGTGGTCAGCAATGATTCTGGTTTGATGCATGTTGCAGCGAGTTTAGAACGTCCACTTATTGCGTTGTATGGTTCGTCTGATCCGGAATTTACACCACCACTTAATAAACAAGCGCATATATTAAGATTAGGGCTTGACTGTAGTCCCTGTTTTAAACGCGAATGCCCTTTAGGGCACTTGGATTGTTTAAATAATTTAGAACCTAAACAAGTTTTAGAAATTCTGGACGCATCATGAGTATGGAGATACCGGCGCTTAGTGAGATTAAACGGATTGCCATTCTTCGTTTATCTGCATTAGGTGACGTATGTATGATTGTACCGGTGCTCCGTACTTTACAAAAAGCCTTACCTTATGCGCATATCACTTGGTTTATTTCACGCCCTGCCTATGATTTAGTGAAAGGTTTAGAGGGCGTAGAGTTTATTGTAATTGATAAACCGCGTAACCCACTTGATTATCTGCGGTTGCGTCGACAATTTAAAAATGTACGTTTTGATGTGTTACTTGCCATGCAGGCGGCACTGCGAACCAATTTAATTTACCCTTTGATTAAAGCGCCGATAAAGATCGGTTTTGATAAAGCCCGTGCAAGAGATGCACAGGCTTGTTTTACCAATGTGCAAATTCCATTTGGTCAACAACATTTAATGGATAGTTTTTTATCGTTTGCTGAAGTGTTGGGCATTAAAGAAAAAGTGATTGAGTGGAAGTTGCCTATAACAGAGAGTGATCGTGATTGGGCAAAAAAACAACTGCCACAAGGTGAAGAACCCTTACTACTTATTAATCCTGCCGCAAGTAAGGCAGAACGAAATTGGCCGGCAATACGATATGTAGAAATTATAAAATTGATGCATGCGCGTGGTGTAAGAATAATACTAACGGGTGGTTGTCATGAGGTTGAACAAGCACTCATTGGTGAAATAAAAGCACAGCTTGATTTAGCAGTGAGTGATGTATCTGGACAAACATCACCTAAGCAATTAGCCGCATTATTAGAATATGCGGATTGCGTATTAGCACCGGACACAGGTCCTATTCACATGGCGGTTGCTGTGGGCACGCCCGTTGTTGGTTTGTATGCCGTGGCACCGGCATGGTTAAGTGGCCCATACCTGCAACGCGAAATTGCGATTGATAAATACGATGAAGCGGTAACAACGATTTTGAAAAAAGATCCTGCAACGGTGCCTTGGGGTACACGTGTTCATTCCAGTGAAGCCATGAAATTGATTAGCGTCGCGGAAGTTGAAGAAAAGTTACAGCAGGTATTGTTGTGAGTGAAGTAAAATACAAATTGGCTTTTGCTGTCTCGTTGTTCTTTGAGTATGGCGGCATGCAACGGAGTTTATTACGTATCGCACAAGAATGTGTACAACGCGGACATGAGGTGCATATTTTTACAGGTGGCTGGATAGGCGATAAGCCAGATAATATTAGCGTACATGAAATGGATACGCGAGCCATCACTAATGTGCGTAGTAACGATATTCTGGCAAAGAAACTGGCGGAGCAAGTTAAGCAAGCCAGTGACTTTGATTGTGTGGTTGGTTTTACCAAGTTACCGGGTCTAGATGTTTATTATGCCGGTGACCCTTGTTATGCCGAACGTATCTCAACCAGTCGTTCATGGTGGTATCGATTAACGCCGCGTTATCGTGGTTTTCGACGTCAGGAAGCCGCCGTGTTTGCCAAGGGTTTAACAACCGAATTAATGTTAATTGCCCACAATGAGCAAAAATCGTTTATGAAGTATTACGGTACGGAAGCGGAACGTTTTCATTTAATGCCACCAGGAATTAATCGGCAGCGTTTTGCACCAGCACCCAGCGATGAAGATATTAAAGCATTACGTGATGACCTGGGTGTTGCACAAGATGAAAAAATGTTACTTCTAGTCGGTGCACGCTTCCAAACCAAGGGGCTGGATCGTGCTTTGGATGCGGTGGCGAGTTTGTCTACGGCGCAACGCACTAAGATTAAATTAGTGATCGTGGGTGGTGATAAACAAGCACCCTATCAACAACAAGCTGAACGACTCGGTATTAGTGAGCAAATTGTATTTACAGGGGCACGAGAAGATCTAGTACGCTTTTATCATGCGGCAGATTGTTTAGTGCATCCACCTTATACAGAAAATACCGGTACGATTTTAATTGAGGCAATGTTGTGTAACTTACCTATTTTAGCAACCGGTGTGTGTGGTTTTGCCTTTCATGTTAGCGATGCGCAGGCAGGTATGATTAGCCCGGAACCGTTTGAACAAAAGCAATTTAATCGTATGCTGGCTGAGATGTTAGATAGTAAGATTTTAAGCCAATTTGAAGGTAAAGGTCCGGATTATTGCGACAAAACAGATTTGTACAGCCTGATTGAACGTGCGGCAGATGTTATTATTGCGCGCGCAGAGAAAAATAGGCGGTCAGTAGCATGATTGGCGTACGTGAAGACTTGAAACCATTATTTCCAGAAAATGATCTGGAGGCGTTTTTCCGTATTGATGGGGAAACGGTCAAGCATGTAGTGGCATCACGGCGGATTTTCCGGTTTGAACGAGATGGTAAACAGTTTTACATGAAAGCTCATTATGGGGTCGGCTGGAGAGAAATTTTTAAGAATTTGATGCAGCTTAAAAAACCGGTATTGGGTGCTGAAAATGAATGGTTAGCGATTCGTGCTTTTGCAAAGCCGGCAGTGAATATCGCGACTACACCGCTGGCAGCATGGGGTAAACAAGGCTGGAATCCTGCAACGCAGTGTTCATTTATTATTACTGATGCGATTGAAAACACTGAGGATCTAGAGCATTGGTTACCTCGATTACAACAGCATGGAGATAAGAAACAGGCGCTACGGCTTAAAAGAATCGTTCTTGAGCAGGTTGCGGGTATAGCAAAACGCTTACATGGTAATGGCATGAATCACCGAGATTTTTACTTGTGTCATTTTCGTATCGCCTTACCTGAACAAGGCTTGCCAGATGTGAATAAGATCCAGCTATATTTGATGGATTTGCATCGAGTTCAACAACGTCCTATCGCGTCACATCGCTGGATCGTGAAGGATATTGCTGGACTCTTATTTTCAGCACTTTATGATAGCCGCGAGCTCTTACTAACCAGAGGCGATATACTACGTTTTATAGAAAACTACACAGGTCAGCCATGGCGACAGGCATTAAAAGATAGAAAGGAATTCTGGCAAGATGTGGTTAAACGCATAGTGCGAACGTACAAACATGATCACGGCAATAAACCGGCACTACCAAGCTGGATTGAGCGTGCTGTGTTGAACAACAGTTGAATGATTAAGGCAGTAAAATGACAGACAATGATAAAAATGTTCCCGAATTAGAATTCTCCGAGAAATATACGGATGAACATGCTCGAGAATATTTTAGAAAACATAATGCGGGTTTTTGGCGTAACCTTTCTAATTGGCGTGAGATTTCCATTGCACGCAAGGCATTAAAGATGGCGGGTAACCCACAATCAGTATTGGATCTTCCCTCTGGTACAGGGCGGTTTTGGGAATTATTGGCAGAAGAGCCCAATCGAAAACTGTTAGCAGCTGACTACAATATGAGTATGTTGAATGTCGCCATGCAAGAACGTCCACAAGCCGTTACTCAACGCTTTGAAATATTTCAAGCATCGGCTTTCGAAATTCCTAAAGAAGACAATTTTGTTGACTGTATTTTCAGTATGCGATTAATGCATCATATTGGTGAGCGTGATGATCGCATAAAGATGCTAAAAGAATTTTATCGTGTCACCAAAGATAGTGTGATTATTTCTCTTTGGGTAGATGGTAATTATAAAGCACGTAAACGCGCGGCATTGGAAAAACGTCGCAGTCATAAGAAATATCAAAACCGTTTTGTGCAACCACAACAAAGCTTTGAAGCAGAAGTGCGCGAAGCGGGTTTTGATATAACGGGCCATGTTGATTTTCTTAAGAATTACGCAATGTGGCGACTCTATGTGTTATCAAAGAAAGCTTAAGCGCATTGATGCAAGATTTTATCGCCGCTAATTGGACAGAATTACTGCAAGAAAATAACTTGCAGTCGTTTGATGATTGGTGGGATTTAAAGGCAGATTGGTTTGAACCCCCCAATCAACGCCGTGGTGGCTGGAGTGGCGTTTGCCGAGTACAATTGGGACAACGGGTGGTGTTTTTAAAACGGCAAGAAAATCATATCATCCGCACTTTGTTGCATCCCTTTAGAGGCATCCCTACCTTTACCCGTGAAATGGAAAATATCCTTGTGCTACAAAAAGCACAAGTCCCTGCATTAACCCCTGTTTATTTTGCGCAGCGGAATGTGAATGGGAAGTTACGTGCAATTCTTGTTACAGAATCGTTAGAAGGTTTTGAACCCCTTGATTCAATTAACCCTGGCGGCTTATCAATGCCACAGCGTATCGCGTTGATTACTAAAATTGCATCGGTGATTAAGCAATTACATCAATACAAATTAGTGCACAACTGTCTTTATCCAAAACATTTATTTGTGCGTGGTAGTGAAAGTGGTTTTGATGTGAGATTAATAGATTTAGAAAAAGCACGTAAACGATTACGCAGAAATAGTGCAATTTTCAGGGACTTAGATACTTTGAACCGCCATAGTTATGACTGGAGTCTGAGCGATCGATGTCGTTTTATGACCGTTTATTTCGGTGAAGACAAATCAGCACAACGAAAGACGCATGCATGGCGACAGTGTTGGCGTAGGCTTGCAAGGCGAAATTTTCAACGTATTAAAAGACATCAGGAAGGCTGATGAATGTGCTAGATAGCCATATTTGGTCTGAAGCATACGACTTGTCTGTTCCTTTGCAGATTCCTATTGCGACAGGTCAAAGATTGATTTGCAATGAGGTGGTTCGCGCGATACCAGGGCGTCGTTATGTATGTCGTGGCGTGTATGAAAATAAAACTGTGTTTATAAAGTTGTTTTCTATGACAACACAGGCTAAGCGTGAATATGAGAATGAGCAGCAAGGCATAAGAGCATTAAGTCTGGCAGGCATTGCCGCACCAGAGATTCTTTATACTGAGGCTTTGTCGGAATCGAGTTGTCAGGTCGTTGTGTATGCTGCATTGCCTAATGCACAGAGTGCGCGTGAACGCTGGGAAAATACCAATCAAACTGCGCAACAAATAGTAATGATGCAGTTGGTTGAATTGATTGCACAGCATCATGCAGCAGGTCTTCGACAAACAGATTGTCATTTACTTAATTTTATTTATAGCGACGATATTTTGTACACATTAGATGCAGCAGATATTGTTATTTCTGATTCTGCCTTAAGTCGAGATATTTCCATGCAGGGGCTTGTTGACTTGCTGAGTTTATTTTCAGTTGAACAAGATAAATTACTTACTTCATTGTATGAGCAATACTGGCAGGTGCGTGAAGGCAGCACTGATAACGGTGAATTGGAAAAGTTAATCACAGTAGTTGCTGAAAAACGCGACTATAAACTACGCAAGTATTTGGACAAAACTTATCGAGATTGTTCAGCCTTTTCAGTAATGAAAAGCTGGAATAAATTTTCTACGATTGTGCGTGAAAAAAACAATAATGACATGCAGTTATTAGTAAGTAGCCCGGATGCTGAATCAAGAAGTGTTCAACGCACAGTCATTAAAAATGGCAACACCTGTACAGTGAGCTTGCTGGAAATAGCGGAGCAAAAAATAATTTGTAAGCGCTATAATATTAAAAATTCGTGGCATGCTTTAATGCGTGCTTTTCGTATTAGTCGCGCATCCCGTTCATGGCGTAATGCACACAGGTTAATGAAATTTGCTATTGCCACACCGGCCCCGATTGCATTGGTTGAGAATCGTTTTGGTCCTATACGCCGTGGTGCATGGTTTTTTATGCAACATATTGACGGTGTTAATGCTTATGACACTTTCCGTGATACGGATAAAACTCAACAACAGCTGATAGATGCGGTTAGTCAATTTGTTCGATTGTTTGAAAAAATGCTTCAGGCAAAATTGAGTCACGGTGATATGAAAGTGACTAATTTTATTTTCAGTGATAATGAATTATTTGTTATCGATCTGGACTCGATGCAACAACATCATAATGACACTATATTTCATCAAGCTTTCCGTCAAGATATGGCGAGATTCATGCGAAATTGGTCTGATTTACCAGCGATTGCAACATTATTTGAGCAGCAACTATCAACTTCATCTGTGGCGGAGTACTTGCCAGCCAGCATAAAGGGCTGAAGTTAATGCGGGTTTTGCGGTATTATTCAACTATTGTCAGACTTTGTAGGGTTGTACAAGTAACACTATGATTATCCTTGGAATTTCCGGTGCCGTGTTTCATGATGCGTCGGCAGCACTGTTTATAGATGGCGAATGTGTCGCCGCAGCAGAAGAAGAGCGTTTTATTCGCGACAAACATGCCAAAGGCCGTTTTCCGGTAGAGGCTACCCGTTTTTGTCTTGAACAAGCTGGTATCAGTCCTGAAGAGGTTGATATTGTCGCGATGCCCTATGCATCGATCAGCCTGTTTAATCCTGCCCGTTGGCATTATGCCTTTCGTCATTGGTATGCTCCTGATCGTGGTTTGACCGCCATATTTAATGGTAACCGCCGTTTTCGTCGTAATGTGCGCATGGCAAAAGACATGATGCGTGCGGTGAATATTGATCCCGCTCATGTGCGCCTAGTGCCAGTTGAGCACCATCTTACTCATGCCAGTAGTGCTTATCACTTGAGTGGTTTTGAAGGTAAAACGGCAGTACTCACCATTGACGGTAAAGGCGAATATGCCACCACCATGTTCGGTTATGCAGAAAATGGCAAAATTCATAAAATTAAAGAATTTTACGATCCAGATTCACTCGGGGGCTTATACGGCGCACTAACTGAATTCTTAGGCTTTGAAATGCTCGATGGCGAATTCAAAGTCATGGGCATGGCGCCGTATGGTGATCCAACCCGCTTTGATTTTTCGCGTTTGATCGATTTTGATGGCAAAGAATTCCGTATTAATAATGACTATGCCAATGTCATCGGTCTGCGTCGTCACAAAGAAAATGGCAAAAGTTATTATTTTAGCTCAAAACTGGTTGACTGGTTAGGGCCAATTCGCAAGGGTGATGAGATCGATGATCCTTACATTGATTATGCCGCGAGTATGCAGCGTTTGTTGGAAGACGTGGCATTAAAACTGATTGAATATTATTTAGGCGATATTATTCGCGAAACTGGTCGCATTTGTTATGCCGGTGGTGTGGCACTGAATGTAAAACTCAACCAACGTATTATTGCGATGGACGGTGTGAAGGAACTGTTTGTGCAGCCGGCTTCGAATGATGCAGGCACAGCCTTGGGCGCGGCATCGTTTGTGGCTTGGGAACAGGGTGAAGACGTTAAACCGATGCGCCATGCTTATTTAGGCCCTGCTTATACCACGGAACAATGTATCGAAGCCTGTAAAGCCCATGAGGAATCACCTGGCTGGACAATGTTGGATGATGCCCCCGTAGAAACCGCAAAATTACTTGCAGAAGGTAATCCGGTGGCATGGTTCCAAGGCAGAATGGAATTTGGCCCCCGTGCATTGGGTAATCGAAGTATTCTTGGTAACCCTTCTGAAAAAGGCGTTGCCGACCGAATCAATGCGCAAATAAAATACCGTGAACGTTGGCGGCCATTTTGCCCAAGCATTCTTGATACCGTTGCAGAAGATATTTTACAAACGGATCACCCATCACCTTACATGACCTTTACTTTTGATGTGAACGAATCGTGGAAGTCACGTATTTCAGAAGTGGTACACGAAGATGGTACGGCACGAGCACAAATCGTCACCGAAGACACTAATCCTCGTTACTATAAATTAATTCAAGAACTCGAAAAACATACCGGTAATGCAGTGGTATTAAACACATCATTAAACCGTCGTGGTGAACCGATGGTATGTAGCCCTAAAGATGCGCTGGATATGTTTTACGGTTCTGATCTTGAATACCTGGTCATGGAAGACATCATGATCACTAAGAAAGAACAATAATAAAAACGCTATGAAAGCGCTTGTTATTATCAGTCGCGATCAAGATAAGGCGAGTACCCGATTTCGATTTGTACAATATGAATCATTATTAGCAGCAGAAGGTATTACGCTTGAATATATTCGTCGTGATGCGATTGATGCAAAGGTATTAGCACGTATCCCTGATTATGATGTGTTGATTAACCAGAAATGCTTAATGAAAAAAAGTCTGGCAAATAAAGTAATTGCCGCAAGCAGGCGCATTATTTTCGATATGGATGATGCGATTTGGACGCGCCCAGGGCGAAATCATTCATGGCTCACCGCTTGGCGGGTTAAATCACGGCTGCGACAATGGCTGTCTTCGGCTGATGTAGTGACAGTAGCGAATAATTATTTAGGTGATTACGCAAGGCAATTTTCACAGTCTGTTGAAGTCATACACATGGCGCTAGATGTGAATGATTGGCAGCCATCTGAAAAGAAACAGCAAAAGGTGACAATGGGCTGGGCGGGATCACCCGCAACCGTTAAAAATTTGGAACACATTGGCGAGATATTGTGCCAGTGTTTGGCGGATAATCCTGAATTGAGATTAGCTGTGTATAGTGGAAAAAAACCGGCACTGAATTGTGATTTTGACTACACACCGTTTGAATCAGGAACGGAAGCGGCATTTATGCAACAACTGGATATTGGCTTGTTACCGTTGCCAGAAGATGATGCATTTACCCGTGGCAAGTCACCGATAAAGGCGCTGCAATACATGGCAAGTGGCATACCCGTAGTTGGTCAAGTGCGTGGTGCTACGGCAGAAATATTAAATACGACAAACAGCCTTCAAGTTGAAACAGATGCAGACTGGCAACAGGCAATTAAATTCCTGAGTCATGATACACAAAAACGAGCCCAGCTTGGGCAAGCAGGACGAGAATTTGTTGTGCAGGAACATAGTATGCACCACACCGTAGAACAAATTATCACTGCGATGCATGGTGAATAAGGAAAAAGTTATGGCAAAATTATTATGGTCATTACTTCGTAAAACAGCCTTTAAGCGTAAAGGTAACTTGGTATCGCTGGATGATCATTATTCGGTGATGAAAAATTTACTTGCAGGGCATCAGGTCAATGGCATTCTAGATGCTGGTGCCAGTAATGGGCGGATTACGGGTAAGTTCTTAAAAGTTTTTCCGGAGGCAACCGCCTATGCGTTTGAGCCACAACTAATGTATCGTGAACGCCTAACCCAATTAGCCGAACAGGATAAGCGTATTCGCCCACAATTTTTAGCGCTAGGTGACCAACAAGGAAGCCTTGAATTACAGATCACAGAATCAGCAGGTTGTACCTCATTATTTAAACCGAGTAAACGCATGCAGAACATGTATCCTGAGCAAGCAGCCGTGAAAGAAACGGCAATGGTCGATGTGGTGACAATTGATGAATGGCGTACTGAAAAGGGCAATCCAAACATAGAAGTGATGAAATTTGATATTCAAGGTGGTGAGTTGGCAGCATTGCGCGGAGCACACCATACCTTGCGAGAATCTACCTTGCTGGTATACACAGAAATATTATTTAACCCACTCTATGAAGGTGGCGCATTATATAGCGAGATTGATCTATGTCTGCGTGAGGCAGGTTTCATGTTGTACAATATGTATAAACCCAAAACAGATGATAAGGGTATGTTGATGTGGTCGAATGCGATCTTTGTACATGCCGAACGTCTGGGATTATAAGTTTACACAATATAAATAAAGAATTAACACTATGCTTAAACATTGGTTTTACAGTTTACTGTCGGCACGACATTTTCGCTATGGCATGAAAGTATTACGTGATTTGGAACGCAAATTGATTTCGCGTGAAGCGCGTTTTGCGATTCCTTTTGCTTACCGTGGTAAAGGCTATTTCCGTATTATTGAACCACGCCAAAATCCTTTTGAGATTGAATCGTTATATAAAGCTGTTTGTGAACTTGATGCCAAACGTATTCTTGAAATAGGTACTGCTCGCGGTGGTACTTTATATCTTTGGACGCAAGCGGCAGCCCCTGAT
>VAPM010036341.1_pt1 | contig 11043 bp, 9 predicted proteins | sample 3395091 | NCBI WGS metagenome assembly VAPM01 (sample SAMN08290445, study PRJNA428436) | hydrothermal vent metagenome | isolation source: Deep-sea hydrothermal vent chimney 3 | place: Pacific Ocean: Juan De Fuca Ridge | reverse complement strand
AATGGTTTGTTTAAAAAAGTTTTTGCTCAGTATCCTTTACATATTCAGAACTTAATTAAACATATTCGTATAAAGCATTATTCAGTTCGAACTGAACAATCTTATCTTGGCTGGTTGCTTCGTTATATTAATTTTCATTCAATGAAAGATCCTAAAATTTTAGCTGAACCAGAGATTGCTCAGTTTCTTGAATATTTGGTTTTTAAACGGAAGGTTTCTTCGAGCACGCAATCTCAAGCCTTAAATGCGCTGATATTTTTTTATAAAACAATTTTAAATGTTGAGTTAAGTGATTCTATTGAATTTTCACGTTCAAAAAAACCAAAACGCTTACCTGTTGTGTTATCTGTAAGTGAAGTTAAAAAATTATTAAATAATATTAAACATCCAACACAACATTTAATGGCAAATTTACTTTATGGTTGTGGTATGCGGTTAATGGAGTGTGTACGTTTACGCATTCAGGATGTTGATTTTGATTACCGTCAAATATTAGTACGTCAGGCAAAGGGTGGTAAAGATCGCGTGGTACCTATCCCAAAGAAATCCTTCTTAATATTAAAGGAACATATAGAAAGCGTAAAAGATTTACATAGTGAGGATTTAAAGGAAGGTTATGGTAGTGTTTATATGCCGGAAGCGCTAGGAAGAAAATATCCAAATGCTGAAAAAGAATTTCGTTGGCAATATGTTTTTCCATCATCGACGATATCAAAAGATCCTCGTTCAAAAGCGATACGGCGTCACCATGTTCATGAACGAGGCTTACAAAAACACATTAAAAAATCATCAGAAGAAGTTGGCATTACTAAGAAAGTAAGTACTCATACATTGCGCCATTCTTTTGCAACGCATCTATTAGAGAATGGTTACGATATTAGAACAGTGCAAGAATTATTAGGTCATGCGGATGTATCGACAACGATGATTTATACTCATGTGTTAAATAAGCCAGGTGTTACTGTGACAAGTCCATTAGATATGCTTGATGGTTAAATTAAGCAACTTAAAAACTCGCCTGAACACATTTTAAAATGCCATAGTCATATTGGCCTTCAAGTGTATCAAAAACAGGTTTTAATCGACCTTCATCGTCAGCATTCATTTCAAGTGCATTTATAATTTCATTATGCTGATCATCGGTGAGTTGTAAAACATCTTTAGCGTTAATAAGCCCAACTTCAATCGCATCAGCAATGTGTGTATAGACTGTTGATACTTTTATATCACGTTTTCTGGCGATGCTGTCTATATCATTACCATCATGGAGTAGTGAGAGAGTTTCATTAACGGTATCACTTAAATTGTTTTGTAGTATGTCTGGCAAGGGTGAGGACTGAATGATATTTAAAAATGATTCACCATATTTGTCCAGCTTTTGTTCACCCACACCACTTATGTAACGCATAGCATCAAGGTTATCTGGGCGTGTCTTTGCCATTTCTTCGAGTGTGCTGTCGTGGAATATTATATAAGGTGGAACGCCGTATTCGTTGGCGAGTTCTAAGCGATGTTCACGTAGCAGTTCAAATAAAGGTTCATCGACACTGCGAAGCGAGGTTTTACTTTTACCTTTTTTCTTTTTGGCATCTTTGTCGAGTGAAGGCTTACGTAAGACAAGTTCTATTTCACCACGTAATAGAGGACGTGATTGCTCTACTAATTTAATTGCGCCGTGACCTTCTACATCAGTTGCAAGATAACCCAATGCAATGAGTTGGCGAAAGAGACTGCGCCATTCTTGTTCGTGATGTTCTTTACCAATACCGTAGGTGCTTATGGTGTCATGCTCAAATTGTTTTATGCGCGCGTTATCTTTTCCAAGCAACACATCAATCACATAATTAACACCGAAGCGTTGCCCTGTTCTATGTACACATGATAATGCCTTTCTTGCCGCTTCAGTTGCATCCCATGCTTCGGGTGGATTAAGGCAGGTGTCACAATTACCGCATGGTTCTTTTAATGTTTCATCAAAATAGGAGAGGATAGATTGGCGACGACAATGACGTTGCTCACATAAGGCCAGCATGTTTTCGAGTTTGTTATGTAAAATGCGTTTAAACTGTTCACTGGAGTCATTGTTCTCAGCCATTTGACGTAAACTGATCACATCTTGTAATCCGTAAGACATCCATGCGTTTGCGGGAGCGCCATCACGACCGGCACGACCTGTTTCCTGATAATAGGCTTCTATACTTTTTGGCAGACTTAAGTGCGCAACAAAACGTACATCGGGTTTATCAATCCCCATACCAAAGGCAATGGTGGCAACAATAATAATATTTTCTTCGCGTAAAAAGCGGCGTTGGTTTTCCTGGCGTACTTCAGCGGATAAACCTGCATGATAGGGCAGTGCGGTACGACCTTGTCTTACTAACCAGTCTGCCGTTTTTTCTACTTTATTACGTGATAAACAATAAACTATACCTGCATCTTTAGGATGTTCACGTTCTAAAAAATCCCACAAGCGATCGCGTGCGTTGGAACCTTCACTAATGGTGTAATTGATGTTGGGACGATCAAAGCTGTTAAGAAATAATTTTGCATCATGCAGATTGAGTTGTTCAATGATTTCCTGGCGTGTGCGTTGGTCTGCCGTTGCGGTTAATGCAATGCGGGGTACATTTGGAAAGCGTTCATGCAATATACGAAGTTGTTGATATTCTTTTCGAAAGTCATGTCCCCATTGAGACACACAATGTGCTTCATCAATCGCAAATAAAGCAATATTTGCGCGTTCAAGTAACGACAACATTTTATTTGTCATTAAACGTTCAGGCGCAACATAAAGCAGATCAATTTCGCCCTTTAATAAAAGTTGTTCAGTTTTATGTTGCGCTTTACCATCCATTGATGAATTCAAAAAAGCGGCTTGAATACCGAGTTGTTGTAAAGCATCAACTTGATCTTGCATTAAAGCAATCAGAGGGGAAATGATAATACCCACACCTTCACGAACCATAGCGGGTATTTGATAACACAGAGACTTACCACCACCGGTTGGCATAAGCACCAGGGCATCTTCATTATTTAATAAAGATTGGATAATGTCGGCCTGGTGATGACGAAAATCATCATAACCAAAGGTTTTCTGTAATATTTCTTGTGCTTGCTTCATGATGCTATTTATAGTTTCTGTTTTTTACCATGACGTTCTTCAAAATGTTTCTGAAAGCCTTCAGGTTTTTCGATATCGCCGGCATAAATATAAGCAGCAATTTTTTCAGCATCTTTTCGGCTAATAGAAATTGGTGGCATAATATTAAAACGACGAATCGCTCCACGCATTAACGAGTTATCTTCATCCTGATTCTCTACCCAGTCTGCAATGGCCATGACAAATGAATCTTCATCAGAATAGGTGCCAATATAGTGCATTCTCACGGCAATAATAGGTGGTGCAATGCGCTTGTTCATATTCATACCACCGCTGGTACCATGACAAGATGTGCAATTAGCTTTGTATAATTGTTGGCCGCTTTTATGGTCGTTAGCATAAGTAATTTGAGTTAATAACATGCCTGTTAGAATGGTTAAGAGTGAAAATATTTTCATAATATAGTCCGTTCAGTTGATAAAATTTATTTTTTAACTAAATTAATACCATCTTTTTCGATATTGATTATTTTTTGTTTGTATAGACCACCAATAGCTTTCTTAAAGGCCTTTTTACTCATGCCAAATAAATCAGCAATGACTTTAGGATCAGATTTGTCATGTACTTGAGCAAAACCACCTTGTTGTTTTAAGTAGCCAAGAATAATTTTTTCATATTTATCTCGCGTTTCTTTACCACCTTGTAGTGATAAATCAATTTTTCCATCATCACGAACACGTTTAATAAAGCCATCAATACTTTGGCCAAAACTTAAACGTTGGTGCACTTCATTTGAATACAATACGCCCCAATGGCTATTATCAATAATGGCCTTGTAACCAAGGTCGGTGCTATTGGCAATGAGTAATTTAACCGCTTGTTGTGGTGTGAAGTCATGTGGTCTTTCATCATCAAGAAACTTATCAATTTTAGAAGATGCGGTTAGACGACCTTTTACTTTATCGAGGTAAACATAAACAATGTATGAACGCCCCATTTCCATGGGACGATGTTGTTCGCCAAAAGGAACGAAGAGATCTTTTGTTAAGCCCCAATCTAAAAATGCACCGGTGTTATTAACATCAACAACGGGTAAGTAAGCAAACTCGCCAAGTTGAACTTTGGGTATTTCAGTTGTTGCGACAGGGCGGTCCTCAGAATCAAGATAAAGGAAAACTTCGATTTCATCGCCCATTTCCAGGTCGCGTGGCACATACCGTTTTGGCAGTAGCACTTCATATAAATCTTCAGCATCTAAATAAACACCAAAATCGAGCTTTTTAACGGCTTTTAATTTGTATGTTTTACCAATGGTAATCATGTATTTATCTCGATTGTGGAGAGGTTTCTGTGAGGGTGAATTATACTCTAATTTATTATATTCACTGAGGTTTAGTTTAAATGTTTATCAATCCTTCGGTAGATGAAATTAAAGAAATCCTTAAAAAAACGAAAACAATCGCTGTTGTCGGTTTATCGCCAAAACCAAAACGTCCGAGCCATAGTGTGTCGAAAGCGATGCAAGACTTTGGTTATACGATTATCCCTGTACGACCAGCAGTTGATGAAGTGTTAGGTGAAAAAGCTTATGTTGATCTGGAGTCTATTCCTGAGTCTCTACAATCTAAAATTGATATGGTGAATGTCTTTCGTGCTCCTGAGAAAATTAGCCCGATTATTGATGCCTGTATTAATCTAAAAATCCCCCTTATTTGGTTACAAGATGGGGTGGTGAATGAGGCTGAGGCTGTGAGGGCACAAAAAGCAGGGATTACTGTAATAATGGATCGCTGTATCTATCGTGATTATGTTCAACTTTTATGAGTAAAATTATAAATAGTTCCTTTCCTTTGAAGGGGAGGGTTAGGGTGGACTGATTTAAATTTACTCCCTTCCCTGAGGCAGGGGGAAATTTAATTTTCACCTTTCAGGTACAGACGAGCTGAAATCCAGGAATGACAAACAATAACAATCGGCATAAAATAAGCCTATGGAAATTGAATTCACAAAAATGCACGGCCTTGGAAATGACTTTGTGGTTATTGATGCGATAAATCAGGAGATTGATCTGTCAGAAGAGCAGGTGCAATTCATTGCCGATCGGCATTTTGGCGTAGGTTGTGATCAGTTGTTGCTGGTAGAAACTGTCGAGTCAGATGATGTAGATTTCATTTATCGTATTTTTAATGCTGATGGTGGTGAAGTTGAGCAATGCGGTAATGGTGCACGTTGTTTTGCGGTATTTGTACGTGAAAAAGGTTTAACGGATCAAGATCTCATTCGGGTTGAAACAGCGTCAGGCATTATTGAATTACATGTTCAGTCAGATGGCCAGATTACGGTTGATATGGGTGTACCTGAGTTAAATCCCTGGGATATTCCTTTTAATGCCGACACCCGTTTGGATGAATATGCATTAGATGTGAATGGGCAAATGCTAAAAATTGGTGCCGTTTCTATGGGAAATCCCCATGCGGTTACGATTGTTGAAAATATTGATACTGCTGCGGTAGGTGAGTTGGGTGCAGGTATTGAAAGTCATCCTCTTTTTCCTAATCGAGTGAATGCTGGGTTCATGCAAATTGTTGATGAATCGCACATTCGGTTACGAGTTTTTGAGCGTGGAGCAGGTGAAACTTTGGCTTGTGGCACGGGTGCGTGTGCCGCGATGGTAATTGGTCGCTTGCAGGGGCATTTAGCAGATGAAGTGCAGGTAGATTTACCTGGAGGAAATCTGCAAATCAGTTGGCAAGGAGAGGCCTCGCCCGTTATGATGACAGGGCCCGCTACAACAGTTTTTGAAGGTAAAATAACGGTATGAGTTCTCAAGATCACAAAGCAAAAGATACAGAATTTGAACACGAGATGGTGCGTTACTTACGCGACCACCCTGCTTTTTTTGAAGCGCACCAGGATGTCTTAGCGGGCATGATTTTATCGCATGAAACCGGTTCAGCTGTGTCGTTAATCGAACGACAGGTACAAATTTTACGCGAACAAAAAGATGAACAAAAAAGAAAATTACAAAGTTTAATTAGTACTGCTCAAAATAATGAAAAACTGAATAATAATGTTAATGCTTTAATTTTAGAGTTACTGGATGCCTCTTCGCTTGATGATATTTTGAATGTTATCGAACAACGCATTCGTACAGATTTTGAAGCAGATGCTATTGTAGTAAAACTATTAGCCTCGGGTAATGACGTTTTAAAAGAGCATGCAGAATTAACAGCATGGCAACAACCTGCATTGGTCATCGGTGAAAAAGTGATGACCGCAAGAGAGCCTATGTGTGGTTCATTTAACAGCGAACAAATGCAAGCCTTGTTTGATGATGCCGATATTAAGTCTGCAGGTATTGTTCCGTTATCAAAAGATAAAAATAGTAAAAACTGTTATGGCATCATCGCCATCGGCAGTTATGATTCGCAACGTTTCCGTGCAGACATGGGAACACTTTTCCTTTCATTGTTAGGTCAGGTTCTAACCCGTATTCTTAAACGTCATTTGGAAAAATAAAAATGAATGATGCAGCAATGAAATGGATAGATTCATTTCTTGCAAAATTGCGTAATGAACGTAACTACTCGCCGCACACCTTAAAAAATTATTCACGCGATCTTAAGTCACTCACCGCTTACTGTGTCCAACAATCAATAGCACAATGGTCTGATATTAACGACCAGCATATTCGTTCTCTCATTTCACAACGTCATCGGCAGGGTTTGGGTGGTGCAAGTTTACAACGCATGTTATCGACTTTTCGTTCATTCTTTAAATTTCTTCTGATTGAAAATAAAATTAAAAATAATCCGGCAGCAAATGTTCAGGCACCAAAAACAAGTCGAAAATTACCTTCGACTTTAGATGTTGATAGCATTATACGTTTAATTGAAATTAAAGGTGATGAGGTTGAGACGGTAAGAGACCGCGCAATGCTGGAACTTTTTTATTCCTCTGGTTTGCGTTTGTCAGAACTGTCACTGCTTGATGTTGAAGAGGGAAGAAAAAGTGTATCGGGTATTATTCGAGTAACAGGTAAAGGCGATAAGCAGCGTGAATTACCTGTTGGTTCAAAAGCTTGTGCCGCGATAAAAGAATGGTTGAAAAGACGAAATGAGCTGGTAAGTGAAAAACATAAAGATGTAAAAGCGCTATTTTTAGGCAAGCAAGGCAAACGTATACATAACTCCGTCATTCAAAAACGTTTGAAGTATTGGGCGCAAAAACAAGGCATTGATATGAATGTTTTTCCACATATGTTGCGTCATTCTTTTGCCAGCCATATGTTGGAATCAAGTGGTGATTTACGCGCAGTGCAGGAATTATTAGGTCATGCAGATATCTCAACCACACAAATTTATACTCATTTAGACTTTCAACATTTAGCTAAAGTGTATGATGCGGCGCATCCAAGAGCTAAATTAAGTGGGAAACCGGGTAAAAAATAACTCTCGTCATTTCCATGATTTATTAGAGTGACCAGCGGGTAAACATGGATTCCGGCTCGAGCTTTGCTTGGCCGGAATGATAAAAGCGACAATGTGCTATTATTTACAAACGTATAAATGAGCACGTCAGAGCCTGCCCCGCGTAGTGCTTTGGGTATTCCCGCACGCCCTTAGCGGGAATCCATATTTAATTTTCCACGGAGGGAAAGCAATGAAATACCCACTCACCTTTGTACTAATCTTTTTTCTTTCATCCATTCATTCTGTAATAGCAAAAAGCGAAAAAAATACTGTAATTGAATCCGCTTTTCAATTTCAACGCTGGTGTAAAAGCCTCTCATATCGCCATTTCAGGCGGAATAAGCAGCAAGCCTATAACTGGTCTGCTTCCACTATTCGCCAGCTGAATGACTATCAAACATCTGGTAGCTGGAAAGTGAATAATGTTGAAATGAAGGTCTATTGCCAAATTCGTATTGGCAAAAAGGCAAAGCTGACCAAAATTGAAATACGTTAAAATTGTAAACCTTTGATTTGTCGGTGATTAATCAAATTAACTTCGTGAATAATGAATATTTAATTGATTATTCATTATTCATGAGCTATAAATACATCTAATTTAATGTGGAAGATTAAAAATGACAGCAGAAATTAGTACTCGAATTCTGGATGCTGCAGAAATACGTTTTCGAACCTATGGCTTCGGTAAGACAACAATGGCAGAAATAGCCTCAGATATTGATATGTCGACGGCAAATTTATATCGCTATTTTGAAAATAAATTAGCGATTGGATCTGCGATGGCAGGCCGTTGCTTTAGCGAGCGAGCAAATATTTTAAGTGAAATTGTCAGTCGCTCGGGTATTTCTGAATCAGAACGTTTGAATTTTTTTGTTCTTGCTATGCTGGATTATGAACACGGCCAGTTTAGTAATGAACCAAAATTGTTAGAGCTCGTTGATGTAATTGTAAAAAAACGTCCTGATTTGGTTCAATGCCAGATTGAAAAAGATAAAAGTTTTATTGCCACTGTCTTGCAACAAGGTTGTGATAGCGGTGAGTTTGGTATTGAAAATATAGATGAAATGTCATCTTATGTTTTGGCCGCAGTAGTAAAATTTTCCTCACCTTTTTTTATTACTATGTATCCTCTTGAAGAGCTACAACGTTTGGCTAATGGTGTGGTTGCATTAATTTTAAATGGTCTGGTTAAAAAATAATTAATTTAAAAAGGAGTGTTATTATGCAGGAGTTGGAATCAAAGCTAGGCACATGGGTTATAAAATACCGATGGTTAATTATTGTCATGTCACTATTGCTGGTTTTTGGGGCAGCAAGCGGCGGTCGATTTTTAGTCTTTAAGGCAGATTATCGCGTATTTTTTAGTGAAGATAATCCACAGTTGCAAGCTTTTGATAAGCTTGAGAAAACATACTCTCGAAATGACAACGTACTTTTTATATTAACACCAAAAAATGGCAATGTTTTTACACGTGAAACGTTAAAGGCTGTTGAAACACTAACAGAAAAAGCATGGCAAATTCCGTATTCTATTCGAGTTGATTCTATTTCTAATTTTCAACATACGCGTTCCGAAGGCGATGATTTAATAGTTGAAGATTTAGTTACTGATGCAGATAAGCTGAGTGATGCTGAACTTCTAAATATAAAAAACATTGCAACCAGCGAGCCTTTGTTAAAACGGCGTTTGGTTTCACCAACAGGGCATGTGACATCTATTTCGGCAACCATACAGTTACCACGTCTTGATGAAACAAAAGAAGTTCCTGAGGTTGTTGAATTTTCGAGAAAGTTAGCAGAGGAAATGCGTATTCTTGCGCCTGATATTGAAGTGCGCTTATCAGGTATGGTGTTCATGAATAATGCTTTTGCTGAAAGTGCGCAAGGTGATATGGCAAGTTTAGTGCCGTTAAGTTTTGCTGTTATGTTTATTGTATTGCTATTGTTGCTTAGAAGTTTTAGTACCACCCTTGGTACAATACTTGTCATTTTTATGTCCATTCTTACCGGCATGGGCGTGGGTGGTTATATTGGTTTTCCACTGACAGGCCCCTCTGTTTCTGCAACAACGATTATATTGACTGTTGCAATTGCAAACTCGGTACACATTCTTACCACCTTTATTCATGAAATGCGTAGTGGAAAAGATAAAAATAGCGCAATCAGTGAAACCTTAAGAATTAATTTGCAGCCGGTATTCCTTGCAAGCGCAACAACCATGGTGGGTTTCTTAACCATGAATTTTTCAGAGGTCCCACCCTTTCAACATTTAGGCAACTTTGTTGCAATAGGCGTAGTGGCTTCATTCTTTCTTTCGATTAGTTTTTTACCCGCTTTAATCTCAGTGTTACCAGTAAGAATTAAAGTGCGTGAAAATGATGAAGATAAATTAATGGTTCAGCTTGGCGATTTTGTCGTTAATAAAAAGAGACAGCTGATGTGGGGAATGAGTGTTTTTATTATTACACTTGTTGTCTTCTTACCTAAAAACGAATTAAATGATGTTTTTGTACATTACTTTGATGAGACAATTCAATTTCGAGTTGACTCGGATTATGTCGATAAAAACCTGACAGGACTTTATGTTGTAGATTACTCTCTTGAAAGCGCTGAAGAAGGTGGCATAAATGAACCAGGTTATTTAAAAGAAGTTGAAAAATTCGCAAACTGGTATCGCGAACAACCGGAAACACGGCATGTGAATATTTTTACTGATGTTATAAAACGACTAAATAAAAATATGCATGGGGATGATGATCGTTGGTACAAAATTCCAGATGATAGAAACTTATCTGCACAATATTTGTTGATGTATGAAATGTCATTGCCCTACGGTTTAGACCTTAATAACCAAATTGATATCAGTAAGTCAGCATTACGTATGTCTGTATCCATTAAAACCATTTCAAGTAATGAGATTATAGAATTGGAAAGTCGTGCGCAGCGATGGTTAGCCAAGAATGCAAATTATATTAAAGTCGCGAAGGGCACCGGCCCTACAGCGATGTTTGCAAATATTGGGAAACGAAATATATCGAGCATGCTAATTGGAACAACTCTGGCATTGATTGTTATTTCAGGTATATTAATTTTTGCCTTCCGTTCGTTAAAAATTGGCTTAATTAGCATGGTTCCTAATCTTGTTCCCGCGGCAATGGGTTTTGGTTTGTGGGGATTGTTTGTTGGTGAAGTTGGTTTAGCTTTATCAATTGTTACAACCATGACGTTAGGTATTGTAGTTGATGATACAGTGCATTTTTTAAGTAAATATTTGCGTGCAAAACGAGAGCATGGCTATTCAGCAGAAGAAGCAGTCCGCTATGCTTTTAAACATGTTGGTCGTGCTTTACTAACAACCTCAGTAGTACTTGTGGCGGGTTTCCTGGTTTTAGCGCAATCACACTTCGAACTAAATGCAGGTATGGGTATGTTAACGTCCATTATTATTACGTTAGCTCTGATGGCGGACTT
>VAPM010272760.1_pt1 | contig 11049 bp, 9 predicted proteins | sample 3395091 | NCBI WGS metagenome assembly VAPM01 (sample SAMN08290445, study PRJNA428436) | hydrothermal vent metagenome | isolation source: Deep-sea hydrothermal vent chimney 3 | place: Pacific Ocean: Juan De Fuca Ridge | reverse complement strand
GAAGCACCGCCTTCATTCAAAAAACGGGTGATATCCACCGCCGGTTGCGAAACCATATTCAACATGACCAGACCCTTTGTTCTCCGATTGCCACAACATCGCCGAGCAATGCCTTGATGGTAGCATGGTTATTCGGAAAGGCTAAAATGACAAACGACAATCCATCACGAAATCATTACTTATTGTAATAACTATTGGCGACCGCCGACAGCCAAGACCGGAATGCGATCATCGGTGCGTACCCTGCTTTGGCTTTGGGCGTGACCAGATAATAAGCCGACGAGCTTTTCATGGAACCCGCCTCGAAACGGGCCAGAACGCCGCTTTTCAGTTCACTCTCAATCAGGAAAGCCGGCAATAATGCCGCGCCCAAGCCGGCGGCGGCGGCTTGCGCCACCGATGAGAAGTGCTCGAAGATCATGCCCTGCGGCTCTTGCTTTTCCACATGGAAGGTGGCGAACCAATCCGCCCAGGCGTCGGGCCGGGTTGTCAGGTGCAGCAACGGCGCGCCCAGGAAACCTTCGGGCTTGCTTAAGTCAAATCTTTCGGCCAGGGCAGGTGCGAAAACGGGGACCACCTCTTCATCCATCAGGAATGTGCAATCAGTCTCTGGCCAATCGGGCGCACCATAATGAATAGCAGCGTGCTGGTGGTCTCGCTCGAAATCAAACGGAGAGACGCGCATGGCGAAATTGATGGTGATTCCGGGGTTTGCCTCAAGAAATGACGGCAAACGGGGAATCAGCCAACGGGTCCCGAAAGTCGGCAAAATCGCCAGGTCCAACACCCCTCCGCCGGGGTTGGCGATGGCGCTGAGGGTTGCCTGACGGATGGCGCCCAAGGCGGAACGGATTTCCTCCGCATATGTAGCTCCAATGTCGCTCAGGCGAACCTGCTGGCGGTAGCGGACAAACAATTCCAATCCTAATTGACTTTCCAACGCCCGGATCTGCCGGCTGATGGCTCCCTGGGTCAGGTTGAGTTCTCTTGCCGCCGCGGAAAAACTTGAAGTCCTTGCCGCCGCATCGAAGGCGGCCAGCATACTGGTCGAGGGAAGGAGGCGCCGTTGGTTCATAATCATTACTATATATCACAAACTACAGATGCTGTCCTAATGCGCTAGCGATCAATTTTAGTCGAGAGGATGACCGAAGACAGAGTTTCGTCAACTCCATTTAGTGCGCCAATGCTATCGATAACCGTATCGAGTTGTTCAACCGAGCGGGTGCAGATTTCTGCGACAAGATCAAATGCCCCGCTTATCGAATACAGCGTCGTCAAATTGGGAAATTTAGCAAGCGATCCTTCTATTGAAATTCGGTTCGACGGCGCCGACTTGATCATCACCAGGGCGCGAACCTGGCTGGCCCGGGATTCTCGCGACAGGCGCACTGTGTAGCCGGCGATGACGCCGCTTCGCTCCAATTTTTCCAGGCGTACCTGGGCTGAAGTTCTCGACACATTGAGCCGACGGGCGAGATCCGAAACGGATAAACGCGCGTTTTCGCGAAGAAGCGCGATGAGTTGCTCATCTTTCTCAATATTAGTCATTTTTACTTTATATATAGTCATATTTCAACTTATTATACTAAATTAAACCAATATGTCTATTCAACTTAACCGAACCATGCGGTTAAATTAGCCCGATTATAGCGATGGAGGAAGCCGATGCCTTATTCTGATGTGTTAACCGCTGCGGGACTGAGTGGGCCCGAACTTTCCGGTGGGACCCTCGCCGTGCGTACGCCGATTGACGGATCAGACTTGGCCCGTCTCTACGTCCATTCGAAATCTGACGTTGAAGAAATGATTGCCAGCGCGGTGGTTGCATTCAAGGCCTGGCGCAAAGTGCCGGCGCCGAGACGCGGTGAGTTGGTCCGCCTGATTGGAGAAGAACTGCGCGCCGAAAAAGAAAACCTAGGGCGTCTTGTCACACTAGAGTGCGGCAAGATTTACCAGGAGGGCCTCGGCGAAGTTCAGGAGATGATCGACATCTGTGATTTCGCCGTCGGTCTGTCGCGTCAACTCTACGGCCTGACCCTGGCATCCGAACGTCCGGGCCACAGCATGCGTGAAACCTGGCACCCGTTGGGCGTATGCGGCATTATCACGGCGTTTAATTTTCCCGTCGCCCCCTGGTGTTGGAATGCGGCCCTGGCACTCGTATGCGGTGACCCGGTAATCTGGAAACCATCGGAAAAAACACCGCTGACGGCGCTGGCCACCCAGAAAATCTGCGAGCGCGCGCTGGAGCAATTCGGCGATGCGCCGGCGGGTTTGATTCAAACCATCATCGGCGAGCGCGACGCGGGCGAAGTCCTGACCGCCGACCGGGACGTGGCCATCGTATCCGCCACGGGCTCGACCCGCATGGGACACGCCGTCGGGGGGAAGCTTGCCGAGAGATTTGGCCGCTGCATTCTGGAACTGGGCGGTAACAACGCGATGATCGTCGCTCCGTCCGCCGATCTGGAAATGGCGTTAAGGGCCATCGTCTTTTCCGCCGTCGGCACCGCCGGTCAGCGATGCACCTCGCTCAGGCGCTTGATCGTCCATGAAGATATTTACGATCGACTGATTCCCCGCCTAAAATCCGCTTACGACGGATTGCCCATCGGCGACCCGCTGGATGACGGCACGCTCGTCGGCCCATTGATTGATGGCGACGCCTTTAGCGGAATGGAACGTGCCCTTGAGCAGGTGAAAGCCGATGGTGGGCTAATTCATGGCGGTGGCCGGGCCCTGGAAAGTGATTACCCGGATGCCTACTACGCCATTCCGGCTATCGCTGAAATGCCGGACCAGACTGATATTGTCAGGCATGAGACCTTCGCACCGATTTTGTATGTGATGAAATACCGGAACCTTGATGAAGCCATCGCCCTGCAGAACGGTGTGCCGCAAGGGCTGTCATCGTGCATTTTCTCCATCGATGTGCGTGAGACGGAAGAATTTCTATCCGCTGTCGGTTCGGATTGCGGCATCGCCAATGTCAACATCGGGCCTTCCGGCGCCGAAATAGGCGGTGCGTTCGGCGGCGAAAAAGACACCGGCGGCGGGCGCGAATCCGGCTCCGATGCCTGGAAGGGGTATATGCGCCGTCAGACCAATACCATCAATTACTCACGTGAACTGCCGCTGGCGCAGGGCATCAAATTCGATATCTAGGACGATAAAGATCAAATTATCTGCATTTGGAAGCAGTTTGATCCAGAGGAGAAATTCATCATGTCCTTCAATAAAATCGCCGTCCTTGGGCTTGGGAAGGTCGGAAACCTGGCGGCAAAATTACTTCACGATTCCGGTTTCAAAGTGACCGGGTTTGACCTTCATCAACCAAGAGAGAGCCTGCCTTTCCCCGTTAAAAACACAGACCTTACGTCGCCGGAAGCCCTGGGTTCTGAATTCTCTGAAGTTGAGGCCGTGTTGTCCTGCTTACCCTATCATTTGAATGTGGGGGTAGCCGAGGCGGCGCATAAGGCGGGTATCCATTATTTCGACCTGACCGAAGATGTCCCGACGACCAAGGCGATCATTGAACTAAGCGCCACGTCCAAAGGGTTAATGGCCCCGCAATGCGGTCTGGCCCCGGGATTTGTCGGGATCATCGGGGCGTCCCATGTGGCTGTTTTCGACAAATGCCGCTCCATCCGCATGCGTGTTGGCGCCTTGCCGCAAAACCCCACGGGCTTGTTGGGCTATGCCTTTAACTGGTCGCCGGAAGGGGTGGTCAACGAATACCTCAACGACTGCGAAGTGATCGAAGAAGGCGTGCGCAAGTGGGTCTCGCCGATGGAATGGCTGGAAACACTTTACATTGATGGCGTCAAACTGGAAGCCTTCACCACGTCCGGTGGGCTCGGCACCATGTGTGAAACCTATCTCGGCAAGGTCGATAACATCGATTACAAGACCATGCGTTATCCCGGTCACATGGACCTGATGAATTTCTTCTTTCATGAACTGTTGATGCGCGAAAAACGGGATATCGCCGGGCAAATTCTGGTCAATGCCAAACCCCCGGTCGAGGACGATGTTGTCTATGTTCATGTGGCCTCCGAAGGCGAGATCGACGGGCGCCTGCAACGAAAGGAATTCGTGCGAGGCTATCGCCCGGTTGACATCGCGGGCGGACGGCAAACGGCCATCGCCTGGACCACATCGGGTTCCGTTGTCGCTATTATCGAGATGGTGCGTGACGGGACGTTACCCAATAGTGGTTTTCTGAAGCAGGAAGATATCCCGCTGGACGCGTTTCTGACGACCAAGACAGGCGCCCTTTACGGGCAGTAACTGAGGTGATCCTTAGTATAAAGTGTATTCCTGCTCCTGATCATGCCGGTATCCTTGTAAAAGTCGTGGTGTCCCCCCGAGACAAACAATCTTCCCGTAAAAACAGGCTTGCTATATCGGGGTCACTGCAACAGGCTCATCGTCTCTCCTGATCTTTCCGACTGGACACCGGCGATGGAACTTAAGTGGCTCGAGGATTTTATCAGCTTATGCAACTCCGGAAACTTCCGTATCTCCTCTGAGCAACGGTTTGTCTCTCAACCCGCGTTTAGCCGCCGCATCAAAGCCCTGGAAACCTGGCTGGGGGCGGAACTGATTGACCGAACCAGCTTCCCGGTGCAGCCAACCAGTGCCGGCAGGGAGTTCAGGCCGGTGGCCCAGAGAATTGTCAATCTGGCTTATCAGAAGCGCAATGACATCAGGCAACAAAGCAGTAGCGACAAGGAAAAAATAAATTTTTCCACCTTAAACACTCTCGCCCAGGTCTTTATCCCCGCCTGGTTAAAAGAACTTGAGCCTTATATCGAGGCGGAGTTTTTCAGTGTCAGAACGGATTTCAGAAGTGTCGATGCCTATCTGGTTGCCCTGGAGGAGGGGGCTGTCGACTTTTTTATCTGTTATGAAGACCAGACCGGTTCGGTCATGATCGATCCGGAAAAGTATCCGTCGCTGCAATTGGCTGTCGAGTCTGTGATGCCGGTGGTGAGCCCGGACAGCAGAGGCAAGCCGAACTGGTGGCTGCCGTCAAAACCCCAGGGGCCGATACCCTATCTATGCACCAAGGCTCATCTGACCCGGCCCGCCAGACATCATCTGGAGAAGCGGTATGGCTTATCCCTGCCTGTCCGGAATCATATGGAGAAGCGGTATGGCGATCTCACCTTCGTCCCGGTGTACGAAGCCTCAACCGCAACCTCAATCAAAGCGATGGCCATAGAAGGTTATGGCGTGGCATGGCTGCCAAAATCCATTGTCATTGATGACATTGCAAAAGGACGATTGGTGCGCGCGGCGGAAGAAACTGACGATATTACGGTCGATATCAAGATTTTCAGATGCGCAGACAATATCGACCGGAGGGTGGAAAAATTCTGGCAGATGTTGTTGCAGCGGACTTCGCTTTAAAACCATCTTGCATGAGTATCGGCCATGATGATTGGGGATGCATGGGGAATGATCACCCTGTTTGATACGAATTTTGCATGACCCGCCATGAATAACGGCATTGGACCCACAGGAATTACCTCCTTACGCTTTCCTGTTATCACAGAGGAAAGAAGAAAACTGCCTCAGGAATTGGCTACAAACTACGAATTTAACAGGGAGAACGCTCAATGAGACTCATAACATTATTCACATCGGTTGCAGCAGTTGCCGTAATGGTATTTGCTGGCGCCGCCTCCGCTTCGGCGGAAAGCACGCTGGATATCGTCAAAAAACGCGGCTATCTGCGCTGCCAAGTCGGCACTCCTTCACCCGGCTACTATAATCTCGACGCCAAAGGCGAATGGTATGGCCTTGACGTGGTGACGTGCCAGGCTGTTGCGGCGGCGATTTTTGGCGACAAGAAAAAATTGGAAATTCAATCGGTCAGTTCCCAGGCACGGTTTACCGCTTTGGCCAACGGCGAATCCGATCTTTTATCGCGAACCACCACCTGGACACTGACGCGTGACACCCAGCTTGGTTTGGATTTTTTGACTCCTAATTTCTATGACGGTCAGGGTTTCACGGTTCGCAAGGACAGCGGCATCACCAGCGCCCTTCAACTGAAAGGCGCCAAGGTATGCGTTACGACCGGCACGACGACCGAGCTGAATTTGACGGACTTCAGCCGGGCAAATAATCTTGGCATCAAAAATGTTACTTTTGAAGATTGGAACGTCCGAGACGACACTTACGTAAAGGGTGGTTGTGATGCGGTAACCGGCGACAAGTCATCTATGGCAGCCAATCTGGCTTCATTCCCGGTTCCTGCCGACCATATCATTCTGCCCGAAACTCTTTCCAAAGAGCCGCTGTCCCCGGCGGTGAGACAGGGAGACAGCCAGTGGTCCGACATAGTCAGATGGTCATTATTCGCCATGGTCAACGCCGAGGAACTAGGCGTTAGCAGTGCCAATGTTGACGATATGCGCGCCAATTCGAAAAATCCGTCTATTCGCCGTATGCTTGGCGTCGAGGGCAACACCAACAAAGGATTGGGACTTTCCAAGGATTGGGCCTACAACATCATCAAACAGGTCGGCAATTACGGCGAAAACTACGAAGCCTTTATGGGCGGTGGTAAATTGGGTATCGGTATCCCCCGGGAAGGAACGGCCAACGCACTCTGGACCAAAGGCGGCCTGATGTATTCTCCGCCTATGCGCTAAAACCTAGACAGCTAACGGTCTTCATCGTTAGCGCTCCCTGCTGGTGCCAGATCAATTTGCAAGTTGGTCTGGCACCGCTAAATTGCGCTATGGAAAAAAATTTATATTAGGGAGAAGATATTGTGGCGATCGGTGAGAGCCGCAAGGAGAAATCCGCACATATCAAGCCGGAAGAGCGGTTTGACTTCTTCCATGATGAGCGGGTCCGCTCGGTTTTCTATCAACTTCTGACCGCAGCGGTTGTTGGCTGGTTTGCCTGGTATCTGATCAGCAACACGGCTCAAAATCTTGAAACACGCGGAATGAACACCGGTTTCGGCTTTATTAATGTTGCCGCCGGGTTCGACACAGACTTCAAACTCATTGCCTATGAGCCCGGGGTCGGGACGTACGGTCGCATCTTCCTGATTGGTGTTCTCAACACGCTCTATATTTCAGCGCTGGCGATCATCGCCAGCACCGTGCTTGGATTTTCCATTGGCGTGTTGAGACTTTCCCACAACTGGCTGGTCTCCAAGGTGGCGTTGGCATATGTGGAAATTTTTCGTAACACACCATTATTGATACAGATTATTTTTTGGTATATCGGGGTTTTCTCTCTACTGCCCAGGGTCAAGAACAGCCTGGACCTGTCCGCTGGCGCAGAAGTTATACTGCTCAACAATCGTGGTTTTTACATGCCATGGCCCGTGCCGGGAGATCTGCTCTGGGTGACCGGGGTTGCGTTTATCATCGCGGTCCTTACCGTCGTTGTTTTCAGACACTGGGCGCATAAACGCCAGGATGCAACAGGGCAGGAATTCCCGACCCTCATACCTTCCGCCGCATTGCTTGTATTGCTGCCGGGGACTGTTTATCTGATAACAGGATCGCCGCTTGGCTGGGATATCCCGAAACTTGAGGGATTCAACTTCGTTGGAGGCGCCAGCCTGCCGCCAGCCTTCCTGGCGCTTCTGGTCGCCTTGAGCATTTATCACGCGGCCTATCTGGCCGAGTCCGTTCGCGCCGGCGTTCTGTCGGTAAGCAGGGGACAGAATGATGCCGCGCTGGCAATTGGCCTCAGGCAGCGACGGGCCATGTCTCTGGTCATTATTCCACAGGCGATGCCAGCCATCATCCCCCCAATGATCAGTCTGTGGATGAACGTGGTCAAGAATTCGTCGCTGGCCATCGCTATTGGCTATTCGGATATCGTCTCTCTTTTCATGCAAACAGCACTGAACCAGGCCGGTTACGCGGTTGAAATGGTCGGTATGACCATGGCCTTTTACATGTTTATCAGCCTGACTATTTCGTGGCTGCTGAATATTTACAACAAACGTGTCCAACTGGTGGAACGCTGATCATGGCTATTGTAAAAGCGGAAAGGACACCCGCCAGAGCGGCGCCCTTATCTGAAAATACGCTTGTCGGCTGGATGCGGATGAACTTGTTCGGCTCTGCATTCAACAGCATTCTGACCATCGTTACCCTCTATATTATCTACATAACGGTAGAAGGATTATGGGTTTGGGGGATTGCCGATGCCGTGTGGATCGCCGACAACCGGCGCCAATGTTTCAGCATCAGTGTTGATGGCGCCTGCTGGGCGGGTGTCATCGCATGGCTGGACAACATTTTCTATGGCCGCTACCCGAGAGAAGAATTGTGGCGGGTCAATCTTGGCGCATTGTTGCTGTTCATTTGGATGGCGCCGCTTTGGCTGCCGCGAGTCAAGGCAAAAGCCTTTATCGGTCTGACCACGGTGTTTCTCTATCCCTTCCTTGCCGGATACTTTTTTGCGGGTGGCGAGAAGGGCATCTTCATGCAGGTCATGATCTCCGCTGCGATCATTTGCCTGGCGGGCAATACCGTGCATTCAATCATTGGCGTGTTGAGCGGCAGCAGTCTGCCCAAATTCCTGATCCGCCTGCTTGGCAAGGATGATGCGCCTGAAAAGACCCGGCGCAATATTCTTCTGGGCATTCTCGTGTTCGGCTTTGTCGTGGTTTACATGTGGCAAATGGGCTGGGGCGTTAAGACCGTTCCCTGGACCAAATGGGGCGGGTTGTTTCTCACTCTCGTCATTTCGGGGATCGGCATTGCCTCGGCATTGCCGGGGGGGATTATTCTTGCCCTTGCCCGGCGTTCCAAGCTGCCGGTAATCCGGGTGCTCAGCACCTCGTTCATCGAACTGTTCCGCTCGGTGCCATTGATTACCGTGTTGTTTATGGCGACGACGATGTTTCCGTTGTTCATGCCCGAAGGCTTTATCCTCAACAAGCTGGTTCAGGTTATCATCGCCGTTTGCCTGTTCAACGCGTGCTATATGGCCGAAACCGTTCGCGCCGGCCTTCAGGCCATTCCCAATGGTCAGTATGAAGGCGCCCACACCATCGGTCTGGGCTATTGGGGAACCATGGGCTTGATTGTTATGCCCCAGGCCTTGAAGCACATGATTCCCAATATTGTTGGCAGTTTTATCGGGCTGCTGAAGGACACCACATTGGTGTCTATCATCGGACTATTCGACATTCTGAGCATGTTGCGCTCTATCAGCAAGGACACGCCATGGATTGGACTTTATAAAGAGCCGTTGGTATTTGGCGCGATGCTGTTCTTTTTGATTTGTTTTGCGATGTCAAAGTACAGCCGTCGCCTGGAAGCAAAACTATCGACTGGCCACCAGAATTGATCCGGCGAACCCTGGGGAGAAAACATGACGGATACAAAGATGCGGGAAACGCGGAAAGGCAGTGAACAACTGGCATCCGCCGCATCCAGCGAAGTTATCATTGATCTTAACAAGGTCAATAAATGGTATGGTGAATTTCACGTATTGAAGGACATTGACCTTATCGTTCACAAGGGCGAACGGATCGTTGTCTGCGGCCCTTCCGGGTCGGGAAAATCAACCCTTATCCGCTGCATTAACCATCTGGAAGAGCATCAGGAGGGCAGCATCGTTGTCGATGGCATCACGCTGGATAAAAATCTCAAAAACATTGACCATATTCGCACCGAAGTTGGCATGGTGTTTCAGAGCTTCAACCTGTTTCCCCATCTTTCCATTCTCGAAAACCTCACCCTGGGTCCTATCTGGGTTCGCAAAATGCCCAAAGCCGACGCTCAGGCCAACGCCATGAAGTATCTTGAGCGGGTCAAGATTCCAGAACAGGCCGACAAATATCCCGGCCAGCTCTCAGGTGGCCAGCAGCAGCGCGTGGCCATCGCCCGCTCTTTGTGCATGAGCCCCAAGATTATGTTGTTTGACGAGCCGACCTCGGCACTCGACCCGGAGATGATCAAGGAAGTTCTCGATGTCATGATTGAACTGGCCGATACGGGAATGACCATGATCGTGGTGACCCACGAGATGGGCTTTGCCAAGACCGTCGCCGACCGTGTGATCTTTATGGACGAAGGCGATATCGTTGAGGAAAACGAGCCCAACGAATTTTTCAACAATCCCCAGCATGAGCGAACCAAGCTGTTTCTCAGCCAGATATTGTGACCATCTGGCGACGGAAGAACCAGCTTGGTATTATTAAGAGACACACGTCATGCCCACCAGCTTCTTCACCGCTACCGGTAAATTCCACCGTGGCAATCTGCACACTCACTCCACCCAATCGGACGGAGCCCTGGACCCCGAAGAGGTCTGCCGCCGTTATCAGGCCGAAGGCTATGATTTTATCGCCCTGACAGATCATTTTGTTGGCCAGTTCAACTATCCGATCACCGATACGACGGCCTGTCGCAATGAGGAGTTCACCACTATCCTGGGCGCTGAACTACATACGGGCGCCATGGAGAATGGCAATTTATGGCATCTTGTGGCGGTGGGGCTTCCGACCGGTTTCACCCCGCCACACGCACCGTATTTGAAGCCTGTCGAGGGTGCTGAGCCAGCCGCTGATTTAGCGCAACGAGCCCGCGATGCCGGCGCATTTGTGGTCATTGTGCACCCACATTGGTCTGGTATGACGGAAACCGACGCCCGCACCATCACGGCTGCCCACGCGATTGAAGCCTACACTCACGGCTGCGCCATCGACAATGATCGCGGCGAAGGTTTTGTGACCCTGGAACATCTGCTGAACGAGGGCCGCCACCTGAATCTGATCGCCACCGATGATGCCCATTTCAACACACCCGACCACTTTGGCGGTTGGGTTATGGTCAAGGCTCTCGAAAACACCCCCGAGGCTCTGCTGAGCGCACTTAAAGAAGGCCGGTTTTATTCCAGTTTGGGCCCTGAAATTCACGATATCCGCATCACCAAACGAGCGGTAGAGGTTGATTGCTCCCCGGTCGATACCATCATTATTCAGGGCCAGGGCTCGGCGACGGTAACCCTGCATGGTGAGGAAATGACAACAGGGCGTCTCTCACGGCACCG
>VAPM010054371.1_pt1 | contig 11051 bp, 8 predicted proteins | sample 3395091 | NCBI WGS metagenome assembly VAPM01 (sample SAMN08290445, study PRJNA428436) | hydrothermal vent metagenome | isolation source: Deep-sea hydrothermal vent chimney 3 | place: Pacific Ocean: Juan De Fuca Ridge | reverse complement strand
GGCGGCGCATGGGGAACGCCGTGGAGGAGGGGACCGGCGTGGACCGGAACCGGATTGGATGGTTCGCTATCGCCGGCTCAGGAGTCGCACACTGCGCGATGGAGTGCCGCAACGGACCCGCTATGGGGTGGTCATGGCGATCATCGCGCTGATCGTGGGCCTGCTGTGGTACGCCGCCATGCACGGACCCGGGCCGATCCAGCGCTCGGGCACCAAGTGCAACGCCGCACCGGCGCCCGGCGTGGACTGGAGCTACTGCACCCTGGAGGGTCTGCATCTGAGCAAGGTCGATCTGAGCCGGGCGAATCTGCGCAGTGTCGATCTGCGCGGGGCCGATCTGGCCGGCGCACGGCTCGTCGGGGCCGATCTCTCCTACGGGAGCCTCGGTACCGCCGATCTGGCCGGCGCCGACCTTACGGGCGCGCGACTGGTCGGGACCGGTTTGGGCGGGGCCGATCTGCGAGGCGCCAACCTGACTCGAAGCGATCTTTCCTACGCCAACCTGCGCGGTGCGCGGCTCGCAGGCGCGCGGCTCACCGGGGCGAACCTCGACCAAGCGATCTGGGTCGACGGACGCATCTGTGTTCGGGGCTCGGTGGGCGAGTGCCGTTGAACGGGGGCGGCGACGCGGATCCGTGGTAATCGGGGCGGGTTCCCGCGACGGCGTCGGCGGGCCGAGGCCCGCCCTTGGGATTCACCCGCACCTCCGGTAGGGCCGGGCTTGCCCGGCCGGCGACGCGGACCCATCGGTGCCGGCCGGCGTCTATTCCTCGGGGAACGACTCGGCCGTGTAGCGATACGCCTTGAGGGTGTCCGACCAGTAGTCCGGCGCGAGGCCGGCCTTCTGCTTCAACTCACGAAGAAACGCGATGGGGTCGGCGATCTGTTTCCAGACCGTGGGCAGGAAGGTGGCGCGTCGCTGGCCTTCCTCCAGGATCACCCCATCCCTGCCCGGGCGCAGCCGTTGCGCGAGTTCGCGCTCGTCATGCGCCGCCAGCGGCTCGGGATCGCCGAGCACTGCGATGTGGATGTCCAGTTCGGGGTATTCCTCGGCTGCGAGTCGGGGGAAACGCGGGTCCTGGAAGGCCGCGGCGTAGGCGTTGTGGGCCACGTCCTGCACCAGAGGCCGGCTCGCCTGGAGCGCGCCGATGCACCCGCGCAGGTTGCCGTTGCGTTTCAGGGTGACGAAGGTCGCACGCGGCGCCTGCAGCGGGGTCGAGAACTGGAAGGGATCCACGGTCAGCGGGTAGCCGTATTCGACGCCGTGGGCGATGGATTCGCGCGCCACCCGCAGCAGTCCCGTGCGTTCCTCGGTAGTCAGCGGCGGCGGGTCAATGGAAGACATAAGCCCCATATCCTACCACATGATCGCGCGGGCCCGCGGTATCGCCGGAATTGCGCAGATCGACGGTCTTGGCGCGCAGCGAGCGCCGCCGCGCGACGGTCAGGAGGCCGTTGACCGGATTACGCCCGCAGGCCTGTTCGTAACCGATGGCCTCGGGACGCAACGCCTCGATGGCGCGCGAGGTGGCCGCGTCCAGGGCGCGGGCGCTTGCATAGTCGTGGTAGTGGCTGAGATCGGAACTCACGACCGGCAGGGTCTGCGGCCCGTCCCACAGCGCCTCGATGACCTCGGCGACCTCCTCGGGCTCGGTGTCGCCCACGACCAGCGGGATCAGTTGGAACGGGCCGAGCACGATCTGCAGGAACGGCAGTTGCACCTCCACGCTGTGCTCCGCGTCGTGCGCCGCATCGAGCCACAGTACCTGGGGCAGGTGCGCGATCCCTTCCAGCGCCTCCCGATCCACGGGGATCTCCCCCAGCGGGGTGGCGAAGTACGTCGCCGTGGGCGCGGCCAGCCCGCGGAACGCGACCTGATGCGAAGGACCCAGCACCAGCACCCGTCGGATACGCTCGGGCGCCGCGGACAGGAGCGCGTAGGCGGAGGCGGCCACCGGACCGGAGTAGACGTAGCCCGCATGCGGGGCGATCAACGCCGCCGGCGGTTCGCCCTCTTTCCGTGCCTCGGCCAGGTAGTGGCGTACCACGGCGTCGAGTTGGCGCGCATCGGCCGGGTAGAACAGGCCGGCCACGGCGGGCGGGCGCACTCGGTCGTTGGGCTCGGGCTGCATCGCACTCCTCGACATACGTGGCGGGTACCGGGCCGCGGAATCCGTCCGGCGGCCGATTGCAAAACCGGATGCACGGACTAAAGTATAGTGGGTGGATGGCGGGTTCGGCGCCGGGCAACGCCCCGGCGGGGGTGTTGAGTATGGCGGAGTCTTCCGATGCGCCGGTGTCGTGGGGTCCCGACGTGGTCCGCACCCGCTACTGGCATGCCCTCGAAGACGGGCGGGTGCAGTGCGACGTGTGTCCGCGTGCGTGCCGTCTCCGAGAGGGGCAGCGCGGGCTGTGTTTCGTGCGCGCGAACCTCGATGGACAGGTGGTACTGACGACCTACGGGCGCTCGAGCGGCTTTTGCGTGGACCCGATCGAGAAAAAGCCGCTCAATCATTTCCTCCCCGGCACGCCGGTGCTGTCCTTCGGCACCGCCGGCTGCAACCTCGCATGCAAGTTCTGTCAGAATTGGGATATCAGCAAGTCGCGCGAGTTCGACACCCTTGCCGACCGTGCCTCGCCGCAGGCCCTGGTACGTGCCGCGCAGGCGCTCGGGTGCCGCAGCGTGGCCTTCACCTACAACGATCCGGTCATCTTTCTCGAGTATGCCGTAGACGTGGCGCGCGCGTGCCACGAACACGACATCCGCGCCGTGGCGGTCACCGCCGGCTACCTGTGCGACGAACCGCGCCGGGAGTTCTTCGCTCACATGGACGCCGCGAACGTGGATCTCAAGGGGTTCACGGAGCGTTTCTACTGGAAGCTGACCGGTGCGCACCTGCAGCCGGTGCTCGATACGCTGCGCTACCTCAAGCACGAGACGTCGGTGTGGTTCGAGATCACCACGCTGCTCATCCCCGGTGAGAACGACTCCGATGCGGAGTTGGAGGCGATGACCGCGTGGGTGGCGGACAACCTGGGTCCCGACGTCCCCATGCATTTCACCGCCTTCCATCCGGACTGGAAGATGACCGACATCCCCCCCACTTCGCCCGCGACCCTGGCGCGGGCGCGATGCATCGCGCTACGCAACGGCCTGCGCTATGTCTATACCGGAAACGTGCGCGACGAGGAGGGCGGCAACACCTACTGCCATGAGTGCGGGAAGCGGCTGATCGGGCGCGACTGGTACGTCATCACCGATTGGAGTCTCACCGCCGACGGCCGTTGCCCCGACTGCGGCACGGTGTGCGCCGGTGTCTTCGAGGGGCGTCCGGGCACGTGGGGCGCGCGGTGTCTGCCCGTGCGGCTCGCCGCCTTCGCCTGAGGCCCGCCGCGTCTCAGGCGGCGTCCGTCGCCGCGGGCTTGAGCACGATCGCCGCCAGCGGCGGCAGCGTCAGGCGGATCGAATACGGCTGCCCCATCCAGGGTACGTCCTCGGCCTCGACCCCCGAGCCGTTGCCGACGTTGCTCCCGCCGTAGTATTCCGAGTCCGAGTTGTGGATCTCGCGGTAGGCGCCGGGGCGCGGCACGCCGAGTCGATAGCCCTCGCGCACCACCGGCGTGAAGTTGAGCGCCACCACCACCAGTTCGTTTTCGCTCAGGCGCAGATAGCTCAATACCGACTGCGATGCGTCATGGCAGTCGATCCATTGGAACCCGCGCGGCTCGAAGTCGAAGCGATGCAGGCCGCTTTCCTCCCGGTACAGGCGGTTGAGATCCCCGATCAGGCGATGTATCCCTCGATGGTAGGGGTGGTCGAGCAGGTACCAGTCGAGCGGATGTTCATGGTCCCACTCGTGGCCATGGGCGAACTCATTGCCCATGAACAGCAGCTTTTTGCCCGGGTAGGTGAACATGTACGTATAGAGCAGGCGCAGGTTGGCGAAGCGCTGCCAATCGTCCCCCGGCATCTTGTCGATCATCGAGCGCTTGCCGTGCACCACTTCGTCGTGGGAGAACGGCAGCACGAAGTTCTCGGTGAAGGCGTAGAGCAGGCCGAAGGTGAGCTGATCGTGTTGGTAATGACGGTGGATGGGATCCTTGCTCATGTAGACCAGGGTGTCGTGCATCCAGCCCATGTTCCACTTCATACTGAAGCCGAGTCCGCCGAGCCAGGTGGGCCGCGTCACCTGGGGCCAGGCGGTGGACTCCTCGGCGATCATCAGGGTGCCGGGCTGTTGGCCGAGGGTGATCTGGTTGAGCTGGCGCAGAAACTCGATGGCCTCGAGGTTTTCGTTTCCGCCGTACAGATTGGGGAGCCAGTCGCCCGGCCGGCGCGAGTAGTCCAGGTACAGCATGGAGGCCACGGCGTCGACCCGCAGGCCGTCGATGTGGAACTCCTCCAGCCAGTACAGCGCGCTCGAGAGCAAAAAGTTGCGGACCTCGTTGCGCCCGTAGTTGAAGATCAGCGTTCCCCAGTCGCGGTGCTCGCCGCGGCGCGGGTCCTCATGCTCGTAGAGGGCGCTCCCATCGAAGCGCGCCAGCGCGTAGGCGTCCTTGGGGAAATGACCCGGCACCCAGTCGAGCAGCACCCCGATCCCTTCCCGATGGCAACGGTCGACGAAGTAGCGGAAGTCCTCCGGGCTGCCGTGGCGACTGGTCGGGGCGTAGAAGCCGGTCGTCTGGTACCCCCAGGAGGCATCGAGCGGATGCTCGGTCACCGGCAGCAGTTCGATGTGCGTATAACCGAGGGATTTGACGTAGTCGACCAACTCGTGCGCCAGTTCCCGGTAGGTCAGGAAGCCGCCGTCGTCGCGCCGGCGCCAGGACCCGAGGTGCGCCTCGTAGACCGACATCGGCGTGTGCAGCCAGTCGCGCTCACGGCGCGCCCGCATCCACTCCCCGTCGTCCCAGTCGTGGTGCGGGGGCGCCTCCACGATCGCCGCCGTCGCCGGGCGCTGCTCGAAACGCCGGCCGTAGGGATCGGTCTTGAGCAATATCGCGCCGGTGCGGCGGTTGCGGATCTCGAATTTGTACAAGGACTGCGTCGCGAGCCCGGGGATGAACAGTTCCCAGACGCCGGTCGATCCGCGGATGCGCATCGGGTGGCGGCGTCCGTCCCAGGCGTTGAAGTCGCCGACCACGCCGACGCGCTCGGCGTTCGGGGCCCAGACCGCGAAGCGCACGCCCGCGACGCCGTCCACGGAGATCGGATGGGCCCCCAGGAGCCGGTAGGCATGCCAATGGCGGCCCTCGCCGAACAGATGCAGATCGAAATCCGGGAGCTGCGGGGGGAAGCAGTAGGGGTCGAAGGCCTCGTGTTCGCCGCCGGTCCGCTCGCGCCAGCGCAGGCGGTAGCGATCGGGGACCGAGCCGGCGGTGCCGTGCCACTCGAACAGGTCGGTGCCGGGCACTCGTTCCAGGCGCGCACCGGTCTCGACCAGCCACACCTCCTCGGCGTTCGGCAGAAAGGCGCGGACCCGCTCTTCACCGTTGGAACGATGCCGGCCGAGCACCGCGAAGGGGTCATGATGGCGCGCCTCGATGATGCGCCGCAGCCCCTCGTCCAGGCGTCCGGATACGGTCTCGGATTCGGGTGTCAAGGGCTGGTTCCGATACGACACACACGCCTCCGTCGGTGACAAGGCCCGGAGATTTGATGGTACCATAAGCGGCGGATCAGCTGCGGAATCCGGACGACGGCCGGCGGGGTGGTGGGTGATCCCGATCCCCGGATAATCATTCCGGCGCGATCCCGGATGTAGTCCGCCGAAGGAAGGTCCAGATGAACCTCGCCTCCACGCCCCGCTTCGTCAGTCTGCTGACGCGCGACACCCTCGCATTGATCCTCGCCGGCGGGCGCGGCTCGCGGCTCAAGCACCTGACCCTGTGGCGGGCCAAGCCGGCGGTGCCGTTCGGCGGCAAGTTCCGGATCATCGATTTCCCGCTCTCCAACTGCATCAATTCCGGGATCCGCCGCGTCGGCGTGCTCTCCCAGTACAAGGCCCACTCCCTGATCCAGCACATCCAGAAGGGTTGGAGTTTTCTGCGCGGGGAGTTCGGCGAGTTCGTGGAACTGTTGCCCGCCCAGCAGCGCATCACGTCCTCGTGGTACGCGGGCACCGCCGATGCGGTCTATCAGAATATCGACATCATCCGCGGCCACGACCCGAGCTACGTGTTGATCCTGGCCGGGGACCATATCTACAAGATGGACTACGGTCCGATGATCGCCCACCACGTCGATCGCGGTGCCGACCTCACCGTCGGGTGCATCGAGGTGCCGTTGGAACGGGCCCGCGCATTCGGCGTGATGACCGTCGACGGCGACGGGCGCGTCGCGCGCTTCGCCGAAAAACCCGCACATCCGGAGTCGATCCCCGGGAAGGCGGACGTGGCCCTCGCGTCCATGGGCATCTACGTATTCAATACCGCATTCCTCTACGAGCAGCTCATCAAAGATGCGGACCTGCCCGACTCCACCCGCGATTTCGGCAAGGACATCCTGCCCTCGGTGATCAACCGCTACCGGGTCATGGCCTACCCGTTCCGCGACGTGCAGAGCGGGCGTCAGAGCTACTGGCGCGACGTGGGTACGGTGGATGCCTACTGGGAGGCCAATCTGGAGTTGATCGGCGTGACGCCCGAACTGAATCTCTACGACGAGCACTGGCCGATCTGGACCTACCAGGAGCAGCTCCCGCCCGCCAAGTTCGTCTTCGACGACGACGATCGTCGCGGCATGGCGGTGGATACCATGGTCTCGGGCGGGTGCCTGATCTCCGGGGCCACGGTACGCCACTCCCTGTTGTTCTCCAACGTCCAGGTCCACTCCCATGCATTGGTCCAGGACTCGGTCGTGCTCCCCGACGCCGATATCGGGTGCCACGCCCACGTGCGCCGGGCGGTCATCGATCGCGGTTGCCGGATCCCGGAGGGCATGATCCTCGGCGAGGATCCGGAGGAGGACGGCAAGCGATTCCACGTCACCGAACACGGGGTCACGCTGGTGACCCCCGAGATGCTGGGCCAGGTGCGCCACTATGTCCGCTGATACGCGGCTCAAGGTGGTGCTGTGCTGGCACATGCACCAGCCTCAGTACCGGGACCTGGTGCGCGGGACCTATCAACTCCCCTGGACCTACCTGCACGGCATCAAGGACTACGTCGACATGGCGGCGCACCTGGAGGCGGTGCCGGGCGCGCGCGCGGTGATCAACTTCGCCCCGATCCTGTTGGAGCAGATCGAAGACTACGCGGAGCAGATCCGCGCCTTTCTGAGCGAGGGCGTCGAGATCCGCGACCCGCTGCTCGCGGCGCTCGCGGGCGCGGAACCGCCCGCCGACGCCGATGCGCGTCAGGAACTGGTGAACGCCTGCCTGCGCGCCAACCGCACCCGGCTGATCGACCGATTCCCGGCCTACCAACGGCTCGTGCGGTTCGCCGAGTGCATGGGCGATGTCGCGGCCGGGGTGGAGTACCTGAACGACCAGTATCTCGCCGATCTGCTCGTCTGGTATCACTTGGCGTGGATGGGCGAGACGGTGCGGCGTCGGGACACCCGTATCAAGCGCCTGCAGAACAAGGAGGCCGGCTTCACGGTTGCCGATCGGCGGCGGCTCGTTTCGGTGATCGGCGAGCAGTTGGCAGGGATCGTCGGCCGCTACCGCTCGCTGGCCGACCGCGGCCAAGTGGAGTTGTCGGTCAGCCCGTACGCCCACCCGATCATACCGCTGCTGCTCGACATCGGCTCCGCCCGCGAGGCGCTGCCGGACGTGGTATTGCCCATGCTCGATGCCTACCCGGGCGGCAAGGGACGGGCCCGCTGGCACGTGCGCGCCGCGATCGAGACCTTCGAGCGCCACTTCGGCCGTCTGCCGCAGGGCTGTTGGCCCTCGGAGGGCGGGGTCAGCGAGGCGACCCTGCGCCTGCTCGAGGATCACGGCTTCCGTTGGGCGGCGAGCGGCCAGGGTGTGCTGACCAACTCCCTGCAGCAGATCCAGGGCGGGGACGGGTCCGCGCAGGGCGTGCACCGCCCCTATCGATTGGAGGGCGGACGTCTCGGCGCCTTCTTCCGCGATGACGGGCTCTCCGACCTGATCGGTTTCACTTATTCGGATTGGCACGCCGACGACGCGGTGGCCAACCTGGTGCACCACCTGGAGGATATCGCCGCCGTCGAGGGTGAGCGGCCCGATACGGTGGTGTCCATCATCCTGGACGGCGAGAACGCCTGGGAGCATTACCCGGAGAACGGCTACTATTTCCTCAGCGCGCTCTACCGGCGGCTCGCGGACCATCCGGGGATCGAGCTGACGACCTTCTCCGAGGCGCTCGAGCGGTGCCCGGCGCCGGCGGAGTTGCCGCGGCTGGTCGCCGGCAGTTGGGTCTACGGGACCTTTTCCACGTGGATCGGGGACCCGGACAAGAACCGCGGATGGGACATGCTGGGCGCGGCCAAGCGGGCCTGTGACGCCGCACTCGCCTCGGGGCGGCTCGGCGAGGAACAACGCGCGCGCGCTCTCGAGCAGCTCGCCGTGTGCGAGGGTTCCGACTGGTTCTGGTGGTTCGGCGACTACAACCCCGCCGATACGGTGAGCGACTTCGACCGGCTGTACCGGCGCCACCTGTCGAATCTCTATCGGTTCATCGGCAAGGAGCCGCCGGGGTATCTGGAGCAGCCCTTTACCCATGGCGGCGGGGCGCCCCGGGCGGGGGGAACCATGCGCTCGGGCCAAGCCCAATCGTGACGCAACCCGACACGGTCCTGGACCGGCGCCGTGCCGGTTTGTTGCTGCACCCCACCTCGCTGCCCGGCCCCGGTTCGTGCGGGCGGCTCGGTCCCGACGCCTACTGGTTTGTCGATTTTCTTCGAGACGCCGGCTTCGGAGTGTGGCAGACGCTGCCGCTGGGTCCCACCCACGACGACGGCTCGCCCTACCAGTGTCTCTCGGTCCATGCCGGCGATCCGCGCCTGGTGAGTCGCGCGATGCTGGTGCAGTGGGGTTGGCTGCCGGGCGTCTCGCCCGAAGCCGCGGAGGCCGCCGGCGACGACATCCTCGGCGCGGCCCGGGACGGGTTCCGGGAGCACGCCGACGCGCCGGCGCGCGCGGAGTTCGAGGCGTTTTGCGAGCACAACGCCCATTGGCTGGATGACTTCGCGCTGTTCCAGGCGTTGCGCGACGCCCACCAGGACAGGCCCTGGACGCAGTGGCCCCGCGGCCAGCGCGACCGCACGCCGAAGGCGCTCGCGCGCGTGCGCCGCGAACTCGCCGACGCCGTCGAGCAGGTCCGCTTCGTGCAGTTTCTGTTCCGCCGCCAGTGGCGGTTGCTGCGTGCCTATGCCAACGAACGCGGCATCCTGTTGCTCGGCGATCTGCCGATCTTCGTCTCCCACGACAGCGCCGAGGTTTGGGCGCACCGCGACTACTTCGCACTCGACGATCAGGGCCGCCCGCTCACCGTCGCCGGCGTGCCGCCGGATTACTTCTCGGCGACCGGCCAGCTTTGGGGCAACCCCCACTACCGTTGGGACGTAATGCAGGCGGACGGTTTCCGCTGGTGGGTGGATCGCGTGGCCGGGCAGCGCGAACTGTTCGACCTGATCCGCATCGATCATTTCCGCGGTTTCGAGGCCTACTGGGAAGTGGCGGCGGACGCACCCGACGCCATGAACGGGCGCTGGGTCAAGGCACCGGGCGAGGCCTTGTTCCGCACGCTGCGCGAGCGACTGGGTCCGCACCTGCCGCTGGTGGCGGAGGACCTGGGGCTGATCACCCCCGAGGTCGAGGCGCTGCGCGCGCGCTTCGGCTTTCCCGGCATGAAGATCCTGCAGTTCGCCTTCGACGGCAGCACCGACAACCCTTATCTGCCGCACCGTCACCGGGAGAACTGCGTGGTCTATACCGGTACCCACGACAACAACACCAGCCTCGGGTGGTTCGAGGAGTTGCCGGAGGAGCGCAAGCACGCGGTGCGCGATTATCTCGCCCACCCTTCCGAGCCCATGCCATGGCCGCTGGTCCGCTGGGCGCTCGCCTCCGTGGCACGCCTCACGGTGGTGCCGCTGCAGGACGTGCTGGGTCTGGATGGAAGTCACCGCATGAACCGTCCCGGCACCACCGAAGGGAACTGGATCTGGCGCTTCGGTTGGGACTGGTTTCCGCAGGACGTGGCGCAGCGCATGCGCCACCTGATCCGCATCTACGGACGCGAGCCCGCGGGCGGTTGACGGTCGCGAAGTATCGGTCGCGCACGCGACCGGAATACGCCCCGCCGACGACGTTTGGGATTCCCTTGCTGTGTGGGTGCGGTTCCGCGACGTCGGCCGGCCAAGGCCGGCCCTATCGGGGTGGCGACGCGGTTCCCGTACCCATCTGTAGGGCGGGGCTCGCCCCGCCGGCCGGCGTCTACAGCCAGGTCATGCAGCCGGTCTCGAAGGGGTGGCAGAGCAGTTCGTGATGGGGATACATGCGCAGCTTGTAGTACATCAGCCCGGACAGGTCGGGCTGCAGGTCCAGGGCGAACACCACCTCCCCTTTGATGCGCTCCCCGGCGGGTTCCAGTAACAGCCGCTGATGGAGTCGGAACTCCCCGTTCACCGCCTCTCTGCCGATCAGGCATTCCACGACCACGTCGCGCGTATCGAGGCCGTCGAGGTGTGCCGCGACCCGGATCGGCAACGAGTCGCCGGCGATGATCTCCTGCGGACTTGGATCGATGCGGCGCAGGCCCACCTTGTGCCAGGAACGGGCGATCTTGCGCTTCCACGTCGCCAGCTCGCGCGCCGGCGCGCCGCCGCCCTCGGAGAGCTTGCGCGAATGACGCCGTGCCGGTCCGTAGTAGCCGGTCACGTAGTCGTTTACCATCCGCACGGCGTTGAAGCGCGGCAGCAGGGATTTCACCGAGGCCTTGGACATCCGCACCCATCCCTCGGAGTAGCCGTGACCGTCGCGCTCGTAGTAGAGCGGAACCACCTGGTGCTCCACGATATCCAGCAGTTCCCGGGCCTCCTCACGGTCGCGGTAGTCGGCGTCGAATTCCGGTCCGTG
>VAPM010049653.1_pt1 | contig 11053 bp, 13 predicted proteins | sample 3395091 | NCBI WGS metagenome assembly VAPM01 (sample SAMN08290445, study PRJNA428436) | hydrothermal vent metagenome | isolation source: Deep-sea hydrothermal vent chimney 3 | place: Pacific Ocean: Juan De Fuca Ridge | reverse complement strand
CCGGGCCAGCGTAAAATTTCCAGTGAGTTGACCGGGGCATGGTCATAGAGGATGCGGTCAATTTCACGACTGGCATCGGAAATACGTTTAACCAGATCCATATCCAGCGCCAGCTCATCCTGCCCGGCCTCGGGTGACTGGTAGCGCAAATTGCATTCTACTTTGCCCCGACTCAGGTGCGCGGAGATGGCACTGCGCAGTCGTGGTTCCAGACTACGCAGCTCTTCCGGTATTCTGAAGTTGATGTCGAGAAAACGCTGATTGACGCTACGAAGCTCCAGCACCAGCGCGCCAAAATCCCCCGCTGATTCCTGATGCGAAAATGCTGTCATACTACGAACCATATAAACCCCTTGCCGATAAGTGTCCTGAATATGCTAATCTTGAATGTAATCAGGGCGTTGAGCAAGACAATTGTGAAATCAAGCGCTTACACTATCTGCCGTTAAGAAGTACAGCATCAGGATACGCATGACAAAACTTGAAAATGAATTACCCGCCGCGACTATCGTCGATGAGTACACCATCGAGCGGACACTGGGCGGGGGCGGCTTCAGCATAGTTTATCTGGCGACTGACGCGCAGGGTACACAGGTGGTGCTAAAGGAGTACATGCCCTCCAAGATAGCCAAACGTGACGATTCACATACGGTCATCGCCAGTAAGGAAACCTATGCGGATCGCTTTGCCCACGGCCAGCGCCTGTTTTTTCAGGAAGCCGGGGCGCTGGGTAATCTCAAACATCCTAATATCGTCAACGTGCTGAATTTTTTCCGCGCCAATGGCACGGTCTATATGGCGATGCAGTACGAGGAAGGCTATAACCTGCAAAATTATATCCTCCGTCACAAGGGCAAGCTCAGTGAGACTTTTATTCTCACCGTGTTTCTGCCTCTGCTCGACGGTCTCAAGACCATTCATGAAAATGGCCTGCTACATCTGGACGTGAAACCGGGCAATATTCATCTGCGCCACGGTGCCAGCCCTCTGTTGCTGGATTTCGGTGCGGTGCATGAAATGATGCATACCCGCCAGTTCCAACCGAATCAGGTAGTGACACCCGGGTTTTCTCCCATTGAACAACTGGATCCCGGTGGCTATGTCGGCCCCTGGACCGATATCTACGCTATCGGTGCGACCATGCGCACCTGCATGGCAGGCTCGCCGCCGCCGCCTTCGACCAAACGCCGCGAACGCGATACCATGAAAACCGCACTCAGCGCATTCAAAAAGAATTACTCCAGCTCTCTGCTGGAGGCGGTGGACTGGGCAATGGAAGTCGATCCTATTCTGCGGCCACAAAACATCGAACAACTGAACGACGTACTAAAAATCAGTGCCGAACAACTGCAACAGGCTGAAAGGGCAGACTAATGCAGATTGAACTTGGCCGTACTAGCCGACTGGGTAACCGCTCGGTCAATCAGGATCGTATCGAGATCATTGAAACACCGGCAGGGGTTGTGCTGGTGCTGGGCGATGGGCTGGGCGGCAAACCCGGCGGCGATCTGGCCGCGCAAACACTGGTCGATACCATCAGCGAAGAGCTGGCGCTCAATCCTCTGCCCGCGGAAGAGCCTGAGGCTTTCCTGAAAGAACTACTGCGTCGTGCGCATTACAAGATTCTGTTCGCCGGTCAGGATCAGCAGCCACCGCTACAGCCGGGGACAACCGCCGTTATCTGCCTGATCCAGAACGGCACCGTCTGGTGGGCACACGCCGGTGACAGCCGCCTTTATCTGTTCCGCAACGGCCTGCCGTTGTATCGCACCACCGATCATTCCTACGTGGAACAGTTATATCAGGAAGGCCGCATTTCCCTGAAAAAGCTGCACAGCCACCCCATGCGCAACTATGTGACCCAGTGTCTGGGGCTTTCCAACCACGATCCCAAGATTGCGACCAGCAAGGGCGTGGCCATCAAGGAAGGGGATGTGTTGCTGCTTTGTTCCGATGGCTTCTGGGAACCGTTGGGTGATGCGCAAATGGGGCCGCTGCTGGATCAATCAAAACTAAATCTGGCGCTCAATGATCTGGCTGAACGCGCCGAAGCGGCCAGCTATCCGAAGAGCGACAATGCGACTGCGGTTGCTCTGCGTATTATCTCCTTGCAGCAAATACAGCCCCCTGCCCCGCAAGGACAAGCCGATGGGCAGCCCGCGCCCGCAAACTCGGAAACCCCTCTTGATAGCGCTATCGAGGAAATCCAGCGCGCTATTCGTGAGTATGACGGTGAAATGAAAGGCGACGACAGCAAACAATAGCGCAGAGAAAAGATCGCGGTGGCCACAGCCGACGCGCTATAATCGCCTGCTTTAATTTGTCCCACAGGAATTCCAATTATGTCTAACCGTCCCAGCGGGCGCGCTAATAACGAACTGCGCCCTGTTATCATCACCCGCAACTACACCAAACATGCCGAAGGCTCAGTGCTGGTCGAATGCGGCGATACTAAAGTCCTCTGCACCGCCAGTGTTAGCACCCGGGTACCCGGCTTTTTGCGCGGCAAAGAGCAGGGCTGGGTAACCGCAGAATACGGCATGCTGCCGCGTTCCACCGGTGAACGTATGGGACGTGAAGCGGCGCGCGGCAAACAGGGCGGACGCACGATGGAAATCCAGCGCCTGATTGGTCGTTCATTACGCGCCGCCGTGGATCTGAAAAAACTGGGTGAAAACAGCATCGCGCTGGACTGTGATGTGATTCAGGCTGATGGCGGCACTCGCACCGCCTCCATTACCGGTGCCTGGGTGGCGCTGGTAGACGCGCTTCGTTATATGCAGGAAAACAAAATTATCCAAACCGATCCACTGGTGGCGCAAATTGCCGCCATCTCAGTTGGTGTTTATAAAGGCGAGCCAGTCACCGATCTGGATTACCCGGAAGACTGCGATTGTGAAACCGATATGAATCTGGTGATGAATGACAAGGGCGGTTTTATCGAAGTACAGGGCACTGCAGAAGGCGCGGCTTTTACTAGTGATGAACTAAACGACATGCTCGGGTTGGGCAAAGAGGCTATTGCGCAACTGATGGAAATACAGAACAAGGCACTGAGGTAATTTTGGAAAAAAATATTCCTATTGTAGGTGCGACTTCAGTCGTACACGTACGATTGAAATCGTACCTACAATTCGATTCCAGTACATGCTAAGAGCAAACCTGCTTCGAGATAAAACATCTATGAAAAAAATCGTACTCGCCAGTAACAATAAGGGCAAGGTGCGCGAGATCAACCAGATCCTCAGCGGACTGGATGTGAGTGTGCGACCACAGTCGGAATTTGATATTGAGGAGGTCGAGGAAACCGGCCTGACCTTTGTCGAAAACGCCATCCTCAAAGCACGCAATGCTGCCGAGCATTCGGGGCTAGCTGCGATTGCCGATGACTCCGGTATCGAAGTCGATGCACTCAAAGGACAGCCCGGCATTTATTCTGCCCGCTATGCCGGTGTCGGCGCATCCGATGAAGATAACCTGCAAAAATTATTGGGGGCTTTACAGGATGTGCCTGAAGAAAAACGCACGGCACGTTTTCAATGCCTGATGGTGTATATGCAACATGCGGCTGATCCCACACCGATCATCTGTCAGGGCAGTTGGGAGGGTATTATTACCCTTGAACCACAGGGTGAAAATGGCTTTGGTTATGATCCGGTTTTCTTTGTGCCAGAACATAACTGTACCTCGGCGCAGTTGTCGGCGGAAGTAAAAAACCAGCTAAGTCACCGAGGACAGGCACTGCGTTTGTTGGTTATGCAGCTAGGTCATGAAAAAAAATGATCACCGCAAAGACGCTAGCTCCGTAGGGTGGCCACAAAGATCGTGCCCACCCTACAAACTGCGTTAAATTCATACGCCTAACCATGTTTAATTTCACCACCCTGCCGCCCTTATCGCTCTACATTCATTTCCCCTGGTGTGTGCGCAAATGTCCCTACTGCGATTTCAACTCCCATGCCGTAAAAGACGGCATTCCCGAAACAGAATATATCGACGCGCTGATTGCCGATCTCGAACTGGAGTTACCCTTAATATGGGGTCGCCCTGTCAGCAGTATTTTTCTTGGTGGCGGTACGCCCAGTCTGTTTTCCCCCGAAGCGCTGGACAGGCTATTGAGTGAACTGCGGGCGAGACTTGATTTCACCCCGGATATTGAAATTACACTGGAAGCCAACCCCGGTGCTATCGAGCGACAGCGTTTTAGTGAATACCACAGCATCGGTATCAACCGGCTTTCTATTGGCGTGCAAAGTTTTAACGATGATCAGTTGAACAAACTCGGTCGCATTCACAATCGCCGTGACGCGTATAATGCCGCCGAAGCCGCCCATGCCGCCGGACTGAATAATTTTAATCTGGATCTCATGTTTGCCCTGCCACAACAAACACTGGATCAGGCACTGGCAGATATTGATGAAGCTCTGGCGCTGGAGCCTGCCCATCTTTCCTACTACCAACTCACTATCGAACCCAACACCCTGTTTCACCAACAGCCCCCGAACCTGCCTGACGATGAACACAGCTGGGCAATGCAGCAGCAGGGTAAAGCAAAACTGGCCACAGCAGACTATACTCAGTATGAGGTTTCAGCTTATGCGCGTGGCGCACAGTGCCAGCATAATCTCAATTACTGGCGTTTCGGTGACTATCTCGGAATCGGTGCAGGGGCTCACGCTAAAATTACCCGCGCAGATACACAGAGTATTCAACGGCGCTGGAAAATAAAACAGCCCACAGCCTACCTGAATCATGCGGGTAGCGAACAACGATTAGGCGGGATACAGGAACTTTCAACCGATGATGCGGGTCTTGAATTTATGATGAATGCATTGCGTCTTCAGCAAGGTTTTCCTGTTGAACTATTTACACAGCATACCGGTTTAGCGCTGGAACATATCGAACAACCGTTGAGGCTCGCAGAAGAAAAGGGCTGGCTTCAACAAAACAATAACAACATCATAGCCACAGAAGAAGGACAACGTTTTTTAAATAACCTACTTGGACTGTTTTTACCTGACTGATATAGAGGTACTCTATGAGTAAAAACGAGACACCCTACCACCCCATCCCCTGCGCAGATTATTCACGCTATGAATGCGCCATCGTACAACACCAGCAGTTACGGCTGGCCTGGCAGGATAAACAAAATCTGCTGCAATTACACACCGTCCGCCCTATTGATCTCCTTACTCGCGCAAGTGAAGAATTTATAATTGTGCTTGATGAAAAAGATCACGAGTATCAGGTGCGGCTGGATTATATCTGTCACTGCGATGTTCTAGCTAAACCACCAGAGTAGGTTAATAAACTTTTTTCTTTTTGATACCCCACATGCCCGTTAATAGCACGCTAAAAAATGTCAGCCCGTATATTACTCGTGACCAGTCTGAAATACGGGAACTGATTCATCCTTCGCTTCACGACAATCAGGCGCAAAGCCTTGCTGAAGCAGTCGTCAAACCTGCACAAACCACCCAACTTCATCGACATCATAAAACCGAGGAGATTTATCATATCACCCAAGGACAAGCACGAATGACGCTGGGGGATGACTGTTTTTATGTCAACGTCGGTGATAGCATCCATATCCCACCCGGTAGTTCACACTGTATTGAAAACACCGGTTCTGACGATCTGCATTTTCTCTGTATGTGTTCACCGGCTTATTCGCATGACGATACCGAACTGTTGGAAACAAAATAAACCCCATGCGCATCGGTATTGATCTGGGCGGCACAAAAATAGAAGCTATCGCGCTTGATCCTTCAGGCACAGAATTATTTCGTCAACGCATCGCCACACCTCAACATGATTATGCCGCAACACTTAGCGCCATCTGCAATCTTGTGCAACAAATTGAAGCCCACTGTAATAATAAAGGCAGTGTCGGTATCGGCATTCCCGGTGCGGTGTCACCGGCAACAGGCAAAATTAAAAACGCTAATTCCATCTGGTTAATCGGTCAACCCATGCAACAGGATCTGGAAACACGGCTGTCTCGTCCTGTTCGCATTGCCAACGACGCCAATTGCTTCGCAGTTTCCGAAGCCACCGACGGTGCGGGTCATGATGCAAATATTATTTTTGGTGTAATCATAGGTACTGGTACGGGTGCGGGCATCTGCATTAATAAGCAACCATTAGTCGGCTGTAACGCGATAGGTGGAGAATGGGGACATAATCCCCTGCCCTGGCCGAGGGCAAATGAATTGCCCGGTCAGCCCTGCTATTGCGGTAAACAGGGCTGCATTGAAACCTGGCTATCGGGTCCCGGCCTTAGCCTCAACTATCAGCAAGCCGGGGGTGAAGCGCAGAATCCGGAGCAAATTCTTCAACAGGCCACGCAGGGAGATCAACTGGCGGAACAGGCACTGCAAGATTATGAAGACCGGCTTGCGCGCTCACTGGCGAGCGTGATTAATATCCTTGATCCTGATCTTATTATTTTGGGTGGCGGCATGGGCAATATTAGTCGTTTGTATGAAAACGTTCCTCGCCTATGGCAACAATATGTTTTTTCAGATCGGGTTGATACTCGCCTTGTCGCACCAGTACATGGTGATTCCAGCGGTGTGCGTGGTGCGGCCTGGTTATGGCCAAAATAGAACGGTTGGCAAGCGGGTTGGAAATTAACGACCAACGAAATTTTAAACTTACTTATCCTGATTTTTTTTTGTCAGTGCTTTGCGCAACAAATGTGGCAACAATAGATGAACCGGCATTCGTAAATAATGTGAACGTATATATAACATCCATCGAGCCAGACCGGCTAACCTTCCTTCGCAACTCTGATGATGGGGGATTAGCGCCTGCTTGAATAAAACATCCATAAATCTATGATGTCGGGGTTTTTCTAATGACCTCCAGATAGTCTCTGGTACAGGCATTTGCAACAAGCTACTTGTATACTTTAGCGCATAATAGAGTGGCATCTGCAATTCAAGTTCCTGCGCCCGCTGTATTAATAGTTGCCAGAAAGTCGGCTCTTCTGAAAACACGCCAATTAAATCCCGCATGTCTAATAAATCACGAAAACCATGATCAAACTCACCTTCGTAAAAAAGATGTGTTGCACTGTGCAGAACCATATCGACTTCTGATAATATTTTCAGGCTAGCGGATTCATTCAGGGCAACCGCATTGGCTAACATTTTTCCTGCATCAGGCTGGGCACGGGTGGTTTCCGGCAAAATGCGGTGATGGACATCCACTACAGTTTGTCGACGTCGATGCATCAATGGCGGTAACTCCTGCATCCATTCCCGATAATACCGCTGATCATAGGCGTCGAGTTTAATCGTAATCCAGCCATTCAATAGCAGAGCATGTTCGACTATGTCCAGATTGTCTCGTGGCACCAGGATATCAATATCTGCGAATAGTCGTCCCTTTGCCGCTGGCAACTCTGCCATCAAATAGGCCGCACCTTTCAATAAAGTAACCGGGATACTTACATCGTTGAGCGCTGATAAAATTCGATCAACTTCCCAGCGCACAACCTGTTCATGTTTTTTTACGACTACCTGAGCAGCTAAAAGACATGCTTTCGCCTTATCCGGTACATGACTGAACAAGTTGCGAGATTCCAGCATAAAAGCAAGCTTTGCCAGGGTATCGCTACGGCGAGCCTGCCTTATAAGTAAATCCCACTCGATCTCAGTTAGCGCCCCAACCTGGTCGGGGTTGCACATAATGTTAATTATTAGGCAGCTATTATGCATCGGTGCGTGACTTTAATTAACTAACGCATCAAACGTTTTAACAGCATCATCGATCTGACTATAGCTGAATTTATACGTCTCAGTTTCATCAATCATTTTGGCAACTGTTTCAAAACCAGAGCCGCCTTGCAAACTATAATTAAATGCATTATCTGCAACATGCATAAAAGCTTCAGCTTTGTTAATTTTATCTATTTGTACAGGGGCATTTTTTACATACTCGGGAATAATTATATACGCCGCTTTTACCTGCTTGCCTATATTTTTGACACTGCTTTCTGGCGCCTGCATCAATGCCACCGTACCCTTGTTTGTGTCACAGACTTCTTCAGAAAATAATGAGCCCACCGCAATCTGTTTCATGATTTTAATTGATTCATTTTTTAAGTTAACCGGCCTCCCCAGAGCCAACAACTCCAGGCTATCCAGATTAATAATGGCCAACTCATCCGATAAAAGCCGCCAGCCATGACTTATCAATCCAGCGGTTAGCGTACTCTTACCTGCTCCCGGTCTTGCTGGCAAGATGATAGCCTGATCATTCTTTTCAACCACGGCTGCATGTAATATTAGGTATTGGTGTGCATAATTTGAAATACACCAATTCATACCCCATTCCAGCATTGGGTAAGCTTGGTCATACGGAAGGGGCTTAAACGGTATTTTTTCGTCCAGATAAAAAAATACCTGCGGCTTTAACCAGCGGCGAATGCCTTTTGCGGCTTCAAGATAAATATGGAAATCAGCAAAAACAGGCTCCAGACTTAGCTTGTTTGACTGATAGAGTCTGTGCAGATTCTGGATAACCGAAGGTATGCGGGTTTGAATACGGTTTACGAAAGGCCCCGTATATAAATAAATGCCATCGGCAGAAAGGTGAGATTCGAGCTGTTCAATCGAAAGTTCAGATAGCTTCACAAATTAACCTGTTCAGCTATCCCAAGACGTTGCAATTCATTCAGGAATTCATCGAGGCTGTTTTCAGTTGTTTCATCCTCAACATTTTCAGTCTGATTTGTATCGGCTAAAAGCTGTTTTCTTAGTTCGGCGGTAGTCATTGAGCTGCTTTTTAACAACTGCAATATATGATTTCCGAATTGATCAAATAAATGGGTGTCGCCTGAACCTGTATGATAAAGGACTAGTTGCTCATCCCATTTTCTCCAGTACAACTGGAAATTCTGGTTCAATTGCCAATATAGCAACACAACAGACTAGTTGAATTTCACGAAAGAAATGCGACTAAATTTAATCGAAAGTATTACGAATGAAGCGTACGCAATCCTCTGCTGTCATCGTAAAACCTGCTGTAGGCTGATAAGAACCACTGTTCACAAGCTGGTTGTACATATCAAGCACATCACTTTGACTCATGCCATAGTCTGGAATACTTGCCGCATTGAGCAGCGCCGCCACTATGTGCGCACCCAGCTGGTAATTATCATGTCGCCGCCTTAGCCAAAGTACCTGCATCATACTCCTTTTGCCAAAGATGCTACCTGCACACACGCCACCCGCAGAACGATGAAAGGGGGTGCCGTCTGAGTTGAATGATCTACAAATGCCTGTAGTCCTGCTATTTCTACAGGTTCCGGGAACATATCCTGTTCCCGTCCAACGAGCGGGGTCTGTCTTCCAGTAACCGGGGCTTCGCCCACCACAGGAGAATTTTTCCGCCTGTGCCGAAAGATTGCCTGATACCCAGGCAGACGGCGTGCATTGGGCACCCAATACGGGACGGCTGGCAACAGTCATCATCAGAGGAGCAGATATACCAATTCCTTTAATTAGATGGCGGCGCTTTTCAGAACCCAGCCTTCCCGGCTTGTTTTCTGTTCCTGTATTGGCTTTTTCCTGGTTCTCACTATGCTGTGACATTGTCTTATCTCACTATAAGCTATATTAGCGTATGATTATATTTTGGTAATGCCACCGAATCACGCAGACAGCACCTGTAACCTAAAGTATATAGCAAATGCCTATGCTAAAACTATAATCCAAAAGTTGTAGTCTGAATAAATTCAGTCAGACGTAATGTTATGTTACGCCGCCAATTTCTTAGGTGTTGGCGTTGTTACCTCATTTAATTCTAAATTTGGGATAAATATTCAAACTGGCCTAATGTGACTCCCATTCTACGCTAACTACCCGCAAAATATGCACTTTCTAGCCACTAAAAACCCAAATTCTGGCCTTCCTGCTTCACCACACTGCCCCATTCAAAACATGGTTAAGCACAAAGAGTGCTGACAGGCAACTGGCTCAGAACCAGAAAATCTCATAAAAATCAGCGGCAAGCAGAAATATGATGCTTACCTCTCGAAAAACCGATCAAACCAATCAGGCCAGAGACAAATAGCCAGACAGCCGCCGGTACGGGTACTGCACTGACATCACCCGTCTGCACCGCCCAGGCGTAAAAACTATCGTCCTTGCCGTAGGCTCCCTGAGCACCATCAGTGGTATCAAAGTGCCATGCCTCACTGGTATTAAGCGCATATTCTGTCGCAGACCAATAGATAGGAGCCTGAATATTGCTAAATAAATCGTAGTTGGCGTTATGAGTCAAAGCAATTGATTGACCGGCATTCCCATCCAGAACATTGTAAAACAGGTTGCCCATCTCACTGCCAGTGCAGTTGCTGCCATATGAGACATCACCAACTTGATAAGCGCAGCTAGCATCAGGCTGTAATGTATGGGGCAGACGCCAGCCCGTCACCCCGGCAACATCCAGATTTGCTGCCCAGTCATTGGCATCTGTCCAGTTCATCGTCCCGCCTGCGGCATTGGCGTCCGCCAGCCAGGTCAGTTGAGCAACGTCATCATAATAGGCCAAGCCACCCAGGCGCTCTACCAAGGCTGCATGGGTGTGACTTGCTATAAACAACGCCATTACTGCTATTATTGTTTGCCTAATTTTCATTTTTTCTCGACTTTTATTTTTTTCTCGACTCTCATATACACTATTTAGCACTATTTTTTTGGCCTCTCTATAACCAAATAGTCATAGGTTGGCTGTCATAACCAGCACGCAGACATCTTTGAAAGTATCCACCCACAGTTTAGTTGGATACCCGGCCTAAAAATGATTCATAATGCCGGCTTAATTCCCCATCAAGCTCAAACTGACAAAATATCATGCCCACCAAGATTCTAAAATTTACGGCTTCACTTGCCTCTAAAGCTTTACTAAAAAACCCCTTGTCAATTCTTATATACCATCGCGTTCTGCCTGACTATGACCCGATGCGGCCAACTGAAATTACTGCAGAGGCATTCGAAAAGCAGATGTCCCTGCTATCCAGATTATTCAACGTCATTCCACT
>VAPM010064237.1_pt1 | contig 11055 bp, 10 predicted proteins | sample 3395091 | NCBI WGS metagenome assembly VAPM01 (sample SAMN08290445, study PRJNA428436) | hydrothermal vent metagenome | isolation source: Deep-sea hydrothermal vent chimney 3 | place: Pacific Ocean: Juan De Fuca Ridge | reverse complement strand
TTTTTTAGCACCAGAGGTTGAACCATTATGACAAGTTGCACAACCACTAGTGATAGTACCATGGTCGGTGCTTGCACCTTTCCAAGTAGAAAATCCTTTGTGGCAATCAGCACATAAGTTGTTACTGGTGATATGGCCAGCATTCTTACCACGTTGCTTACTAGCACTGGCTCGATCTGCTGAGTGGCAAGTTAAACAGGTTGGTGAAACGGAACCATGATCCATTTTTTGACGTGTTTTCCAATCGGCTAATGTTGGATTGGATTTGGTGCCATGACAGTTTTCACAGATATTAACGGTAACAGGGATGTGGCTTGCACTTTTTTGTGCACCTGTTGTTGTGCCATTATGACAGATTGCGCAACCTTTAGTGATTGTTCCGTGATCCATGCTGGCATTTTTCCACGAGGTAAAGCTTTTGTGACATTCACGACACTCATTGCTGCTTCGAATATGGCCACTGTTTTTACCACGTTGCTTCGATGCACTGGCTCGGCTAGCTGAATGGCAAGTAGTACAATTGTCTGAAACAGAGCTGTGGTTCATTTTAATTTGCTTCCAATCTTTTTCGTTGTGACAGGAATCGCATGATTCTGTGGTACGAATATGAGTGGCAGATATTGTGGAGTTTGCAATTTTACTACTAGAACCATGGCAAGAATCGCAAGATTTAGGTGTGCCTTCAAATACGCCACGTTTATGGCAAGCATCACATTTGGTGCGTTTATGTACACCATCTAAAGGGAATTCAGTATTATAGTGATCAAAATTTTTGTCCATGGTGGTGGCGGCAAAAACTTGAGGTGCGGATAGTGCTAGTGCGCTTAATAATAATGTTTGAATGAAAAATTGAGATATAGACTGTAACCTCAAGTCTATAATCGAACGCAGTTTATTCATCATAATAAATATCCCTTAGTAGTTAGTTGTATATGTGAAGCTTAAAAAAAGAAAGATACCGTTAGTCAGTTAATACTAATCAGGATATTTCTGTTCATTGGCATTTCTGCCGTAAAGCTTGCTTTATGGCATACGTTTCCAGTTTTATTATCTAAATTTTTGATGATGGAAAAGTATTGGCTCATAAAGTTGGATTAAATCGCATTATTATGGCCGATTAACACTTAGCAATCTGTGTTCAAAAGCTATTCAGATTTGTTAATTATACGAGTTAATTTTTAGCAAGTCATTAACAGAGTCACACTATTTATTAGTATTTCTTTATATAATTCAATAAGTTACAGATGTTGTTAATAATTTGAGTTATGTTAAATGTTTAGCCTAGTATTTTACTCAAGAATTGTACGATTATGGCTTTATTGAGTCTAAATATTAAATCTGAAATGGTAAAAATTGGTTGGGGCCAAAACGGACAAAGCAGATACGATGATCTGCTTTTATTTTTATGTTTTTAAGATGTAATCTAAATTAGCTTATAAATATACGCTTATAAATTAAACCCGGGTTAAACATAACCTCATTTGTTTCTAATTGGTATAACGGACAGCCATCTGAATCACAAGTTGCTAAACGGACGTATTCAAATTTTTGTTCGTCTGTGGTAATGGTTTCATAGATTGGTTTTCCCAAGTGAGAGCCTATTGGGCGACCATAAGAACGTTTCTGCACTTTCATCTCCTATTTCATCGATTAGTTCAGTGTTGACGAAGTTTTAGTTTTGCTATGAATACTATCGGCCAGTTATTGGGATGTTTTAATTAATCTTGCAATAAAGACATTTTTCGTCAACATTAAACTAACTATATAAATTCAGAGAACTGTTGTATATAAAGCAGGCGTAGTATTTCTTAACAATCACTACTAAGTCTCAAATCTTTTTTTTGGAACCAAACGCAACGTGATGAATATCACGCTATGCTAGCTGTATTCATCACAAAAAATAGAATCAATACGCATGCATCAAGAAACTAATGGAATTCGTCAGGCGGTATTATTAGTTATTTTAGATGGTTATGGGGTTAATCCGAGCCGTTTAAACAATGGTGTTGCCGAGGCAAAAACTCCTAATTTTGATCGTTATTTTTCACAATATCCCCATACCGTTATTGAGGCATCGGGACAAAGTGTCGGTTTACCTGATGGTCAGATGGGTAATTCTGAAGTTGGTCATATGACGATGGGATGCGGCGCAATTCTGCTCCAAGATTTGGTGAAAATTGATCAAGCAATAGCCGATGGTAGCTTTAAACAAAACACGGTGTTAATCACGGCAATTGAAGCGGCTAAAGCTGCAGCAAGACCAATTCATTTACTGGGTTTGGTATCAACAGGTGGTGTGCATAGTCATATTAATCATTTATATGCTTTGTTGGATTTATGTCAACGTCATCAAGTAGAGCCGGTAGTGCACGTTGTTACTGATGGTCGCGATACGGCACCTTATGCCTTTAAATATAATTTAAAAGATCTAGAACAACATATAAGTAAGGCAGGTGGTCGAATAGCGACTATTTGTGGGCGATTTTATGCGATGGATCGGGATAATCGTTGGGACCGAATTGAGAAAGCTTGGCGTGCAATGGTTATGCAACAGGGAGCTAGCGCGAAGAGCTGTGATGAGGTTATTGCTTTAGCTCAAAACAATAAAATAAGTGATGAATTTATTGAACCAACGGTTATCAATGGTGGCGTGAAATTTTTGCCAAATGATAATTTAATCTTTTTTAATTTCAGAAAAGATCGTACTCGGCAAATTACTTCGAGTTTGTTTAAAGTGGATTTTAGCGAATTTGATCGAGCGGATTTTACACCAATAACCGTGACTTGCATGACGGAATATGATCAATGGTATGGCTTGCCATTTGCGTTTAAACAAGATCGACCTGAATTGTCTTTGGCGAGTTATATTAGTCGCTTAGGTCTTAAGCAGTTTCATTGTGCCGAAACAGAAAAGTATGCGCATGTGACATTCTTTTTTAATGGTGGACAGGGAGAAGAATTTTCTAATGAAGATAGAAAAATAGTGCCGTCACCTAAAGTTGAGACCTATGATTTGTGTCCTGAAATGAGCGCTAAAGAAGTGGCAGATGAAACCATTACGGCCATTGAGTCCAATCAATATGCGTTTATTGTGGTGAACTTTGCCAATGGTGATATGGTTGGACACACTGCTGTTAAACCTGCCATTATAAAAGCCATTGAAACGTTGGATAGTGAAGTGGGGCGATTGTTAGATGCGGCAGTTAATCAACAATATTCTATCGTGTTAACTGCTGATCACGGTAATTGTGATGAAACTATTGACCCCGTATCTGGCCAACCGCATACCCAACATACTTTATACCCGGTGCCATGTTTAGTTGTTGATAAAATGGCATGGCAAATGGCGACGGGTAAAGGTTTGAGTAATATCGCACCAACGGTATTACAATTGATGGGCTTGGAAAAACCAGCAGCCATGACGGCAACATCGTTATTGTTAAAGCCTATTTCGAATTAAATATTTTGTATAAATAGGATGCTGGTGGTATGGTGTTTTTGTTGATATATTTCGGTATCGATCTTTAAAATAATAAAAATAGCATGTCAGTTAAAAAACCAATCATTGCAATCACCGGCGGTTCAGGTGCTGGAACCACAACAGTATCGAAAGCATTTCGAGGTATATTTCGTCGTGAAAAAATCAACGCCAGTTTTCTAGCTGGTGATAGTTTTCGCCGGTTTAATTATAAGGAAATGGAAAAACTGACCGATGATAAAGCCGCTCAGGGTGAAAGCATTAGCCATTTTGGACCAGAGGCTAATTTATTTAACGAGCTCGAAGGCCAATTAAAATCATTTTCTGAAACAGGTCGCTGTAAAAAACGTCAGTATATTACCAAAGATAGCGATCAAAGTTTGGGGAAATTTGGAACCTTTACTGAATGGCGAGAAATAAAACCGGATCGTGATATTTTAGTATATGAAGGTTTTCACGGTGGTGTTGTTTCAAATAAATGGACTCGTCGTAAAATGAGTGATTCGCACAATCCTAAAGTTCAATTAGAACGGCGAGCGGTATCAGAAAAAAACGGTATTGATGTAGCACAGTATGTCGATTTACTCATTGGTATCGTGCCGGTTGTTAATCTCGAATGGATTCAAAAAATTCATCGTGATACTAATATACGTGGTATTGAGCGTGAGAATGTGACAACTACGATTGTGCAGCGAATGCAGGATTATATTCACTTTATTGTGCCGCAGTTTTCGTATTCTGATATTAACTTCCAACGTATTCCATTAGTTGATACTTCAAATCCATTTATTATACGGGACATTCCAAATGCCGATGAAAGTCTTTATGTTATTCGCTTTAGAGAACCAAAAAAATACGATATTTTGTATTTTGTCGGTAAAATTTCAGGGGCTTATTTGTCACGGCCAAATACCATGGTTATACCCGGTGGAAAATTACAGCTGGCAATCGAAGTTATTTGTAGCCCGATAATTCGAAAATTATGTCAAAAATAAAGTGGTTAATTAGCTTAAGCTATTGAAAGCTAAAGAGTTAAAAGCTTGATAATATGCTTATTTTTTATTCAAATTAAGTTATACTAAATTAGCTTGATTGGAAAGCACAAACTAAACTGTGCGGCTATAAGGATATTCTAATATATAGTTGTATCGACATGATTAGTGAAAAGCGTAAAAATCGACGAATTGAATTAGCTCGTCCTATTTTAATGCAAACGGCTAAAGGCAAAAATATCCCATTAAAATGCCTTAACTTTTCAATGGAAGGCGTTGGTTTATTGTCTGAGCAAAAACTTGAAATGGGCAAGCGTATTATATTAACTATAAATATTGCGCAGCATGGTAAAGTACGGTTGTTAAATTTTTTAGGTGAAGTGGTTTATACCTGCGAAGCAAATAATGTTTATAACATTGGCCTGAAATTTTTTGATACTGAAATGCCTTCGGTTTATCATTAGCTGCTTATTCTGCCCACCCAATTTCACCAGCTGTTACCGTTCCCACTAGTGTTTGATTCAAGCTGTTTGGCATTATCATTGTTGTCTCGGTTAGAGGAATTCGTGCGCCCATGATCTCGGCTAACTCTTGTGGGTGTAGTGGTTTTTTATCGGGTTTGGCATAACCTTGTGGAAATATTGGATAGCCGTCTTCGAGAGAATATTTATCTGTTGCGCCGATGGTATGTAATAGCTCATGAGTAATAACGACATTATTTTTTTGGTTATACAAGCGACTGGCATAGGCATTAACAATACCAAGCTTACCTTTTTTGAGTCCTAAAGAATGAGCTAATTGTTGTTTTGAATCGGGATCATAATAAACAACAAAAATTTTAATATCGGGTGAAGGACCGGTATAATTATTGTGTTGATAAGCCCAGTAGCGAATTTTTAAACTCCAAAACATGACTTTTAAAATATTACCATTTTCTGGTGGAGCAGGTGGTTTGTCTAAGACAACCGGGGCTAATTTAACTTGCAGTGGGGTATTAATTTTAATTTTAAAATAATCTGCTTCTTCAGCGATAAATTCTTCAATTGGAGCAAAGGTTTTTTCTTTTAAATAGTTAATATAGCGAGTTGTTTTTTTACTGCCATCGCCATTAATAGGATAAACCACCATCCATAATGGCTCATCCCAATCGGTACTGCGTAGATCACTAAGCCAGGTATACATTGCAACAATAAAAAGAACAATAAGTAAAATAAGTATACGAATATATCGAAACAAACTACGAATAGTCATAATAATTGCTTAGGCCAAGATTAGGGTGATAAGAAGATACAGTTTATAATAGACTAATTATGATAAACTAGTTTAAATAGCAATAAAATAGCCAATCGAATGAAAAAATCATTAATTGTTGTCGCACACGGTAGCCGACGTAAAGAGTCCAATGACGAATTAATTGCCATCGCAAAAAAATTATCCGCGTCGATGATTAGTGATTTCTCAGATGTGCATTATGGATTTTTAGAGCTAGCTGAGCCATCCATTCCTGATGCAATTACCCAGTGCATTCATTCTGGTGCCGAATCAGTTACGGTGCTGCCGTATTTTTTATCAGCAGGACGGCATGTAACGATTGATATTCCTAACGAGGTTTTAAAAGTACAGCAATTGTATCCTAAATGTTCAATTGTTATCACGCCATATTTAGGTGCTGCCGATGGCTTAATCGATGTTATTGCTAGAGTCGCTTTAACAAATTCGAATCATTTGGGCTAACACACCATGAGTGAATATTTATTTAGTTTGTTGCTTATTTTTATTGTTTGGTATGTTGTTGAAAACATCCGAGTAAAAGAGATAGCCGTTAAACATTGCAAACGGTTATGTTTATCACAGCAATTTAGCTTATTGGATGAAACGGTAGAAAAATTTTCAACTCGGCCAATGCGGGAGCAATCGGGCTTATTAAAATTACTTCGTATATACTCGTTTCAGTACACTTTAGATGATCTACAGCGCCACCAAGGTAAAGTAACCATGTTGGGTCATCGGGTGGTTCGGGTTGAATTTGAGCATGATGAGTATTTGCAAACCTTAAATGCCTAATTTTTGTTTTCTATACAAATCAAACACTTAGCTATTACACCTTAATTAACCAAGGTTATATCGTACTTTTATTAGACATTTTTTATCTAATGCTGCCCAAATTTCCTTGATCAATCATAGCAGAAGGATTACGGTTTAATCTCGTTGGTGATTTGGATAAATCCCTCTATTAATATAATGTTTTTTCCCTCTCCGTTAGGCATTGAACTTCTTGATTGAGAGGTTTTTTTTGTCTGCATTTTTGTTATATTCTTAAAAATAATTAACCGAGCTTGCTATAAAAATCCTTGTTATTTTTTATACCAAGCTGATATAAATTTAATAACAAAACACGACCAATGGGATGAGTGAATGAATGATAGTCATGAATTAGAGTTATTAATAAAATCTCACATTCCCATTATTGCAATTGAAACCAAAGAAGAAAAACGCGTTATTGAGTTATTTAAAACCATTCAAAAACGTCTCAATGTGGCGACATTTCAGTGGACTTTAACGGAAGGGTTAAATTCCGTCATGTTAAGTTTTGAAAATGAACACCGTTACACCAAACCTGAAGATTTACTGCGGCATATAAAATTAAACACGGACGCAGGAATTTATATTTTAACGGATTTTCACAGCTTTCTTGAAGAACCATTACTGGTGCGGTTATTAAAAGATATTGCGCTGGATTACGATGTTATTAAAAAGACGATTATTTTTCTCGGACACGATATTGAAGTTCCTGGAGATATTCAAAACTATTGCGCTGATTTTGAAATTAGTTTACCCGACAGTAAAGCTCTTGAATTAATCGTTAAAAGAGTCGCTAAATCCTGGTCTGAGCAAAACGCACAGCAAAAAGTTCGAGTTGATCCTAAAGCTTACGAAATGTTATTAGGCAATTTAACCGGTTTAACGTCGGCTGAAGCAAAGCGCTTAACGCGCAAAGCCATTTTTGATGATGGTATTATCGACCAATCTGATTTACCGGAGTTAATGAAAGCGAAATACAACTTATTAAATAATAAAGGTGTATTGCAATACGAATTTGATACCGAGCAGTTTGCCAATGTTGGTGGTTTACGTGAATTAAAAAATTGGTTGGATATTCGATATACGGCTTTTGTAAAAAACAAACAAGATGTTGCCGATGATATTTTTGATGTACCCAAGGGCGTATTATTACTTGGCGTGCAAGGTTGTGGTAAGAGTTTGGCAGCTAAGGCTGTTGCTGGACGATGGAATTTACCATTATTAAGACTTGATTTTGGTGCGATTTATAATAAATTTCACGGTGAGACAGAGCGCAATATTCGAGAGTCGCTGAAAATGTCTGAATCCATGTCACCGTGTGTGCTTTGGATTGATGAAATTGAAAAAGGTTTTTCAACCAACGATAGTGATGGCGGTACTTCGAGTCGGGTTCTCGGAACGTTATTAACCTGGATGGCTGAAAAAAGTAAATCGGTTTTTTTAGTCGCGACCGCGAATGATATTCAATCTTTACCACCGGAATTGGTTCGCAAAGGTCGTTTTGATGAAATATTTTTTGTTGATCTACCAAAACATTCTGTTCGCGATTTGATTTTCAAAATACACCTTGAAAAACGCAAACAAGATATTAGCGTTTTAAATATTGGTCAATATGCTCAAATCTCCGATGGTTTTTCAGGCGCAGAAATTGAACAGGCAGTTGTTGCTGCATTGTATGCTGCTCGAGCAAAACAACAACAATTAAATGATTCCCATATACTCGATCAAATTAAAAATTCAAAGCCATTATCGGTGGTGATGTCTGAACGAATAACGGCATTACGTGATTGGGCTAGTGATCGGACGGTTCCGGCTGATTAGCTGGGCAACCTTATTTTACCTCGAGATTTGCACAGAATAACGGCTCTTTTTTAAGCACAAATTTTAAAATAGCCGTCATTCCGATAATATTTTATCTTACACCAAGCTGAAATTAGTCAATTTGGATTGCGAGTTAATGCAACAAGTCGTTATTACTCGCGAAACAAATGCCATCTTTCTTGGTAATAGTTATCCTGCTATCTTGGGTTTGCGCCTTTAATTAAAGGATTGCTGAGTGCTTGGCCGTATTCAGCCATGGAACCATCATATAATCTGACATTTGTAAAACCTAAGTTTTTTAAAGTCATGTAGGTTTGGCTAGCGCGGTGGCCACTTTGACAATAAACAATCACTTGGGCATCTTTATCGGTAACGCCCACGGCTTGTAAATTTTTCATGATGTCCGCTGATTTTTGCTGTTTAAAACCATCATCAAAGTTGACGGATTGTTGCCATGGAAACCATTTAGCACCGGGAACATGACCACTACGGCGATTTTTTGGGTTACCAAAATATTCTTCTTTAGAACGAACATCGAGAATCACGGTTTTAGAATCTTTTGAGGCTGCGCTAACATCAGCCAAGCTCGCTAATGTGACTGAAGTCGATTTAGACGGTGTATAAGTTGCCTTAGTCGGATTAATTACCTTATTGGTCACTTTATAGTTATTTAAAACCCAAGTGACTAAGCCGCCATCTAAAATGGCTAGTTTTTTATGTCCCAGTCGTTCTAACTCCCAATATAAGCGTGAAGCATGTAGGCCACCCATGTCGTCATAAATCACGATATCGTTTTTTTCTGTGATGCCCATATAGGATAATAGCTTGACGATATTATCTGAGCCAATACTTTTTGATATGCGTTTTTTGTTTCTTTGATTAATCGCGCGATAGGGTAAATATAAGGCATTGGGTAAATGAAAGCGTTGGTATTGAGTTTCATCGCTCATATCAATAATAACAAGATCGCTATTATTTAACTTGTTTTGTAGTGCTTTGCTATCAATAAAGACTGTTGCAGCATATGATTGACCAAGAGATGTTAGGGTAAAGACTAGAATTAAGGTGAGTTTTTTTATATGCTTCATGATTGTTCGATTCCTTTGTATCTAAATTAATTAATAGCTAAATTTCAAGGCGAGCTGATTATGGCCCAAATTGTGTGTAAATACCACAACGAACGACCTGCAAAGTGGTATTGTGAGCCTTGCCAAATTAATTTTTGTTCAAGTTGTATACCTCGTAGAGCAATTTATGCTGCTGTTAAATGTCCAATTTGTCATCAGGACGTTGAGGCGCTAGCTGCTGAAAATAGCATCGAATCTTTTTGGAATCGGTTACCACTTTTTTTCTTATACCCTATAAAATTTTCATCGCTACTATTTTTATTATTGCTGAGCTTAATGTCATTGGGCATTGAATATGATCCAATTTTAGCAATATCCATTCCTATTTTTGTCATTATATTTTTCTTTCGTTATGCCTATATTTCGCTTGAACAAACTGCAAAAGGGCATATGGAAATTCCAGGGTTTTCAATTGATATTTTATTAAATCAACTGGACATTCCGCTAAAACAAATTTTAATTATTGTTGCTGCTATTGCGGTTAATTTTACGGTTTATGATGTTTTTGGAAAAGCGGCTTTTATTGTCACACTACTATTAAGTATCGTTGCAGCACCGGCAAGTATTATGGTGTTAGCAACAGAATACAGTTTTTTTAGAGCATTTAACCCTTTAATCATTGCCCGGCTGATTATACGACTTGGAAAATCGTATGCTATATTATGTGCATTTTTAGCCTTGTTAATGCTCAGTAGCGAAGTTAGTTTTAGTTTTATGTCCAAAGTCATTCCGGCCAAATATCTTTGGCCAGAGTATTTTTTTATAAATATGTACTTCATTTTAATTATGTATAGCATGATGGGGTATGTGATTTTTCAGCATCATGAACAGTTAGGTTTTGAAATAGAAGTTGATTTGGATCAGCATGTAGCCGATGATGATTTAGCAATAGATAAAAACAAACATGAGTCTATCGTCCAAGCTGAGATTTTGCTTAAAGAAGGAAAAGTTGAATTGGCAGTAGAGGTTTTGTCCAAAGCAATTAAAAGCTTTCCTGCCGATTTCAGTCTCAAGGCAATGTATCATAAGTTATTAAAAGTAACAGGCAATACTACAGAGTTAGAATTGCATGCGTCTAACTATATTGAACGATCATTAATGAGTCATAAGCAAGCATTGGCGATTGACGTGTTTATTGAAACCAGAGAAATTATACCAACGTTTCTTCCCGACAAAGCAAAAAATCGATATGAGTTGGCATTATCACTTAATGAAAAAAATTATTCAGAATATGCTTTGGCTTGTGTTAATAATCTCCACCGCGATTTTCCTAGTTACGATGGCGTTATAAAAGCCTATTTTTTAGCAGCCAAAATAATGTGTGAAAAACTTGGTGATGATGATAAAGCCATTACGGTGCTTGAATTTGTTTTAGGTAATTACAGTGTTAATGAATTAAAACAAGAAATGCTCGATTATATTGAAATGATAAAAAACCTTAATAATACTTCTGATTAATTAACTCCAATATTAAAACAACCGGAATGACGGTTACTGTTAAATTTGAACTTTAAAAAATAACTGTAACGTAAGCTACGTTTTTGATTGCTTTAAA
>VAPM010635427.1_pt1 | contig 11059 bp, 3 predicted proteins | sample 3395091 | NCBI WGS metagenome assembly VAPM01 (sample SAMN08290445, study PRJNA428436) | hydrothermal vent metagenome | isolation source: Deep-sea hydrothermal vent chimney 3 | place: Pacific Ocean: Juan De Fuca Ridge | reverse complement strand
GTTGGTGTGCCGGGGGCAATTAAGCCAATCAGGAGAAAGAACCCTTATTCCTATGATAGGTGCCAAGGGAGTAGCCCATGTTCACTCTGTAAACTCAACATTGTTTGCTGACAAAAAAACCATGGTCATTTTCGGGGCACGATTAAGTTCATTGCCATATGATTTTTTTATCAAAACTACAGGTATGGGGGGACTCTATGGTTCTACTTTAAGCAGACTTCCCTTAATGGCAGCTTTTGTTGATAAAAAATTAATTTCTCGACATTTATGCTTAACCTGCCTGACAACCCACTATGCCGAGCTCTGGCAGGAGTGCTGGCAGGACGAGTTTAGAAACGACCGTTGGGCCAAAAACGATACTCGCCTACCCAGTTCATTTTTTACCGACCTCACTGAAAAATGGCAGCGCAACAACGCCTTACGCATCGACTACGCCCGCCGTCAGGCCTTAGTTGAGATAGATGTCATTACCGCCATGGCTCTGAACCTGACTCTTGAGGAACTAAAAACCATCTACCGTGTCCAGTTCCCGGTTCTCCGCCAAAACGAGACAGACACCTGGTACGATCAAAACGGTCGCATAGTCTTTACCTGTTCCAAAGGCCTCCCCGGTGTCGGCTTTTCCCGTCCCGAATGGAATGACATCAAAGACCTGCAATCTGGCACCGTGGAGCGTACCATCACCGACGACACCCAACCCGGTGGCCCCATTGAACGTACCATAACCTACCACGCTCCCTTTGACCGCTGCGACCGGGAAAAAGACTATGAAGAAGTCTGGGACAATTTTGAGAAGAGATTCTGCAAATGAATAAAGAGAAAGGAAATCTTGCTCAACAGATTGTTGAGGCTGGGAAAGCTGGAACTTTTCTTGAGTTCGTTTACAAAGCCTCTCGCAATCAACAGCATGAAGATCAAATCGTTGAATTACTGATTTCAGTTCATAATACAGGTGAACTGGATATTGTTAACGAGTTTAAGAATCTGGAGAATAAGCCGCACTCTGGCCGGGATTTTTTTCTTACCCGTCATCTCTTTGAAAAAGTTTTGCCACGCTTGAATGCTCCTGTGCAGCCGGTAATGGAATGTGCCCAGCATCTTGTGAAAGAAGCTGGAAATGACATGACCGCCGGAATAATTATTCAGCCGTTTATAGCGTTTTGTGAAACAGAGCCTTCACGGGCAAATGAAGCTCTGGATATTGTTGTGGGTTCACCTGAACAATGGAGAGATTTGCTGTCGCCCATACTCGTGGCGGGGGCCAGTGATGATATGAAGCAGTTTTTTCAGAAAGCTGTGGATTTGAGCTCTCACGACGATGCGGGTATACGCCGAAACGCTATTCACGCACTTGGACAGTTTCACTTTCCGACTGGGGCTGTATTAGTGGATAGGGCCAAGGACTGTCTCACAGAAGTGATTGACAAAGAAGAAGATGACCAGGTGTTGAGTCAGTTGGTTAGCACAACATGCAGCCTTTGTTTTTCTGATAACTCCCAGACCGACAGCGGGGCTGAAATTATTAAATCAGCCCTGGCAAAGGGAAATGAATTTACACTGCATGCGACTTCTACAGTTTTTGCTTATGAGATGAAAAAACTTCCAGAAAAGATATTGGATGTTTTTCTGCCTTTTCTTGTCAATATTGACACTAAACATGCTGGCACCCTGAGTAATCTTGGGTACGGGGTAGCCGGTCTTCTGAAGCGGCATGATCCGACAAAGGGTATTGAGTTCCTCGAAATTCTCCTAACCAACCATCATGGGGAACTAAGCATTAAGTCGTTAGGTTCCCTTGTTCACAGCATCCATAAACTGGGATATGCTCTCCTCAATAGACTGCTTACTAGATGGTTCCTTAACGGAGACCCTGTTTTATGTACCAGTATCACTTCTATTCTGGATACAATACATGGTGATGATCTCCAGTTGGAAATTGATCCAGCCGAAATCCCGTCAGATGATCCAGCCTTATATCTGTTCATAGCTCGTAAATCCATAGGTTTCCTGTTTATGAAGCCGACAACCTGTACCAGCATCATTCTGTCTTTAATGAAAAAAACGCAGAACAAAGAGTTGATACATGATCTTGGCAGGCTATTGTTTGACCCTATTTTGCTGAATTTTTCAGGAAGCCCGTATGATTTTCTCAAGAAGAGAACTGACTCTCTTGATGGGATGGTGAGAGATGCGGTTCAAACCGCAATCGATGCCATTAATGAGTATCTTGAAACTTTGAGGTCGATACCTGATATACCAGAAATGTATCCGTCCCAAGAACAGAGGGAAGCAAGAATAAGACGCCACAACAGAGAGATGGCTGAATCATATAGAAACGCCCAGAAAGGATCAATCATGGATCTGATTTGTTCTAAATCAATTCTTTTATATGGCAACGCGTCCATAATGCATGTTCAAGACGCTTCTGGTAAATCACGCCGGATGGAAATTCCAATGCAGCATCATTCAATGACATTCGAAGTTCCTCGACAGGCTGATATTGATCCTTTGGGGGTAGATTTCATGTTGCGTGTTTATAGAAATGAAAGGTTTGTAAATCAATGAAGCTTGTTATTAAAGAATACCTCACATCTTTAAAGGAACGAGGTGAACTCGATGCACTCTTACCTGATTTACTGAGTCAGATGGGATTACGTGTCTTTTCTAAGCCAGGTCGCGGGACGCGTCAACATGGCGTAGACATTGCTGCTGTCGGAAAAGTAGAAGATGAAGTTGAGAAAGTATTTCTTCTTTCTGTCAAGTCAGGGAATCTTGGAAGAAAAGACTGGGATAGTGGTTCAGCACAAGATCTTCGTCCTTCATTAAATGAGATACTTGATGTGTATATACCAACCCATTTGCCATCGGAATATAAAGGGTTGCCAATCGATATCTGCATTTGCATTGGTGGCGACATAGAAGAAAGTGTCAGGGGAAATATCTCTCAGTATGAGCAGAATAACAGAACCGAAACCATTAAAATAGTCGAATGGGATGGGGATCGCCTGGCTACATGGGTCGAAAATTATTTTTTACAAGAAAACCTTTTGCCGGAAGGTGCCCGTCCGTTACTGAGAAAATCTCTTGCACTTCTTGATGAGCCTCAAGCATCCTTTGCACACTTTTCCAACTTGGTAGAAAGTCTTACCCCTGTCGAGTCTCTTAAGGATTCTCAGGTTCTGAGGACTTTACGCCAGATGAATATCTGCCTATGGATTCTTTTTGCCTGGGCGCGTGAGGCGGATAATTTAGAATCAAGTTATCTTGCAGCAGAGCTGACATCACTCCATGCATGGGAGATAGCTAAAAAATATCATTCCAAACAAACTAAAAATGCGGCTGCAATATTACGGGCATTCTTTTCCACTCTCAATACATATCAGGTGGTTTCAAGGGAATATATCGTAAAAATATTGCCTTATACGGGGGAAAGACATGGCCTTTCTATTGCTGTTCATTCCTCAAACAGGTTAGATATTAATCTAAAGCTATTCGAAGTGCTGGGCAGGTTGGCAATAGCCGGTATTTTGACATATTGGAATATTGAAATATGTCAAGATGACGAGGAAAGGCGCAACCACTACGCTCAAGAAATCAAAGCACTGTCGGGTCATCTCAAACAGCTCATAGTGAAAAACCCCACGCTGTTCCTGCCGATTAAAGATGACCAGGCAATTGACATCTCTTTGGCAATATTTTTCTTATCTTCACAGGAAGAGAACAAGGGAGATATCATCCATTGGCTTTCAGAAATTCTTGACCGAGCACTTTTCTCTTACCAAACACATGGACTGTATCCCTGTATTCACCGAGATTACCTTATTCTTCTGGACCATCCGGAAAAACGCGATGATGAGTATCGTCAGGATGCCACTGCCGGCAGTATTCTGTATCCGATGATAGGCCTTTGGGCTGCTCTGTTGAACCACGAAGAACTGTACAGGAAAGTACAAACGGCCAAAGAAAAACATCTGGCACATTGTAATTTTCAATTCTGGTATCCTGATGAATCGACAGAAAAACATTTGTATAAAAATGATGAGCTTCATGGGGCTGCCTTTTCCCAAGTTCCTATAGAACAAGATGCTGATACATTTTTAAAAGTTGTCTGGGACGAATGCGACCACTCTGATGTATTGAAGAAACTGTCTTGCATTGAAGCTGGGGTGTGGCCACTATTGCTGGTAGCATGCCGGCATTATCGTTTGCCTGTGCCAGTCGATTTCACACTTGCGTATCGTGACTCTACGGACAAGTCACTCAAATGAAAAAAAGTCCACCGTTACAAAACTATCGGACTTGCAGAAGACACCTTTGAAACTGGTTCGCAGGGCCGGTCTTAAAAAACCGTTTGGGGATAACCGCAATGCCATTAAAAGAAAATCGACAATTGAAAAACCTGATAGACTCTCTGCTTGACCAGGGTAGAGAAACAGAGTGGCTGGAGTTTAAACGAAATAACGACCAACCCCAACTTATTGGCGAATACATCTCTGCCCTGGCCAATTCTGCCTGCCTCCACAATGAGCCCTATGGCTATTTGGTTTATGGTGTAGACAATGACTCGGTGACGGTGGTCGGCACAGATTTCAATCCCCATACTGCCAAGGGTAAAGGCAATGAGGGGCTGGAACCGTGGCTGGCCAGACAACTCAGCCCCCGCAATGATTTTCGGATTGAAACGGGGGGCTATGATGATTTGCCAGTGGTGCTTTTCAAGGTTGAAGCCACATTGCAAACCCCGGTTAAATTCAGGGATGTAGCCTATATCCGGGTGGGAGAACATAAACATAAACTTCATGATCACCCTGAAAAAGAACGTAAAATCTGGAAGAAGGGCAAAAAATCAATCTTTGAGAAAGGCATTGTTATGAAAGGCCTGAGTGGTGATCAGGTTCTTGGCCTTATTGATTATCCCGCCTTTTTTGATTTGCTTGAAATTCCCCTGCCGGATAATCGAGTGGGAATTTTTAACAAACTTGAGGAAGAACAGGTCGTAATCAGAGAAAACAATCATTTCCATATCACCAACCTCGGCGGTATTCTCTTTGCCAAGGATCTCAATAAGTTTCCTGGCCTGAGAAGACGAGCCTTACGGGTGGTTATCTATAAAAATGATAATCGTCTCCAGGCTCAAAAGGATCAGACAGGACGAAAGGGGTATGCCGCCGGTTTTGAAAACTTAATTGACTGGATTTATGATCAGCTGCCAGTCAATGAGCTTATCGAAGAGGCTCTACGGGTCGAAAAAAAGATGTACCCCAAAGTTGCCATTCGTGAGTTTGTCGCCAATGCCATTATCCATCAGGATTTCACCATTTCCGGCACTGGACCGATGATTGAGATATTTCCAACCCGCATTGAAATCACCAGCCCCGGCAAACCATTAGTGGATACCGCCAGATTCATCGACCATGCGCCCCGCTCCAGAAACGAAATTCTGGCAACCCTTATGCGGCGGATGAATATCTGTGAGGAACGGGGCAGTGGTATTGACCGGGCCATTGACGCCATTGAGGCTTTCCAGCTCCCGGCCCCGGAGTTTCAAGGTGAGGAAAAGTTTACCAGAGTCACTTTGTTTGCCCATAAAGAGTTACGGGACATGGACAGAAAAGACAAAATTCGGGCTTGTTATCAACATTGCTGCCTGCGCTGGGTTTGTCGTGACCTGATGACCAATAGTTCTTTGAGAAAACGCTTTGCCATCGAAGACAAAAATTATTCCATGGCCTCCCGTATTATTCGCACTACCTTGGATGACGGCCTGATAAAGGTATCTGACCCCGAGAACAAATCGAATAATAAAAAATATGTGCCCTTCTGGATTTAGCGGCATACATCCGAAGCCGGTTAATTACCCTTATGTGACGGGCATGTGACAGAGTCCAGGCGAATATACCAGATATTGTCCAAAAGAACAGGGAGACATACCAGATATATGGTTTCCTGTAGCAATAAACCATGTGACGGGCATGTGACTGAATACCCCATCAAGGGAAATCGTGGACGATTGGCAAGAATGCTTGCCGTTGTTATGGGGGTTGGAGAAAGATCTTTCTCCTTTTTGACTGTGGTGGTACGGTAAAAAACGATTACAAAAATGGCAACAAAGGTGAAGAGTTAAATGATACCTTCAGTTTTATCCAACCATGTCGAACAAGGCATAAAAGATTTTCTACGTACCACTTTCCCTGTCACCACCCCTTTCTTTTCAACTATACTCGAACGATTTTTAACCAGACCAGATGCTGTTTTTAAAGGGCCGTATCTCGACATCCAGCTTCCCTTTCAACAAGGAGAGGTTGGAGCGGATTACTTCCCCGATCTCTCCATGCCTTATCATCCATATTTACATCAGGAGCTCTCTTTTGACAGGCTGTCTGGCCCGAATCCACAATCAACGATTGTAGCAACGGGCACGGGCTCCGGTAAGACCGAATGTTTCCTTTACCCTATTCTGGACTATTGTTACAAACATCGGGGGGAACCGGGGATAAAGGCAATCCTGATATACCCCATGAATGCTTTGGCAACCGACCAGGCCGGCAGGCTTGCCAAACTTATTCATAACAGCAGGCTAAATAGCCATGTGACTGCTGGTATTTATGTTGGGCAGCAGGAAAAAGACCCTGCCATGCTCATGTCTGCTAATCGGTTGATTTCGGATAAAAATACTCTGCGAATATCACCACCAGACATCCTGCTGACAAATTACAAGATGTTGGATTATCTGTTGATACGACCAGAGGATCGGCCACTTTGGCAGCATAACACTTCTGAGAGCTTGCGATTTCTGGTTGTTGATGAACTCCACACTTTTGATGGGGCACAGGGATCGGATCTGGGCTGCCTTATTCGCAGACTCAAGGCACGGCTAACTATTGAAAAGGGTTATCTTTGCGGTATCGGCACTTCTGCGACCTTGGGTAGTGGTGAAGAGCAGAAAGAACTTCTTGAATATGCGGCAGCTATATTTGGTGAAAATTTTAGTAAAGATGCGATTATTTCAGAATCCAGATTGAGCGCTGGAGATTTTCTTGGTGACAGCCTGATCTCCAGGGTGGACATAGTGCCTTATGAAAATGCTGATGCCTTAGATCCTGCCAGGTACAAGCGATATGAAGATTATGTCCAGGCTCAGCACCAACTTTGGTTTGATGAACCGATAACAGGTAAGTTCGCTGATGCAGATTGGCATATTGAACTTGGTGAAAAGCTCAAAGAACATCTGTTTTTTCAGAATCTGCTCAAAGTCTTGGGCGGCAGGATTCAGGCTTTTAATGATATCTTGCATAAACTTGACAAGGTAACCAAAGGGCTGAAAAACGGTGATGAGCAGTACAAAATAAATATGTTGAACAGCCTTTTGGCAATGGTGTCTGAAGCGCGTATTAAATCTTATAGTAATGATGGCAGTGAACAAAATAAAATCCGGCCATTTTTAAATATCAGAGTTCAATTGTGGATGCGTGAACTCCGAAGAATGGTCGCCAGTGTCGATACTGAACCGGCCTTACACTTTGCCGACGACCTGAATGAAGAGCAACTTGGAACTCACCTGCCAATTGTCCATTGCCGGGAGTGCGGCAGTATGGGCTGGTCTGGCATGAAGCGGAAAACCAGCCCTGAGATCCGAGGTGATTTACAAGATTATTACTACGGTTTTTTTAACCGTGATCCTAAAATTGTTTACCTGTTTCCTGAAGTAAACCAGCCCGGAGCCCTTGTATTAGCTGATCAAGAGGAGAGGGCGGCACAAGAGCCCAAAGTAGGCTTGTATTATCTCTGTACAAGATGCCTGCATGTTACGGCCAAAGATAATCCTGAACTCTGTCCTAACTGTGACCATGACAAGTTAATTCTGGTTCATATGCCAGATGTGAGAGTTCAAAAAGGCAGTCGTCAGGAAAGCCATAATGACTGTCCGTACTGTGGTTCTCAAAACAGCCTTACCTTAGTTGGTTCCCGAGCGGCAAGTCTTACTTCTGTAATGATTGTGCAGCTCTATTCCTCCACATATAATGACGACAAAAAGTTACTTACCTTTTCTGATAATGTGCAGGATGCGGCACATCGGGCCGGATTTTTTAACGGAAGAACATATAGGTTCAACTTCAGAACTGCCTTACAGAAGGTTGTTCTGGACACCGCAGACAACAAAACCCTTGCTGAGCTGCCAGACATTTTTACCGATTACTGGCTCCAAAAGAGCGGTAAGAATCGTTATATTTCAACCTTCCTGGCTCCTAATATGGAGTGGTTGAGGGATTATGAATACTTAAAAAAGCATGGCACACTTCCAAAAGATTCCAGCCTCATACTGCAAGTGGACAATCGCATTGCCTGGGAGATTGTGAGTGAGTATGGGTTTCAAGCTAGAATTGGCAGGACATTGGAGAAGACAGGTTCATCTGTAGTTTATCTTGATCATGAAAAGTTAAAAATTGCCATAGATCAGATGCTGGAGCCGATCAAAAATGAGATTGGCACCTTTAGAAACCTTGAAGAGGAGCAACTCACAAAATTTTTACTTGGCTTAGTTGTTCACTTGAAGAATCAAGGGGGTATCTATCAATCCCACCTTTCCACCTTTATTGAAACTTTTGGGACTCCATTTATTCTGACACGAAAGACCTGGATGCCTAATTTCGGATCACGTTCCAGAACTCCATCATTTTTAACCACAAAGAAGAAAAGTAGGTTTGACCAAATATACAGTGCTGCTCCTACGCATAGAACCTGGTATCAGAGCTGGGCGGAGAAATGCTTTTTCAGCCTTTCTCCTCTTATTCTGGCATCATCGCAGGAACTTTATGACCTTGTTCTGAAGAATCTGGTTGCAACCGATATTTTTATCGAAACAGCAGCAAGGGGGGAGACTGTATGGGGAATCAATCCGGATTCTCTTCGAGTATCAGTAAGGGTAAGGCAATTAAGGTGTAAACAGTGCGGGCATAATATTTCGATAGCAGAAGAAGAGAATGAATTATTTCTGGATGCTCCCTGCCAACGCTTTCATTGCTACGGTAAATATGAGCCTCACGAGACGGGAACCGACTATTACGGCAAATTATACGCTACCGGTGATGTCGAGCGGATTTATGCTAAAGAGCATACCGGTCTGTTGAATAGAGCAGAAAGGGAAACTTTAGAGATGGAGTTTAAGGCTGCTGATGAGAATCGCCGCTCATGGTATCCAAATTTATTGTCCTGTACCCCAACACTTGAGATGGGAATTGATATAGGGAATCTTTCTTCCCTTGTGCTGTGTTCTGTGCCTCCAGCCCAAGCTAATTACCTCCAAAGGGTGGGGAGAGCCGGTCGCCGAGATGGAAATGCCCTTAACCTTACTGTTGCCAATGCTCGTCCCCATGATTTATATTTTTTTGCGGAACCAGAAGAGATGCTCGCAGGTCATATTGACTCTCCTGGTATCTTTTTAGATGCTTCAGCAGTTCTCGAGCGGCAGTTTACCGCTTTTTGCTTTGATCGTTGGATAGCCAACGACCCTCTGGCGGCTATCCCCAAAAAACTGGGGCAGGTGCTGAACAACCTGGAACCGGTTGATTTAAAAAAATTCCCTCATAATTTTATCCATTTTATAGAAACCAGACAGGCAGATTTATTTGACCAGTTTGTTGTCTTATTTGAAAACAGTAATTCTGATTTAAGGGAAGAATCCATCGCCAGCCTCAAGGTATTTGTTGAAGGTGCTGGAGATGAAAAGTGGTTTTTGCGTGGTCGCATAATGAATGGGCTTCATAACCGCAGGATCGAAAGGGAGTCTCTAAAAAAGAAAGTAAGGATACTCAACTCAAAAATAAACAAGAAAAAGAAAGAGCCAAAGGATAAAAATTTTGCTGCTGAACTTCGGGAACTTGGTATCGAGAAATCTGCATTACAGGCACTTGTTAAGAGTCTTAGTGATAGAGACACTTATAATTTTTTTACTGATGAAGGCCTGCTCCCCAATTATGCTTTTCCTGAAGTAGGTGTCATGCTTAGTTCCCTTATTTATCGGAAAAAAGCAAAAATACAGGAAGGGGAAAGCAGCTACGACTCCTGGAGTTATGAGTATGAACGGCCGGCAAGGAGCGCTATTGAAGAACTGGCACCTGCTAATACCTTTTATGCCGAAGGCAGGAAGGTAAAAGTTGACCAGGTTGACATGACGGTTTCTGAGGTTGAGACCTGGCGTTTTTGCGACAACTGTTCTCACAAAGAAATGCTTGGCAAAGAGGAAGACAAAACAATTTGTCCCAACTGCGGCAGTTCCATGTGGGGAGACGCCGGGCAGAGGCGTTTAATGCTTAGGATGAGGCAAGTTTTTGCTTCCACATCAGATAGGGAAAGCCGCATAAGTGATGAATCAGATGATCGTGATCCTACTTTTTACAATAAACAGATGTTGGTTGAGTTTGATGACAAACAGATTCTGGAGGCGTTCAAAATCAATTCAGACTTCCCCTTTGGCTTTGATTTTTTATCAAAGGTGGATTTCTGCGAGATAAATTTTGGGGAGAAAACTGAAATAGGTGAAAAAATAGCTATTGCCGGTGTAGAGATGCCAAGGAAGGGATTTGCCTTGTGCAGGGTATGTGGAAAGGTTCAAAATGGCAAGGAATCACAACACGCATTTACTTGTACAGCTAAGAATAAGGAGAGTGATAAGAACCTTATCGATTGTTTTTATCTTTATCGGCAATTTGTTTCAGAAGCTATCCGGATACTGCTGCCTGTCAGCATTATTTCAGACTCAGAGCGTAAGCTGCAGTCTTTTATTGCCTCTATACAGTTAGGGTTGAAAAAACGGTTTAAGGGCAAAATTGATCATCTCCAGACGACAATTCACGAGGAGCCGTTACCTGAATCTTCTTTTAAACGCAAATACCTTGTTCTGTATGACACAGTTCCCGGCGGTACGGGATACCTCAAGCAGCTGATGCAGTCAGAGAATGAATTGATGCGTGTTCTTGAGCTTGCTCTTGAGACTCTTAAATCATGTGCCTGTAATCTGGAAGATGACAAAGACGGTTGTTACAGGTGTCTTTTTGCGTAT
>VAPM010076955.1_pt1 | contig 11059 bp, 10 predicted proteins | sample 3395091 | NCBI WGS metagenome assembly VAPM01 (sample SAMN08290445, study PRJNA428436) | hydrothermal vent metagenome | isolation source: Deep-sea hydrothermal vent chimney 3 | place: Pacific Ocean: Juan De Fuca Ridge | reverse complement strand
TTGGCAGTTGGCAGTTGGCAGTTGGCAGTTGGCAGTAATTTTAAAAAACGACAGAGGAAGATCCCGCCATAATATGACGATATTTTTTTGCTTTTAGCTGCTAACTGCTAACTGCCAACTTTGTTTTCAATGCAATTCATATAAGCCTGCTCAACATTCTCGCCGTGGCACTGCTGCTTGAAGTTTTCCGGCGAGCCTGAAAAATAAATCCTGCTGTTATGCAGCACAGCCATGGTGTCAGCCAGCTCTTCAACATCGGCAAGCACGTGTGAACTGAAAAAAACCGTAGCACCCTGCTGCTTTAATTTCGCCAGCTGTTTTTTAAACAACACGCGTGCCCGCGGATCAAGCCCACTCATGGGTTCATCCAGAATCAACAAAGATTTCCCACTTAACAGACAGGAGGCCAGCCCCAGCTTTTGCGTCATGCCTTTAGACAGTTTATTCACCGGTTCCTGCATGGCGGCTCTGTCCAGTTCCAGGTCATCAAGAAGATTATCGATCTGTTGCTGATCACAACGATTATCATGCAAACGCAGCATATACTGAATAAAATCCTTACCTCTTAAATGCACCGGCGGTGAAAACCGGTCAGGAAGATAAGCGATATTTTCACGCGAACTCACCATTCGATGTGAGCGACTCTGGATACTTATGCTACCACCATCGATACTGATTAAGTCTAAAATAGCTTTGATCAATGTTGATTTACCACTGCCATTCATGCCGACCAGGCCAAAAAACTCACCCTGTTTTATTTCAAGTTCAATCTCGTCCAGCACCAATTTACCGGCATATTTTTTAACAACTTTTTGGCATTTGATCATCATTATTCACACATCATACCGGCATCTATGGCTCTTTGTGATATTTCACTCACCCCTGAACATAAAAAAGAGTCCGAAAGGACTCTTTTTTCAATCACATAGCTGTAATTTTAAATTAGAAATTTCTGAACACGGCAGCACAATTAGCACTTGGCGTTAACAGGCCATACAATGCCGTGTTACCGGCAGCCTGGCAGGCTGTAACATCTGCCGCTACCCAGCCAGTACCCGCTGAGCCTAATTGCATAGCACCGGAATCGGGGGTGCCATCATCAACTTTTCGATCCAGTTCAGCGATCACCTCAACTGGAATACCTCTACCAGTAATCAGCTCATGAGCATTCGGACCACCAGCCTGTCTCATAGAACCAAAATTAAGGTTCATACCTGAACCAAAACCATTGTCCGGACACACCGTGACAGGGCAACCGTATTCATCGGCATTGGCAACTGTCGCCAATGGATTATCATAACCACCCGTGATATAACCGGCTGATTGCAGGTGCATCCATACCATGGCTCGCTCTGATGGTGAGTCTGCACCGCCATTATCACCAACCAGGCCATTGCCATCACCATCTGTCGGTGCACCCGGCAGATTCACCGATGCCTGGGTATAATCACCGGGAAAGGCGCGGTAGCGATCCTGAAAGCTGAACCAGGCTGCAGTTATACCATCAACCGTATTATTCAATGCACGTACTCTCGCAGTATTAATTAACTCCTGCCCTTTTAATACGCCACCTAATAATAACCCAATAATTACCAGTACAATGGCTATCTCAATAAGAGTGAACCCTTTCTGCTTCGATACTTTATTCATTACATTCATCTCAATCTAAATTGCATTATTTTTATGTTCTTATTATTCAATAGAGCAATTACCATACCAACCTTATATAGCCCATATAATGCGGGTTTGCAGCAAATACTCAAGCTTTTTTTATAAAAAACCGTCTATCTTTCAACACTTTGTCGTTTTTCTAGCATCTTTTCTTCTAACGTAGCAATTTTCCGGGTCAAAAAATTCAGCTCATAGGGGTCGCTTATCTCACCACTGTCAATCAGCGCACCAACCAGAATCTTCGCCGCTTCCACTTCACCCATGTCTTCCAGCACGATAATCTTCATGTCTTTGGCCCAGTACGGTACATTTTTACCGGTGGCCTGCTCCGCCAGTGCATGCGCGTATTTTAATGCCAGCTTATTATCTTTTATCTCATGTTTCGCGGTTATTATCGCATGAGCCAACCAGCGCCAGTACTTGTTTGGATCTTCATTAAACTTGTAAAAAATATACTCCGTCATGATACGCTGTTTTTCCGGATTTTTGATGCTGCCATATACTCTTGCAGCAACCAGCATCGGATAATGCCCCTCAGGATCCAGCTCCAGAATGGTGTCCAGCCATTTAGTTAGCCGTGGGTAGTTTAACTGATGAAACGAAATACTGGCACCCGGCTGGTTATCAAATGCCTGTAGCCAGAGATTAAGGAATTTGGACACAGCTATCGGCTCACCAAGCGAACTCATTACATAGGTGCGCGTGGATAATGGCAGCGGCAGGTCTTCAGCTTTTGCGACCACCGGTTCCTGCACACTATGCCAGAACAACTGTAGCGCCAGCGAGAGCAGGAGAAAAATCTTTATCGATAGGGGCACATCACTGACCGGTCTTTCTTTATGTAAAAAATGACTGTAGAGCATCAGTGGTCTCTAAAAATTTTTCCTGTAAAAATCAAACAAGGCAATAAAAGACAAAAATATCAGATAAATAACCGTTTGCCCAAGCAGCGGTAACAATATACTCCAGTCGGCGGTGTTATAGGCCAGCCATTCTGTCTGAGTAAACCGATGCAGGTCAGGCAGTAACCAGGTCAAAAGCTCAATAAACGCATCCATAAATTGCTGCGCCACCGAGGTGTGTGCAACGATGGGATATTTCGCCATGAGAAAGATGGAAGTAACAATACGTGCTGCACCATAGATAATGAAAACCGCCGTTAATGCTGATGGCACCTGACTAAAAGTAAACAACATCACCAAACTTAGCGCCACCACTAGTACCAGCTCAAAAAACAGCGAGATCATCCAGATCGAAACTTGCTCGGCATCGGCGTACAGCAACAACAATGCGGCAAAAATCACAGCAACTATGGCGGCGATACAGAAATAGCCGACCAGTTTTCCGAGATAATATGTCCCACGTCGTATCGGCATCGCCAGTATCATTTCCAGTGTCTTGTCATGCAACTCTCTAACCGTGCTCGACACTACAAACAGAGTGACCATTACCACCGCGCTCATCCTCAAAAAAGCCGCAAGGATAGCCACCTGTGTTACCCGGTGCTCGGTGATAGCAAGGTCACCAACAAATTCAACCATCGCAAAGCTGATGCCAATAACCAGAAAAGACAATAACAGCAGGCGGTTTCTTAATGACTCAATAACCGTAAATCTGGAAATAGTAAGAACCTGGGCAAACATTTTTTTCATTTAAACCTTTATTATACAGGCAGAAAACATCTGTACTGATTATAGCGACTAAAACATTAGTTGACAGCTTGCTGTCGACAGTTATCAGAGAAAAGCGTTAAAAACACAAACTGCCGGCTGTAAACTGCCAACTTTATTCCAGTTGTTCTACAATCTTACCAAGTCACAAAAATAATAAAAAAATGCCAACGAACAATCAATTTCTACAGAAGAATGAGCATCGCCTGTTAGGGCTAATCTTGTTCAGCCTGCTCGCCGCAAACCACCTCGGTGATGGCGGCACGATCACGCAGAGTCTTTTAATCGTTCACTTTGGCCTGTTTCTTCTGTGGCAGCCGGTTGTTAAGCAACAATCCTCTTTTAGCACAAAACAGATTGTTGTTTTATTTCTACTGATCTTTGGCTTCATATACTGGTTCAATCCCTGGCTGAATGCCTTCTGGACACTACTATTACTAACATTATTAACCGGCCGTATTTTTGCACGTGGTCTTGCCCGCGCAGCTTACGGCCTGGCCGTCGTTGTCCTGTTTCTTGAACTGGTGCTGATCACCACACCGTCTCTGTTCCAGCTGGCAGCAATTTCCTCATCACTGCAAACCCCGTTCAGTTTTGCCCTGTTAGCACTGCCACTGGCATTACTTTTTATACCGGCATCGGGCACAGCCCCCAGCCAGGTCGACTTCATCCGTGGTTTTTTGATTGTACTGCTGGTCATATTTTTATGTATGAGCAGTGTATTAATCAGTCTGACAACACAACAGAAGTATATCGAATCCCTGGCGATCAGCGCTATTATCCTGAGCCTGTTTTTACTACTGGCGGCTTTTTTATGGGTACCGCGTGCCGGCTTTACCGGCCTGGCAAAATTACTGGAAAAATACGTGTTGAATATCGGCGGCCCATTTGAGGAATGGTTCGCGCATATCTCAACACTGGAAGCCAACACCGGACTCAGGCCGGAAAACTTTCTCTCTGCAAGCCTGCGTTATCTGATGCAACAACACTGGATCTGTGGCGTTAGCTGGCAGACGGATTCTGATAACGGAACAGAAGGTGTACTTTCGCCCTACCAGGTAGAAATTAACGATGAAAAACTTTCATTAATCATATACACCTATACGCCCGTCGGCCCTTCATTGTTGTTACACAGCAAATTGTTACTCAGTATTCTGACCTTTTACTACCGCGCCAAACTGCAAGAACAGCTGCTGCTAAAGCAGGCGCACATGCAGGCCATCTATGAAACTGGTTCGAAACTGACACACGATGTAAAAAACATTTTGCAATCCACGCACACCATGACACAGATCATCAATGATAACGATGCAGAAATGCAGGAAAAAATGGATGTTCTGAAAAAACAGATGCCGATTCTGACTCAGCGACTGAATACCACGCTGGAAAAATTACGCGCCCCGGCAAAAGCCGATGACAGTAGCCAGACTTCCAGCGGCTCCTTGCTGCACTGGTGGAATCAGTTACAGATACGCTACACAGGTCGACATATAACTTTTTCTACAGACCTCAATAGCGATTCCGAAATCCCGCTCGATATCTTCACCACGGTCATAGAAAACTTGCTCGATAACGCCAGAAACAAACGCATTCGAGAACCGAATCTTAAAATTTCAGTGACCTTATCAAACATCAATAATCAATTACAGTTATCAGTTGCTGATACGGGTAGCGCCATTGACCCGCAGATATCCCGCCAGTTATTCAGGGAAGTTGTTTCATCACAGGATGGTTTTGGTATTGGTCTGTACCAGTGTTATGAACTGGCGAATAATCATGGTTATGAATTAAGTATTAACGATGCTTCACAGGGACACGTTTGTTTTGTTTTGAAACAAAACACATAGCGCCGCTCTGTCATCAAGGCAACTGGCCGGCCTCCAGCATATGACTGTATAAAATATAAGGCGACTCCCAGACAATTAAATCATCAAATTGGCCAGCTGCTGCCGCATCACTACTATAGCTCTTATTCACAAAGGCATTACCCGAACCCACGGTATACGCAACATTTTCGCCTGCCGCATTCGCCGCCACCGTTGCTTCGCCAGCATTTTCACCCTGATCTGAATTCGGCGCAACATTCGTAACAAAATCACTGCCGTCTTTTCCCAGAGACAGTACGATAAGCGGCGCATTATCAATTAAAGTGGTCACGCCTGCATCACAGTCATCTGCCTGGGCACTGTCGGCATCACAAATAAATAAATTCGGAAGCAGATTAGCTATGCCAACATCCTTCATACCACCGGCACCGGGAGCAGTATATAGTGTGGTAAACGCATTGTTATTACTTGTTGTCACACTGTATCGAATCGGGTTGCCCCAAACATCAACCAGCAAATTATCACGATTATAAACACCATCGATACCTAATGATTTACCCGGGATAAAACCGTGCTGAAGAACGCATGGCACCGCTATCTCGCTGCCATTAGGAGGGTCTTCAAAACCCTCACTCGTAGTCGTTGCCGGACACGGCAAACGTCCTTTTGCACTGGCAAAACCTAACAACGCCACCTTGATATCTGCGAGTTGTTTTTTTGTATTTTCACGCTGCGAGGTTTCTATTCTTTGCGTAATGGAACCAATAAAGCTGCCTAGCAAAAAGCCGACAATAACCAGTACCACGGCTATTTCTATCAGGGTGAATCCCGAGCTGCTTTTAACTTTATTTATAAGCACTCGGCCACACTCATATCTGATTTTATACAAAACATGACATCGTTACTGCCACCGCCGACGATGTCATAATGTGCATCACCACCATTATCGGGAAAGTCTGCGGCATTATTGTTCTCAAGATAATTCGCCACATCATCCTTATCATCTGCCTCAAACGGTGGTGCATAACGCAGCTGCCCGGCACGCTTTAATCCCGAGAAAAACACCACGCCTGCATATGTTGAACCACCAACTTCTATGCAATCGCCGGAACAGCTCGCCGAAGAACCTGAATTATCCGGTTTATGATCTTTTGAAATAGCATAGAAAAAATGATCTTTCCAGTTGGACCACAGGTCAAAATATTCACCCTGATCACTGCCCAGATCATTTGAAAAATTTATTGCTTCTACCGCTGCCGTACTCGGCAAATCCAGACCATCGCAATAAGCATTGCTGAAAATATTATTGGCATCACCATTGCCGATTTCTGCATTTGCCTGCGACACATTGTATGGCAGACGCCCGGCAAATTTCGAATTAAAATTTCCGTTATCATCATAGTCCGAATTCTTACGGTACTCGCCGCCATTCAGATCCAGCACTGCCGGCATCGGCAAGTACTCGTTATTATTATCACCGTATTTGGCAAAGCAAAGCGCGATGGCTTCGGTTAAGTTTTTCATTCGCGTATCAAATGCTGCGCTTGTGATTGTATCCTGCATCGCATCCCATAATTCTCGATGGCTAATCGTTATCAAGCGATCATTAAGCGGGTTATTTGCTTCATCAGAGCCGGCGTACATGGCAACAAAATTTTCGATCGCATTATCTGTGCCCGGATCAATCGCTGCGTTATTTGTTACGCCATTATTATCAAGATAGGCAGCGGTTAAATCAAACAGGTTATTGGCATAGTAGGAACCACAGGTGACCGCCGGAGCATTCTCTCTGGCCTGCCCTGGCAATGTAGATTCTGGCGCAATAATCACTGCCACCGGACGATCTTCCGGTGACACACCCTGCACAGTGGCACCTGCATTATCAACCGTTCTAAATTGCCCGTAGCTGTCAGGGTTTAACGCCGCCGCAGGGCTTGTCTTGTAAGCCGGAGACACCGCATACAATAAACAGGCACCACTGCTGTCTTTTGTTATTTCCATTCCAAGCGTCCGCCAGGGAAAATAACCGATGGCGTTGGCATATGCATTACCACAATTACCGTCCTGCTCACCATCGACGCCGTTACTATTATAATCCGGACAAGGCAACTTCCCTATTTTTCCGCCTTCTCCTGGCTCGTACCACTTTGTCACTGCATAAGCCAGCAACGCCTGCTTTGCACGTTTGAGTACAGCCTGCGTTTTTTCAACTTTATCCGCCTGAATTTCAACCATCGAAATAGACGAAAAGTAATAAGTGGATATGGCCAGAAAAGCAATAACAACCAGAACGAGCAGGGCCAGGCCTTGCTGCTTTTTTTTACCGCCTGCTCGATTACTGATCATCAACGATTTTACCCGTCTCTTTATACCAGGTTTCACCCGGCTTTAATCTTGTGGTTTTATTATCAACGCTAATGGTTACTTTTTTATTTTTACCGATGCTTGACTGATGGACTTTAACATCGCCAATGCGTGGATTTTCCAACGTGCTTTTATTATTAACCCAGACAACACTCTTGCCATCGCTACGAGTAACATAACCAGAAACTTTTATTTTTCTTGTCTGCTTCTGTTCAACACCCGAAAAATCACCCGAACGCGCCGCATCAATCTGGGCACGCTGGCTTTTATCAGTAAACAGTTTTTTCAGGTTAGCCGCATCATAAGCAGCATGAGCCGAACCACTGCATAAAATAAAAAACAGTCCGCCCGCCAATATAGTTTGCAATGTTTTAACCCGCATTCTTACGGCCCTTGTTTGCTTTAGTGCCACGGAAGGTATACCAGCCCAACTCACAATAGGCTTTCATAATGTTTTCAGTATCAACCGTTTTTCTGCTCATCTTTTCGATATCACAGCGATCAACTGCAAACAGACCGTCGGCTTTTTCCAGATCATTTAACAGCGCAAACAAGTCACCTTCATGTGCCATTTTTATATCCAGTGTCATCACACTTTTAAAAACATCGATACCGCGGTATTCACGTTTTATGTTTTTTTCATCTAATGTCGCTTGTGTTGAAATGCTGTACTTAACCGATGGCATGCCACGTTTTTTCGCCGTATTTTGTATAGTCTCAAACCAACTGAGACGATCTTCGGCACCGACCACACCCTGATTCACCAGCTTTAAAAAATTATTTTCAAACTCATCAATGATCTGATTATTTTCAACCGAGCTATTGATTTTTGACTGCCACTTTCGCATTTCACGCTTTTCTGACTGCTGATCCTGGTAGATATCATCCATATATATCTGTGAAACGGTGACTACGACAATGCCGGCTATCAGCACGATAACAAATACACCTAATGCACGCACCAGTGTTGGTGATAAATTATTAAACATGTCCGGGCGCCTTCATAGTAATTTTTAGTGAAAACACACCGGATGTTTCTTCTTTTACTCGACGTTTTATATTGACACCGGACTCGGTGGAAAACTTGCTCCCGGATCGTAGATCGACCGGCATAATCAAAGCCTCGACGCTTTCGATACGTGGGCTGGCTTTCAGCGATTCAATGATTTTTTGTATATGGTCAACCGATGCACGATAATTATTCTCCGGAATAGCAATACGACCGATAACAATTGCATCATGCTTCACCGGAAGCTTGCCGGTAAAATTCGCTTTTTGTCTTTTATGATTTTTTTCATTGACGTTAATCGGCCGCCATTCGATTTTGTCGATACTCAGGCCACTGACTTTATGCTGATTTAACACTTCACTTAAACTAATCATAAAATCCAACGGTGATGTCTCGCTGTTACGTTTAATTCGTCCGGCAAGTTCAACAGCAGAATTCATCACACCCGCATTCTGAAACACTTCTTCAAAATCCTTGAATTTTTTTGAATAGAGTTCCTTGTAACTGTTTTTCTGTTGCTTTAACAGGCTGATAGACTTCTCATATTCAATCGCACGGGAAATATTCGACTCAGCAAGCAGCACACCAACAATGACAACCAGCAGGCTTGCAACATACAGAGCCGTTGCCGCCAACTTATTATGGTAGCGGCTAAACGTGCTGCTTTCCCCGTAATGACTTGCTGACAGACTTTGCTGCACGCAAAGCCAGGAAAAAATACTATCTGAAAACTTTTCACCAACATTTTTTAAGCCCAATTTTTTTTGTATCTCAACAATGGGGTGAATGGATACTGTTTGTTGATCCGTGGTCTTGAACCACTGCTGTAACGATATCAATTGTTCTTCGCTACCAAGGATGTGTAAATTCACTGTTTCGCTGGAACCTATCGCACCCTGCGCACGCAAAAATTCTATGGTGCGCCTTACCTCCGGTGCCGCCAGCTCACCAATGCCGGAGATGTCATTAATATCCTGATTAACTATCGACTGACGACTGGAGACCAGCTTGCCATCTCGGAACAATGTCTGCCTGACATTGCTGTTTACCTGCTGACTGACCAGTAAAACCACCCCCGATGTTGCCTTGATGGTTTTCAGTAAATTTTTACTGACCAACGGCAGCGTCCAGATGCCTGATAGTGGCACCTCACACTCATCAAGAATCGTTATCCATGGCTGGATTAATTGCGGATTCGTCATCGCACCCAGTAAAACAATGTCATCTTTTCTACCGGTTTTTTCTCTGCCGATAACTTCGCTGTAACTGTAATTTTTACTTGAACGATAGAAACGATCAACCAGTCTGCTGATTACCGCTTTTCTGTCTTTGCTACCGACATGTGGAATTTTTTCATTTCTGAAATCTTCCTCAATAACATCAACCAGAAATTTCCCAGGCAATTTTTCTGTCTGTGACAGATAACTACGAAATTTTTCCAGGCCAGACTCGGTCGGCTCAAAAGAACTGGTACCCACCAGTTTTTTGCCTTTCCAGTGCAGCACGCTTAAACGATAGCCGGTAAAATAAAATAATCGTTTCATTACTAGATTTTCACCCCGGCCACAGCATCATAAACGGGGCCAAGCACCGCCATCATTATCCACATCATAATGCCGCCCAAAACCACTGTTAATATCGGCAAAATTGTCGGTTCAATTTTATCGATAGACTCTTTTACCTCACGATCATAAAAATAACTGACATTCAACAATGCCTCGTCCATGGCACCGGTGTCTTCACCGACTTTTAACATGCGTACGATCATCGAAGGAAAAACACCGACCGCTTCGAAACTTTTACTGATAATAACTCCTTCAGAAATACTGATACGTGCTTTATTAATAGAGTCTTCCAGCACCAGGTTATCAACCATCATCTCGGAAATTTTCAAAGCATCAAGCACGGTTATACCCGAGCTATACATCATGGCAAAATAATTCGCAAAACGCGCCAGTTTTATCTTGGCCATCAATGGACCAAATATCCAGAGTTTTAACTTTAGGCCATCAAGATAATATTTCACCTTGTAATTTTCTTTCGCGACGATCTTCAATATAAAATAAAACGCCACCGGTGCACTGAAAATCAGATACCAGTATTTAACAAACACACCTGACACATCAATAAGAATCTGTGTGTGCATCGGGACCTCAGAGCCAATATTTTTTATAAACGGCAGCAACTGCGGCATCAGATAGATCATCAAAAATGACACCACCATCAACACGATAACCGAGACGATAACCGGGTAGATCATAATTTTTTTCGTTTGCGATACCAGCTCATCCTGCCAGCGAATAGTTTCAGCAAGATCTTTCAGTACCACAGCAAGCTGCCCGGTTTCTTCACCAACACGCACAAGCGTGACATAAACCTTATCAAAAATTGCCGGGTGCTCGGCTAACGCTAGCGATAAAGTTTTGCCACCTTCGATGTCATCAATCACAGTTTGCAACACATCAGTAAAATGGCTGTAATCAATACTGTCACGAATATCTTTCAGACTGTCGATCAGC
>VAPM010440571.1_pt1 | contig 11060 bp, 12 predicted proteins | sample 3395091 | NCBI WGS metagenome assembly VAPM01 (sample SAMN08290445, study PRJNA428436) | hydrothermal vent metagenome | isolation source: Deep-sea hydrothermal vent chimney 3 | place: Pacific Ocean: Juan De Fuca Ridge | reverse complement strand
TGTCAAAACGCACAAAAATGCAGATACGCATGCCTAAAACTCGTTATTCGGATATGGATGTGCTAATTGGTAAAACCATTAATCTGTGCGGATATGAGGTGACGTTTGGTGAATATCAGGTAAAATCGCTTACACCATTGGGTACATTATTCTGTCGCTATGCGATTGTTGGCGATAATGAAACCGAAGATGAGTTTGTGGCACGGGTTGCCAGTGGTCTGAAAGGCATGGGTATTAATCTGACTAAGGCGCTTTGTGGCATGGGGCATACCTTTAAATTAGCTAATGGCCCAACTAAAACCATGAGCATAATGGTGGCGGACCTGGACCCGGAAGATGCGGTGACCCTGCAACAGAAAGGCATTGGTGAAGGGCGTAAGGCCGGTTTTGGCATATTTGTCGCTCACAAGGGAATTAAGGCGGTAGGTGATATGTCTGAAATGCAGCATTTTGATGGGACGTGATCAGGTTATTGCACTGCCGTCTTTGAATGGTATGGGTTGAGGGGACAGAGCGCATAAAGCGCGGTCTGTCCCCGATGGGTATGTGCTGAGGCAGTGATAAAACAGGGGTCAGAGCCGGAAAAGCACCGGGTCCGACCCCGATGGAGATGTGTCTTAGCCGTTAATTACTCTGCCACGGCACATCTCCTTCGGGGTCAGATTCGGCTTTTTTCGAGTCTGACCCCTGACTAATGCCATCAACAGCACTACGGAGTCATAAATAGTCTCTATATATATCTAAAGGGATAATCGACTTTTCCGTTATTTTGTCTTAAAGTACGACCCCATAATTTTACACATTAAACGAATTTATTAAAATTGAGGCAATATCATGGCAGCACTTGATTCTGTTGAAAGAACTGACAAAGGTTATCTGGTTGACATTAACGACTGGAATGAAGAAATCGCAGCTGAGCTTTTCGCTGAAGAAGAGATCGAGCCAACACAAGAGCATTGGGACGTAATTAAATACGTTCGTGATCAAGTGGTTGGCGGCGATGAGCCTAATGAGCGTGGCATCATGAAAGAAATGGGCAAGCTTTGGGGCCGTAAGGTTAAGTCTAAGGAAATGTATGAAATGTTTCCTGGTATGCCTTCAAAGCAGGGCTTAAAAATTGGTGGTTGCCCAGCATCCACGCGCAAAGGCGGCTATTAATCGATCAGCTCACGCTTGTGCGGCTCCATGCCGTTGCTGAAAAATATGCACTTACTTGCGTAAGCTTATATTTTTCGCCTAGGCATGAAGCCGCACAAGCGTAACCTGAACGATAAATACTGTTAAGAAAAAAGAATATTCGTTTCTATTCCTAATGGGGTAGGGGCTTTTTACTAAAAATGCGTCTATACTACGTCCATCATTTTGGGCACACGAAGTGGCTAAGACGCAAACCAAAGAATTCATGAGGGTAATACCATGGCTGATAGAAATGCAATGATCAAAGAGTTGATCGCTATGCAGAAAAAATTCATCGAAGATGAGCATAAAAATGGCTTCAATGCTAAGAACTACTTCACTCCAGAAGCAGGTTCAGTACTTGATGGTTACCGTGATGCGTTTAATGATAAGTCACAGGAACTAGTAGATGCAGCTCACGCTGATAAAGGTTCCCATCGTTAAGATCTGATTCTTAATGTTGTAAAAAAGGCCGGACATGTTCCGGCTTTTTTGTGGGTGCTTGAAAAGCATGTTATTCGCAGATAACCATTGGGGTCAGACCCGGTTTTTTTGGCTGTGCTGTTTTGGCTCATAGCAGTCGGGGATGGATCGCGTTTTTTGCGCTCCATCCCCTTAACCCATACCATCAAGAGTTGAGAGTGTAGCTCTTCGACTTCGCCAAACTCTTGATGACATCACAACAGGGGACGGAGCGCAAAAAAACGCGGTCCATCCCCAAGTATGTCAATCATACGCGCTTTAAATCTCAGTCCACATGCGCATTAAATTAATATACGTATGATCAATCTTCACCACTTCATTATCATCCGGGTATTTTTTCTGTAAAGCCTCCCGTGTTTTATGTAAATTAAATAACAGCTCGCGCTTTTCAGCATCACGCACTAAGCTCTGCGCCCAGGTGACGGCAACTAAACGTGTGCCTTTGGTGACTTCAGCAACATGGTGCAAAGAACCCGAAGGGTAGGTAATAGCTGAGCCCGCCGCTAATTTAATTTTTTGTTCGCCTAACTGTGACTGAATAACAATTTCACCGCCATCGTAATCTGCCGGTTCGTTTATAAAAATGGTAGTGGATACATCGGTGCGATAACGTCCCTGCATGGGCCCCATAACCGGATCATCCACATGCTGCCCATAGGTTTCACCCGGCTCGTAACGTGCGTAAAAAGGCGTTGCCAGTCGGTGGGGTAAAACCGCAGCCTGATATAACGGGTGATTAAACAGCGCATTCATCACAATGTTATTTAACTGGCCGTGTAATTTCGAATCTGCTGCCAGCTCATGGTTTTTTTTAACTTTACGCGCAGTTTTCCCTGCGCTTAAACGCCCGTCAACATAATCGGCATTGCTTAACAGCGAGCGCAGCGTTTTAAGTTGTTCAGAATTAAGGACATCCGGGATAGCTAGCAGCATAATAACTCACAGTGTGTGCGGTAAAAAATGGGCTCAATCTGTTATAATAGCGTTCAAATAAAAGGTCAGAGTTAAACCATGAATTTTAATATTACCATCGATGAAGAATCTTATACACTGGAAGTGAAGGATGAGTTAATGCAGGAGCTGCAGGATGCGCATAAGGATATGGATGTTGAATATGACAGAGGGTTTCAACTGGGGCGTTTCTGGATTGAAAGTCCAACGTTAGAGCAGCGGTGTCAGTTTACAGCCGATAAAGTTGTGAGTGCAATACATCAGGAAAATATTCGTTTATTTTATGTTATGGCTGCATATATATTAAGACAGTTTCCAGAGTTAAAACGGGTTACAGTCAGTTCTGATTTTGAAATCAGCGATATAGATATAGAGTTGTAATAGTGATCTGCAGATTGCAGTTGAGTTACGCACTTTTTTAATTATACCTGAAACCTATAAGCGCTTAATCATTTTAAAATGCTGAATAGAATCAAATAAAATATAGCTTTTTTCAGTAATCCGATATCCCTGACTCTGATAAAAACCGACAGCATTCTCCCGAGCATTTAGAAATAACTCTATACTATTTTTGTTGCGGGCGTAGTCTTCAAGATGTTTAATGATTTTACCGCCAATGCCCCTGTTCTGATAAGCATCAACAACCGCCATATAACGGAGTTGAGACAGATTTTTAGTCGCGAGTTCTAAGCGCGCAACAGCGCACACTATTGAATTTTCAGTTGCCATTAGATGGTAGCAGCAGTCAGTGCTTCTTTTGTCCGTTTCGTCCCGTTCACTGCCTTGTGGCTGGTTCCACGGTTTTCTTAAAATACGCCAACGTAGATTGAAGTATTGTTGAAACTCTGAGTGCGACTCGGGTGAAAATATTTCCATAAAAATTACAGGTTGATTCTATGTCTGCTTGAATTTACTAAATCCAAATAATGAGATGCAGCCACTAATGAATAGCCAGACAGATGCAGGTAAGGGGACAGGACTGGTATCAAAAACATACGAAGTTGAATTACCATAAGAATCACCAGCAGATATGTTCAGAGATAAATATTGAAAATTATCATTACTTAAGTCTAGAAGTGCAGCTGTGCTGCCATCGTTTCTGTTTAACAGAGAAATAAAACCAAGATCTAATGTTATGTCATATCCTGCTTCAACTGTACCAATCGCAGGAAATGGATTAATACTTGAGTTTCCGGCATTGAAATTAGAGCAAAATAACTGCTCAGGATTGATGCTGCAATCGTTAGCTGACTCAAAATCCATAGTATGAAAATCCAGAGTACTTGTAGATGCCGGGTTGTTGTTTAATGTAAATGAAATGGTATTCTCAGGCGAGAATGAAATACTATTGGTTGAGCCATCAAGAAAAGTATTGTCAAAATTTACACCAACAGTGGGTTGCCCAGTTGGGTAAAACATATTCAGGTAAATACTAAGGCTGCCGTTAATCGTTGTTTGGGTCTCGTATACCTGAAGACCAGACTCGATAGTTGTTAAATTGGAGTTTGGGCCTAAGTTCAGAATTATCTCAGTGTCCCAGTTACCGTATACACCGTTGTTGATGGTGATGGCTGAAGCGGTATTGATAGATAAGAATGTCATGCCAATTGTGAGAATGGTTAGTCTGGTATTAATCATTTTTTATATCCCTGTTTAATAATTATTATATTTTTCACTTGTGGCTAAAGCAATAAATATGCCGATCCCCATTAAGTTGTTGAATTTAATGGGAAATTTAAAGTTATGCCAATAGTGAATATATGTAATTATTTGCATATGTAATAAATACCGACGGGACGTTTAAGTAATAGCTTAAGTTAACAGTGAATTTTTCTATTTTAAGTAAACGAAAGCCACGTAGTTGCCACATACTTAACGCCGTTTTGTAGCTGTGAGTTACGATGTTCATGGGTCCAGAATGGCGGAAATAAAACCAGCGCACCTTCTTTGGGCTGTACTGAAATATTCTGATACATAAATTCCGTTTCACCGCCTGGGCCTTCTACATCATTTAAATACCACAGTGCAACTAACTGCCGGTCAGCAAAATCGTGGCTACCACCATCAATATGCCAGTTATAATATTCGCCTTCGCTGGTACGTTGCATGTTGTAACCGACGTCTTTGAAAGGGCCTTTAAAAAATGGAAAGGCATCGGAAAATTCGCGCAATGAATTACCCAGTGAACGCATCAGCTCCTGTGAAATATCACGCCAGTTTTCATGTGCGCTAATCGTTAAATCGGTAGATTTTTTTATATTGTGATCTTCTTTAAAGTCCTGGCCGATACGGCCTTTATATTGAGCTTCTTTATCGTTTTCAAAGCGACGAACCATTTCCCGGCATATGTCTTTTGGCAGAGCATTTTCATTAATATAAATAAAACTGTTTTCTTTTACTTCTTTGAAATTAATGAGGGGTTTTCTTTTTGTTGAGTCGTGGTACATGTTTAAATTTCTTTTAGTGTTTAGTCATACCTTAATTTGCAGGTATGGCGGAGTTGAGTTTAGCTAAATTTACTTCATGGAGCTATTTTTATAAACTATTTTATAGATAATTATTGTTAACTAACGTTTCTATTTTAGTCTGTGATTGTTCGCCATGTTGCTGATAAATTTCAAGCATCTGTTCAGCTATTCTTATCCAGTGGGACGATGCTACTGAAATTAGCTTTTTAAATTCGTTCGTATTGTTCTTATTCAGCCAGTTTTTATATGCTGCAGGTAAAGCCGGGAAAATTATTTTACGCATAGCGCTTAAATTAGCAAAATAAAAATGTATTTGTGCGGCTTCATTATTATCCAGTAATTTAGGTAAGGTCGATAACATATCTGCAATATTATCGCGTACCGAGCGTGCCATAATTTCAGCCTGTGAATGGGGCAGGTGACAAAGCATGTCATCCCAGCTGTCACCTAGAATTTTGCCTGCCTGAATTTCACCGATCTCGTGGTGTAAAACGGTATAGACTTCATTGTCTGTCATCTTTTCCAGCGCCTGCTCCGGCTGGTTTCTAAAGTCATAGCTATCGAGTGCGCGAGACAATGGGTTTTCCTGCTTGTGCCAAAGGGACTCTTCGAATTTCTCCCAGATAAACCGACGTAAGGATTCGCGTCGAATATACACGGTTTTTTGCTGTAGCATGCCCGGTGGTGCGGCTAAATCCCGAGCCAGTTCTCTGCCTGAAATATATAAAGTGTAATCTTCCAGCGTTTCTTTATGCAGTAGCTCGCCGAGAAAGAAGACCGGCTTTCCATATAAGCCATAACCGCCACTGTAAACCAGTTTTTCATTTTCTAGTTGCTTATTGATCTCATCGCTTTCAAAGCAGTCGAAGGAGAGGTTATTAATTTGCAGTTCATTAAGTGGTTGCTCATCAATCTCATCCCACAAACCTTCGCGTTCAGTAAGCCAGCCGCCGATATCGTTACTGTCGAGTTTTTTGTCGAATGGTAGCTGAGTTTCCCAGCGATAAAATTCCCGCATTTTTAGCAGGTAAATACACAGGGTGTAATTACCCGCATACTGAGCATCAGAGATATGACAATTGTGCTGTATTTGCTGGGCTAAAGTCATGTATATCACTTATGGGTGAAGATAATTCCTTAGCTAAATAGTATACTATTTAGTTACTAATTTCTTTAAGAGACAGCACCATGAGAATGAGAACCAAATGGCACGATAAAGAGCGTACCGTGTCGATCGACGAAAAAGCCAATACCATGGCGTTTATTTCGTGGCGTATTGCGGCGGCACTGGTGTTGAACTTAGAGAACGAAAATTTTCAGACCGATACACATAAGCAGCGCCTGGACGTTATACGTGAAGCTTTGGCTTTCCTGGTTTCGGTGACAGATCGACTGGTTGCTCCACAGATGAGTGCAGAAGAGCGACAGGAATTTGTCGCTAAGTATGCGGTTAAGTTGTCCAAGACCTTTCAGGAAAATTGTGAAGATTTACTGGGTAGAAATACAGACTATAAAACTGATTTTATTAATACATTAAATCAGCGCTTAAATGCTTATGCGGATTGTTCATGGGATGAGGAAAAAGAAATGCCCGGGTTTCAGTATAAGCGGGATTTTGGTGACTATATTAGTGCCGAAATGGGAAAAAGAGATAATAAATGGATTACTGATCAGATTATCGAAATAGAAGTGCCGGAGATGATGGAAAACCTGAAGAAATCTAAATACGAAATGGTGGACGGACGTAGTATGGCTAAGCTGGGGTAGGTGAGTTAACTAACTATACACTGTTATGGTGCATATCCCTCGGGGATGGACCGCGCTTTGTGCGCTCCGTCCCCTTAATCCATACCATCAGGAGCTGGTGGTGGAATTAACCTGCTCCGTAAAACGCTTGATGGCATTACAACTGGGGTCAGAGCCGTTAAAAGCCGGGTCTGACCCCGAGCAAATCAATGTTAGGTTTGTGTACCGTCGGTACTCTACACATACCCATGCTTTTATTTGCGTTTATTCCCGTTCATTTGCGGACAAAACTGCTTTTATCCCAACCAAAAAAAGGCCCGAAATAATCGGGCCTTTTTAACATCGATAAAAACTTAAAAATTAAGCTTTAAACTTAGATGCGCTATCTGTGTTGTGATCGCTGCCATCAGCGAAGCCAGCATCATAAGCATCGTTAGTACGTTGCTCTTCACGCTCTGGGTTACATACATAACCACCCTGCCAGCCCTGGATGTACTCTGGATCAATACCATCTTTTTCCAGTTTAACAACTGTATCGTAATATTCTTGGTTCATAGCTTACTCCTGGTAGAGACCATGTTTGGTCACGTCGTTGGCATCAACGCCAGCGACATTAAAATTGGTAAAACATGAAATGACTAAGTTAGTCAATTTCGTAATGCGCGATATTATAGCAGACATATAAGCCGGCTATATATCCCTATAGGGAGGGTCGAGCCCTTTTTTCTGCAGGAATATTTATCGGGAAAGGGATTTTAAGGCTAAAACCGTAAAAATCAAGGTGAAATGCTGAAATAACATCTATTATTCAGTCGCAGACGGCGCATCAACAGAAAATTTTCTGCACAACAGGGCATATTCCACATTAGCAGTCCGTTTATGTGCGGGTAAAAAATCTGTTAAAATAGTCGGCTAAATTACATAACTCCCCCATATTTACTGTTTTTAAAGAGGTTTAACCATGTCTGACACACCTAATACTGACTCCACTATCATTGATCCGGGCCTCGCAAGTGGTTATGCCGCATTTGAATCCAGAGATTTTACTCAGGCAATGCGCCTGCTGCTGCAATATGCGGAATCAGGGGATGCCAATGCTCAGCATAAAGTCGCTATCATGTATCAAAATGGTCTGGGTGTGGTCGCTAATGATGAAAATGCATTTAAATACATGAAATTAGCGGCTGAGCAGGGTGATGCCATTGCACAACACGGGCTCGGCTTTATGTATATGGAAGGTGAGTGCGTAACCCAGGACTTTGCAGAAGCGCTAGTCTGGTTCAAAAAAGCCGCTGAGCAGGAGATGATTGGCTCGATGACAACTATTGCAATGATGTATGAAGAAGGCAAGGGCGTGGAAAAAGATCAGGCGATTGCGCAGGAGTGGTATAAAAAGGCCGGGTTTTAAAAATATAATTCATCATCAATGTTTAAACGGATGAGTTAAATGAAATCATCCGTTTAAATGACCTCTCTTAATACTCTCTTTTATTTCTAAATCTTTAAAAGCCGCGCATTTCCAAAGGTATTGTCTATACTTTAAATGGCGTTGCCATTCCATTGTTTGGCGGTGTGAAAAACCAATTACTAAATTATTTCATCGTCAATTTTTAAGAAATATAATATTTCTTAAATTCTTTTAATGGGATTATTAATGAATATTTTAAAAAAACTCTCTCTCAAACACCGTTTGTGGGGTGGTTTAGTGGCTACTTTAAGCTTAATGGCGATGGTAGCATTCTCGGCTATTTTTAGATTCAGTGCGGTTGAGTATCAGGCGAATACGATTACTCGGCAGTCGCAGCCCGCTATGATTGCCGCGCTTGAGCTGAAAAGCAGCATTAATGCCACCAGTAAATTACTCGGTTATTACATGGCGAATAAGTCTGCTGATGACCAGAAAAAATTCAAGCAAAGCATCTCAACAGTTAATCAGCAGCTCAATGATTTTAAATTGATTAGTGACGATATTAATAATGAGCAGTTAAGTTTAAAAACAATTGAGCTGCAGGGGTTATTTGAAAAATATGCTAAATTTTTAAATCGGCTGGACTATTTAATACAAAACCCGGTAGAAAATATGCCCGGTGTTAAGGTGGCTAATCAAAGTCTGTTTCCGGTATTTAAAGAGGTTCAGCAGACGTTTAATGAAACTGTAAAAACAGAGAAAGCTAAGTTACAACCGAATATGCAATTGATTGGTGATCTGGTTGAGGCGCGGCAAAACTGGATAATGATTTCTTCATCGCTTAGCTCATTTTTCTCAACCCAAAATCCAGTTTATAAAAAAGAGCTTAAGCAGAACATTAAACAATATAAACGTGCAATGAAAAAATTGCAGTCTTATAGTGCTGATCTTAATGTCCAGCAGAAAAAAGATTTAAGCGGTATCAATAACCGTTGGGGGCCTTATTTCGGCGCTTTAAAAATGGTTTTTGGGTTTCAGAAAACCGGTAAGTGGCGGCTTGATTCTGTTTTAATTAAAACAGATTTATCTCCTCTGGCAGACAAAATAGATCAGTCTATACATGAAATAGTTACGTTATTAGAAAGTACCGTAAATAGTGGAAATAAAAAATTAATAGAGTCTATCAGTCAAACGCAGGTTTTTTTAATCGGCTTACTTATCGTTGCTTTACTGATTGGTTTACTGGTTGGTGTTAGTAGTTCAAAACAGGTAACTATCTTAGTAGATGATATACAGAATAATTTACAATCTATATCGGATGGAAATTTAAGTGTTCATCTAAATGAAGAACGTTCGGGTGAAGTGGGTATTGTTTCCAGAATAATAAATGCATTAGCAACCCAGTTAGGGCTTATGGTTAAAGAAATGAAGTTTGCATCTGATGAACTCGGTAATGCATCGGTACAGCTTAAAACTTTAACCAATGAAACTGCTGCTAATGCGTTGCAGCAAAGAAGTGAAACTGAAAATATTGCTTCGGCTGCGAATGATATGACCAGCACAGCGAATAATATTGCACAAAGTGCACATACTGCTGCTGAAGCTGTAGAGCGTGCTAATGAACAGGCGCAGTCGGGGGCTAACAAATCAAGTCAGGCTTTAAAAAGTATTTCGGAATTAGTTAATAACTTAGATCATGCATCCAGCGTGATTCAAAATCTTGAAAATGAATCGAGTAATATTGGTGGTGTGCTGGATGTGATTAGAGGTATCTCCGAGCAAACGAACTTACTGGCTTTAAATGCTGCGATTGAAGCGGCGAGAGCCGGAGAACAGGGTAGAGGGTTTGCAGTGGTGGCTGATGAGGTGCGCACATTGGCAAGTCGTACACAGGAGTCTACTGATCAGATTAAAGATTTAATTGAAAAGTTACAGTCGGGGTCGAGTGATGCGGTAAATGTAATGAGTGATGCACTGAGCCAGGTCAATGAAAATAGTGAGCATGTAAAACAGGTGTCGATTTCGTTAAGTGATATTGCCAGTGAGATAGCCAGTATTAATCAGATTTTACTGGAAATGTCATCTGCGAGTGAAGAGCAAAATGGTGCAGCACAACGAATTAATCAAAATATTTTATCTATTCAAACATTGGCAGAAAAAACCACACAGGGTACTGAAAGTATCCGGGTGGCGGAGACGAATCTGGAAAATGTGGCGGGTAACTTACAACAGATTATTGCCCGGTTTAAAACTTGATAGTCGAAATTATTCCCACTGTTCAATAGCGGAGCCCCCGGGAAAGCGTAAGAGCTGAGATAAATCTCGCTTTTTAATAGGGAGATATTAACCCGCTATACCATGAAATCTTAATAAGCCCACTGTTCCAGTGGGTTAAAATCACCTCAAAACCTGCTAAAATCCCGCCACTATTTAATTGTTACGAGTTATCCGGCCATGCGCCCAGCAAAATTATTAAAGGTTTTAAACCGAGAATTTACCAGTACCGCAACAGGCCATCATACGCCCGTGATGCTGTGGGGCCCGCCAGGTGTGGGTAAGTCACAGATGGTGATTCAGGTTGCTGAGAAGAATGATATTCCTGTTATCGATATTCGTCTGTCACAGATGGAGCCCAGCGATTTACGCGGCATACCGTTTAAAAATGGTGAGTCGGTGGAGTGGGCGGTGCCTTCGATGCTTCCTAATGCAGAGCGACACGGTGAGCAGGGTATTCTGTTTTTAGATGAAATCACCTCTGCGCCTCCAAGTGTATCTGCGGCAGCTTATCAGCTGATTCTCGATCGTAAGCTTGGTAATTATGAAGTGCC
>VAPM010271171.1_pt1 | contig 11061 bp, 10 predicted proteins | sample 3395091 | NCBI WGS metagenome assembly VAPM01 (sample SAMN08290445, study PRJNA428436) | hydrothermal vent metagenome | isolation source: Deep-sea hydrothermal vent chimney 3 | place: Pacific Ocean: Juan De Fuca Ridge | reverse complement strand
CTTTACTAAATCAGAGGCTGTTTGGCCAAATTACAGGCTTTTGGCGGACGCTTTTATTTGCCTGCAAGGCCAGGGTTTGCTATTGATCTGGATCAGATAACGAAGCCCTGAAGCGGGGCATGATATCCTTGTAATTTTTACGACAATAATAAAAGCCGGTTTCAGAAAATTATCATTATTTGCAATTTTACTATATTTCAAAGGGGGTAAATTATGTCGTCGATCAATATCGAAGAGTGGATGCATTCGTCCGATGAGGAGCGGGTGCGCATACATAAAAGCTGGGACACCAGTCTTGGCGAAGGTCGGGAGATTGCCTCAAGAGTTGCCAGTCTGTTTGGTAAGGAATGTATCTATAATATTTCCGAGGTCGGTATTCTGGATAATAACGGTGAATGGCTGATTGATGCTTATGTCGTTGCTGAGGATTACGACAATCTTAAAGATCGCAAGAATGTCGAGTTCCTGGGGTTTCGGGTGAAATTCAGTAGTGCTGAAAACTAGTCTGCCTGAGTGGATGCTGATTAAGGCGTTATAACGACAAGTTTTTTACATTGCTGAAGCTTTCATGCTCGGCCTGTTTACTGCGGGGGCGTTTATTGCTGACCAGTCCCCCATTAGTTTTAAAAAAATAATACCGCGCAGATATGGAAATAATAATGCCAACAGGGATCGATATGAAACAGGCAGGTGCGCGTATGGCTCCGAGCACTCGCATTATTCGGATTATTCGGAGCATGGGCTATGCTTTCCTGGCCTTGCTCTCGGCCTGCTCGTCCCAGAGTAGTTCGCCTCTTAGTGAGCCGGTGCGGCTTGATTACAATCTGTTGTTGAGTTTGCCGGCACGACCTATTTCCTATGAACATAAGGTCAGGCCGATTCTCGAGCGGCGCTGTGTGGTTTGTCATGGCTGTTACGATGCGCCTTGTCAGCTGAAGCTCTCTTCTTACGAAGGCCTGTTGCGGGGGGCGAACAGGACGCGGGTCTATGACGGTCGCCGTATTCTGGGCGCGCAACCGACGCGCCTGTTTATCGACGCGAAAACCACCCGCGAATGGCGGGCCATGCATTTCCTCCCGGTTCTGAATGAGGTGAATACCAAAGATCCAGAACAGAACCTGGAAAATTCCCTGCTTTACCAGATGTTGCGTTTAAAGCAACGGCATCCGCAACCCCGGGTTGGGCGCTTGCCGGATAGTTTTGATATCAGCCTGGATCGTAAACAGATCTGTCCGAGTATGGCGAGTTTTCCTGACTATGCCCGCAGGACACCGACCTGGGGTATGCCCTATGCCATGCCCAATCTTGCTGAGTCGGAATACCGGACGTTGGTGCAATGGCTGGCCCAGGGGGCGCCCCGGGATGCGCCGGTGGGGATCTCGGATGCGGCACGCAGCCAGGTGGAAAAATGGGAAGCCTTTCTAAATGGCGCCAGTCTGCGGCAGAAGCTGGTCAGTCGTTATTTATATGAGCACCTGTTTCTGGCCCACATCCATTTTGAAAACGCGCCTGTACGAGAATTTTTCCGCCTGGTGCGTTCGCGTACCGGCCCGGGGCAGGCGGTGGATGAAATTGCTAGTACCCGGCCCTTTGACGATCCGGGCACGGCAGATGTTTATTATCGTTTTGTGTACTATAGCCCCAGTATTGTCGCCAAGAATCATGTGGTCTACACGTTGTCTGATGCGCGCATGCAACGCTATGATGAGCTGTTTTTCAAACCGGCGTACCCGGTTAAACGCCTGCCATCCTACCAGTCGGAAGTGGCCTCCAATCCGCTCAGGACTTTCGCGGCTATTCCGCCCGCTTCACGCTACCGGTTTTTGCTGGATGATGCGCGTTTTTTCATCGAAGGCTTTATTAAGGGGCCGGTTTGCCGGGGACAGGTTGCTCTGAATGTCATTGAAGATCGGTTCTGGGTGGTATTCCTGAATCCCCGTCACAAAATGTTTTCGGATAACCCCGCTTTTCTGGCTTCGGTTTCGGAGTATCTACAGCTGCCTGCCGAGCGTGGCGATACGTTTAATATGTTCAGTATCTGGACCGATTACTGGCAACGCTACCAGCATTATGTGGAAGCAAGGGAAAAATATTTCAGCCAGATACCGTCGGCGGATCTGGAACAGGCTATGAATCATTTATGGGATGGCGATGGTCATAATCGTAATGCGGCGTTAACTATATTTCGGCATTTTGACAGCGCCTCCGTCAGGTACGGGTTGCTGGGCGATTACCCGGAGACGGCCTGGGTGATCGATTATCCTCTGTTGGAACGCATCCATTATTTGCTGGTGGCAGGCTTTAACGTTTATGGCAATATTGGCCATCAGCTCAATACCCGCCTGTATATGAATTTTTTGCGGATGGAAGGGGAAGACAATTTTCTGGCCTTTATTCCTAGCAGCCGACGCACGGCTATCCGGAATTCCTGGTATGTCGGTATGCGAGCAAGGCAGGGGCTGATATTCAGCACGCGTAAAGACTGGCTCAGCGTGGACCGGGTAACAGGTTATCGGAGCGACGATCCCCAGCGTGAACTTTATCAGCATATCCAGACGCGGCTTGCCGTTGTTGCTGCTCGGGAGGATTATATCAATCGCTGTCATGCGCATGACTGCGTAGATGCGGGAGAAGTGAATGTCGAAAGACGAACGGATCAGAGTATGCGTGAGATTGCACAGATACGTGGAGAAGTGATCCGCGTTTTTCCTGATCTGGCCTACGTACGGGTGAAGATCGGCCCGCAACGCTATCTCGTCTATTCGCTAATTCGGGACAAGGCCTACAAGAATCTGTCTTCCTTTATGGCTAACGGGGAGGATGTGGAGCGCGACATTCAGGATATCAAGAATGACCGTATGACGGTACTCAAGGGGCTGGAAGGATCCTATCCCAATTTTTTCTTTGATGTGAGGCAAAATAATGTTGAACGGTTTGCCCATGAATATGCGGCTATACGAAATATGAAGGATTATGAACGTTTTGTTGCCCGCTTTGGTGTGCGCCGCACGCGGACGGATTTCTGGAAAATTGCAGACTGGTTCCAGGCGCGCTATGCGCAGCAGCAGCCCATGCTGTCCGGCCTGCTGGATCTTAACCGTTATCACAATCGCTAGTGCGTCATCCCGATAATAGATAAAGCAAAGAATATGGCACGTAGTTTGCTCTATTCAAATATGTTTGTTGGGATAAGCGTCCTCTGCCGTCTGCTTGATGTACGTCAATGTTTTATCCGTCGGCATACGCATAAATAGATCTCGACTGATCTCTGTGGCCCGGAAGGAGTGTGGGATGATAGATAATGTGTTTTACCGAATATACTGTTTGCTTGGTGCGGTCGGTATGCTGTTGTTGCCTGCTTCCCTGCTGGCCGCGCAGAGCGATGATTCCAGCAAAATAGAAATGCGCTATGAAGGCGCACCTGTTCAGGTTGAAAGCAAACATGCCCGAATAAGTATTAATCCCCGAGCGCCGCATATTTCTCATCATGAGTTCGTCCGGGCCAAACATATCTTTTTCAAACGTTGTGCCGGTTGTCACGGTGTCCTGCGTAAAGGTGCGACCGGCAAGCCGTTGACGCCGGATATTACGCTGAAGAAAGGTACGGATTACCTCAAGGGCTTTATTACCAATGGTTCGCCTGCGGGTATGCCTGATTTTGGCGCGTCCGGTATGTTGTCCAAAGCGGACGTGGATTTGATGGCGCGCTATCTTCAGCACGAGCCGCCGGTTCCGCCGCCTTTCAATATGAAAGAAATCAAGGCTTCATGGACGGTAAAAGTCCCCCCGGCAAAACGACCGAAGAAACAGATGAACCGCTACAATTTGAAGAACCTGTTTTCGGTGACATTACGGGATGCCGGCAAAGTAGCGTTGATTGACGGGGATAGCAAAAAGATTATTACCACCATTAATACCGGCTATGCTGTGCATATTTCGCGCATGTCTACATCCGGTCGTTACCTGTATGTGATTGGTCGCGATGCGCGTGTTAATCTTATCGACCTGTGGATGCCGGTGCCGGATACGGTGGCGGAAATTCGGGTCGGACTGGAAGCGCGTTCGGTAGAAACGTCCAAATACAAAGGCTATGAAGATCGTTATGCCATTGCCGGCGACTACTGGCCGCCACAATACGTGATCATGAAAGGCGATACTCTGGAGCCGTTAAAGATTGTCTCTACCCGCGGCATGACGGTGGATACCCAGGAATATCATCCTGAACCACGGGTGGCGGCTATTGTCGCTTCTCATCAGCGGCCTGAGTTTATCCTTAATATCAAGGAAACCGGTAAAATTCTGATGGTCAACTACAGCAACCTGTCCAATCTGAGGGTGACCACTATTGACGCGGTGCGCTATCTGCACGATGGTGGCTGGGATTCCACCCAGCGTTACTTCCTTGCTGCGGCCAACAAGTCAAACCGCATTGTAGTCGTGGATTCGCGCACCAGCGAGCTGGACGCTATCATCAAGGTCGGCAAAATTCCGCACCCCGGGCGGGGTGCTAACTTTGTCGATAAAAAATATGGCCCGGTGTGGGCGACCAGTCATCTTGGTGACAACACGATCGCGGTGATTGGTACTGATCCTCGGCGGCACAGCAAATACGCATGGAAAGTGGTGCGCACGCTCAAGGGGCAGGGTGCCGGTGCTTTGTTCATCAAGACCCACCCCAGGTCAAAACATCTTTATGTCGATACGCCGATGAACCCGAACAGCAAAATCAGCCAGTCGGTTGCGGTATTCGATCTGGATCATCTGGACAAGCCGTACAAGGTGCTGCCGATTGCCAAGTGGGCCGAGTTGGGCAAGGGACCCAAACGTGTGTTGCAGCCGGAGTTTAACAAGGATGGCAACGAGGTCTGGTTTTCCGTGTGGAACGGCAAGAAGCAGGAGTCTGCTATTGTAATTGTCGATGACGTCAAATTGAGCCTGAAAAAGGTCATTCGCGATAAACGACTGGTAACGCCTACCGGCAAGTTTAACGTTTTCAATACCATGCATGACATTTACTAAATTGAAGGTGTTCCGAATTTCTGTCCAACAAAAACTGTTCCTTCTGAGCCTGTCGAAGGAAGTTTGTCGAACTATTCACCTCCAAAGTAAATGCGGACAGGAATTCGGAGTACTTGTTTAGGCCCTGAAGCAGGACAAAAATATTATTTGTTAGCAGAGCGAGCGAATGCTTCTATGAGTGGTTCGCCTTTAGTGGTGATCAATGTGCGTAAAAATGTATGCTTTGAAGGCTTGCTTTTGTTTCTGTTGAGCGTGTTGCTTATACCGGTGCCGTCTCAGGCTGCGACACAGACCACACAGATAAGTGATGCTCGACAGGCAGAGCTGATTAACCTCCTGCAGCAGGATTGCGGTGCCTGTCATGGCATGACCCTCAAGGGAGGATTGGGGCCGGCGCTCACGCCGGAAAAGGTCAGAAACAAGTCGCCGCAAATGCTGGTGGATACGATTCTGCACGGTCGGCCGGGTACGCCCATGCCGCCGTGGTCGCCTTTTCTGACTCGGGAAGAAGTGCGCTGGCTGGTGGATAGACTCTATCAAGGTATCGATCATGTTCAATAAACTGAAATACATAAGTCGTTTTGGCCTGCTGGGCATGATGTTGTTGCTATTGTCGGCCTGTGCCTGCATAGCACCACGGGGGACCGGCGATCTGGGGCTGATTATCGAGCGAGCCAGTGGCAGTGTGCAGATTATTGATACCAGCCAGCGTATTTCCCTCGCTCGGATCAAGGGCCTGGGTGATCTGTCGCACGCGTCGGTGGTTTTTTCCCGGGATGAACGTTTTGCCTATGTCTTCGGACGTGATGGCGGTCTGAGCAAGGTGGATCTTCTGGAACAGAAGCTGGTGAAACGGATCATGCAGTCGGGCAACAGCATCGGCGGCGCGATTTCCCAGGATGGTCGACTGGTGGCTGTTTCCAACTACAAACCGGGCGGGGTGCGGGTTTTCGATGCCGACAGCCTGACCCTGGTGGCGGATATTCCTGCGCTGGGGACCGATGGCAAGCTTTCCAAAGTGGTCGGCCTGGTGGATGCACCGGGACAGCGTTTTGTTTTCAGTCTTTATGACGCCGGGGAAATCTGGATTGCGGACTTTAGTAAGGGCAAAAATCCCGTAATCACGAAATTTCACAAGGTGGGCAAGCAGCCGTATGACGGCCTGATTACGCCGGATGGACGCTATTATATTGCTGGTTTGTTTGGGGAAGATGGTCTGGCGTTGCTGGATCTGTGGCGGCCGCAGGCAGGAGTGAAACGCATCCTCGATCACTACGGTAAGGGCTGGCGGCGCATGCCGGTGTACAAGATGCCGCATCTGGAAGGCTGGGCGGTGGCCGATCAGTATATCTTTCTGCCCGCCGTGGGCCTAAACGAAGTGCTGGTGGTGAGTCGAAGCAACTGGAAGGAAGTGACGCGTATTGCGGTGCATGGACAGCCCGTGTTTGTTATGGCGCGTCCGGATGGCCGGCAGATCTGGGTAAACTTTGCCTACCCCAACAATGATACGGTCGAGGTCATCGACACCCTTTCGCTAAAAAAGGTTCATACCCTGAAACCGGGTAAGGCCGTGCTGCATATGGAATTTACCCCGCGCGGTGAAGAGGTCTGGATTTCCTCGCGTGATGATAATCGCGTCAGTGTCTATAACACGGAGGATTTCAGCCTGCGGGCGGTATTGCCAGCGCACAAGCCCAGCGGTATTTTCATGAGCAGTCGTGCATACCGTATCGGTCTTTAAGCGGGCTTCCGGACATGCCGGTGCAGAAAAAAGACAGGGACAGGCAAGGACAGCTGGAACATCATCTGCTGAATGATTTCCAGCATGGCCTGCCGTTGAGTGCAACGCCCTTTGCCGATATGGCTGAAATGCTGGGGGTGAGTGAAGACGAGGTGCTGGAAACCCTGCGGCAGAAAAAACAGGAGGGTGTTATCAGTCGGGTGGGGGCGGTATTTCGTCCCCACGGCGTGGGCGTCAGCACCCTGGCCGCAATGGCGGTGCCAGAAGACGATGTCGAGCGTATTGCGGAAATTATCAATACCTACGAAGCGGTCAATCATAACTATCAGCGTGAGCATCATTACAATCTGTGGTTTGTGCTGACCGCAGAAAACCAGCAGGTGCTGACGCAGGCGATTGACAGCATCGAGCAGGACTGCGGCTATGGGGTCATGAGCCTGCCGATGCTGGAAGACTTTCATATCGACCTGGGGTTTGAGATCAAATGGACATAAACCTGTCCACCTCTGCCGCAGCGCTTGGATCGGTCAACCTGAGCGAGCGCGAGCGCAGGGTGATTGCCGGGATTCAGTCCGGTTTGCCGCTGACGCCGCGTCCCTATGCTGAGATTGGCAGGATCATCGGGATGTCGGAAAGCGAGATAATAGAATGTGTTCACAGCCTGCTTGAGCGTGGACTGATCAAGCGTATGGGGGTGATTGTACGTCACCGGGAGCTGGGCTATCGCGCTAATGCTATGGTGGTCTGGGATCTTCCCGATGAACGGATATCGGCGCTGGGTAAATGCATGGGCCACTTCGAGTTCATTACTCTTTGCTATCGCCGCCCCCGTCGTTTGCCGGACTGGCCCTATAATCTGTTTACCATGATCCACGGACGCAACCGTGAAGAAGTCATGGACAAGTTGCACTTTCTCATTAATCGTTGCAGTTTACAGGACATCCCTCACGATGTGCTGTTTTCCCGTCGCCGCTTCAAACAACGCGGCGCTGTTTACCAGACGCGTATAAACGATATGTCATGTACATCACAGTCATGAAACTGGATCGCCTGGATCGGCAAATCATCAACCAGTTGCAAACGGGCTTTCCTGTTTGTGATGAACCTTATGCAGAAGCGGCGGCGATGCTGGGAACGGATGAAGCAACCCTGCTTGCGCGTTTGCAGCAGTTGCTGGAAAAGCGGGTGCTGACTCGTTTCGGCCCTCTCTACCGGGCCGATCGTCTGGGCGGGGCATTCAGTCTGGCGGCGATGAAGGTTGCTGATGATGAGTTTGACAGGGTAGTGGATATCGTTAACAGTTTTCCTGAAGTCGCGCATAACTATCAGCGAGAGCATGCCTTCAATATGTGGTTCGTGCTGGCGACGGAAAGCGAGGAACGGGTGGCTGAGGTTAATCGTGAAATTGAAAAAAGCTGCGGCCTGCCGGTCTACAATATGCCGAAGTTAAAGGAATATTTTATCCACCTTAATTTAACGGTAGATAATGAATACAACTAAATACGGTCGCAGCCTCAAGCGGGAGGCTAAAAGTGACAGCATCGACGAGTTGGACCGACAGATTATTATCGCCACCCAGTCGGGTCTGCCGCTGGTTCCGCGCCCCTATGATCTTTTAGCCGAGCAGCTTGGCGTCAGCAGTACACAGTTGAAGCAGCGAATCAGGCGGATGCAGGAGGCGGGTATTATCCGCCGCATCGGTGCGCTGCCCAACCATTATGCGCTGGGTTATCAGGCTAACGGCATGAGTGTCTGGGATGTGCCGGATGATCGGATAGACCGCCTGGGAGAGAAAGTCGGTGCGCTGGAGTTTGTCAGCCACTGCTATCATCGCCCGCGCCGCTTGCCGGACTGGCCCTATAATCTTTTCGCTATGGTGCATGCCCAGCGTCGTGAGCAGGCCCTGCTCTATGTTGCGCAAATTGCGGCGTTGCTGGGGTCTGACAACCGAGGTCATGAGGTGCTGTTCAGCACGCGTATTTTGAAAAAGACCGGTCTGCGATTCAAAAACTGAGGTGAGCGATGTTCCGAATTTCTCAATATATGCGTGATCTGGCCGACGACCGATTACTGCAGAGCGCACATCAGCCGCCCGGTCCCGTAGTAATCTGGAACCTGGTGCGTCGTTGTAATCTCACCTGCCGGCACTGTTATTCCATCTCGGCGGATAAAGATTTTGCCGGTGAGCTGTCCACTGATGAAGTGTTTACAGTCATGGACGATCTAAAAAAATTCCGCGTGCCGGTGCTGATCCTGTCCGGCGGCGAGCCGCTGTTGCGCGCGGATATTTTTGATATATCGAAACGCGCCAAAGACATGGGCTTCTATGTCGGACTTTCCAGCAATGGCACCCTGATCGATGCGAATAATATTAAACAGATCGCCGACATCGGTTATGACTACGTGGGCATCAGCATCGATGGTCTGCGTGCAACTCATGACCATTTTCGTCGGCGACCGGGCGCCTTTGATGAATCCATGCAGGGCTTACGTCTTTGCCGGGAGGCGGGTATTCGTGTAGGCATGCGTTTTACGCTTACCACGGATACCGCGCATGAACTGCCCGCCTTGCTGCAATTGATGAACGATGAACATATCGACAAGTTCTATTTATCACATCTCAACTACGCCGGGCGCGGTAACAAAAATCGCAAGCAAGACGTGCAGCATAAAATGACTCGCGCGGCGATGGATTTATTGTTTGATACTTGTTGGGCCGAGATTCAGGCAGGCGGGACGCGGGAGTTTGTCAGCGGCAACAACGATGCCGACGGGGTTTACCTGCTGTTCTGGGTGGCGCGCCACTTTCCGGACAAACTTGAGGCCATGCGTGTACGTCTGAGCCAATGGGGCGGCAATGCATCGGGCGTAAATATTGCCAATATCGACAACCTCGGTAACGTACATCCGGATACCTTCTGGTGGAATTACGATCTGGGTAACGTCAGACAACGGCCTTTCTCCGCAATATGGCAGGACACGTCGGAGCCGCTGATGGCGGGACTCAAGTCACGGCCACGGCCACTGAAAGGCCGTTGTGGACAGTGCCGTTATCTGGATATCTGCGGCGGCAATACCCGGGTGCGCGCCTACCAGCTTAGTGGTGATGCCTGGGAAGAAGATCCTGCCTGCTATCTCGAGGATGAGGAAATCGGCGTTGAGCGGGGTGGCGCACGCCTGCGGAATCGTCCCTGGAGTCGGAAGGAGATTGCCTGATGCGTTATCTTCTACTGTCTGTGTTTTTGCTGGCATCCGCTTTTTCAAACCTTATGGCCGACACTAATGTCGCCAAGCTGTATCAGAAACACTGTGCCCAATGTCACGGTAAGGATCGTTTAGGCGGTATGGGCGAGGCTCTGCTGCCCGGTAATTTAACGCGCCTGCCGAAGGCGAAGGCGGCAGCGGTGATTCGGGAAGGTCGCCCCGCCACCCAGATGCCGGCTCTGGGTGATCGACTCACGGATACGCAAATCGACGCCCTGGTAAAGTACATCTACACCCCCCTGGACTACATACCCAAATGGGGGCTGGCGGAAATGCGTGCAACGCATAGCGTATTCCATGCCTACGGGAGTTTGCCGGACAAACCGGTTTTTGATGCCGACCCACTTAACCTGTTCGTGGTGGTAGAGCTGGGCGATCATCATGTCACTATTCTGGATGGCGATCGTTTTGAACCGCTGACGCGTTTCAAAACCCACCTGAATCTGCATGGCGGGCCAAAGTATTCACCCAACGGTCGCTATGTTTATTTTGCTTCACGCGGTGGCTGGGTCAGCAAGTTTGACATGTATAACCTTAAAATGGTGGCCGAGATTCGCGTCGGTATCAATTCACGTAATCTGGCCGTTTCTGGTGACGGGCGTTATGTGATGGTGGGCAACTACCTGCCACATACCCTGGTATTGCTGGATGCGCGCAATCTTGATCCGATCAGGATTATTCCAGTTAAAGGTCTGGACGGCAAATCTTCCCGCGTCAGCGCGGTGTATGCTGCGCCGCCGCGCGGCAGTTTTATCGTGGCCCTGAAAGACATCCCTGAAGTCTGGGAGATCAGCTACCGGGATCATCCCGAGCCGGTTTCGGGAGTTCGTCGAATCGCCACAGCGCTCGAACGCGGGGGAAAGCCCCCTCGCTCGGACCGTCTAGCTCGCAATGGAAGAGAACGCGGACGGCACAGCTGGCGAGGTCGCCAGCAGCGGCGTGGGCGGGCGCCGCCCGGGCGCCCCGGACCTCGAGACCTACGGGCGCAATCTGCGCGACGCGGTCGAGTCGCTCTCTGTGTTCTCGGTGGAGGAGCT
>VAPM010834921.1_pt1 | contig 11062 bp, 10 predicted proteins | sample 3395091 | NCBI WGS metagenome assembly VAPM01 (sample SAMN08290445, study PRJNA428436) | hydrothermal vent metagenome | isolation source: Deep-sea hydrothermal vent chimney 3 | place: Pacific Ocean: Juan De Fuca Ridge | reverse complement strand
CCTTCATTGAAAATGGTGCTGGAGATGGTTACAGCCACAATCTCTACGTGGGTAAGATCCGGCGACTGGAGTTGCGCTTTACTGAACTGCGTGGCGCTGTCGTCGGGCATAACGTAAAGAGCCGGGCCAGGGAGAGCATACTTGAAAACAATTGGATCCTGGATGGCGATAATGGTCATGCAAGTTACCAGGTCGATTTTTCAAATGGTGGCTTGGCCTTGCTCGTCGGTAATCTCATACAGCAGGGAACTGAAGCAGAAAACTATGTGCTGGTTTCGTATGGCGCTGAAGGAATGAAACACAACGACAATATGCTTCTGATGGTGAACAATACAGTGGTAAATGATCGTCATACAGGGGTATTTGTGCGTGCATCGGAGGGTGCACGAGTGCGCTTGGTGAATAATATTTTTGCCGGGAAAGGTACTTTGGATCTCAAGCAAATGGAACAGGAGGGAAATATCTTTGCTAAAGATCCTGGTTTTATAGAACCTAAGATGCGGGACTACCGGCTTACTGAGCGCTCGCCAGCAGTAGGTGCCGGTGTGGATCCGGGAGAATATGATGGAAATATGCTACGGCCGAAATATGAATATACTCCAGGCGTTGGGGTATGGCTGCGGCCCTCTTACGGTACGATTGATGCGGGAGCATACGAATTCTCTCCTCCTGGGTGACCCCCCTTCAGGATCGCAGTTGATGGCGATGAACCTCTGAATAACCTACTGTATACCCCGGCTACGTTTCGTGCATGCTTGCTATCGCCATCTACTTGATATGTTCCGTGGTACCTCTTCGCGGGGCTTTGCGCTCAGGAGTACTTACTATGATTTATCATTGCTGTCCCGTTAACTTCATATCGTCATACTGGGCTTGCCCTGGTATCCAGCAAGTCGTTGAAGCCACTGGATTCCGGCCTACGCCGGAATATCCAAAGCGCTACGCGGGGCAGGCCCTGACGGGAGGATATTATTCATATTCATGTTCCCAGTACATCAGGGACCCGGTTTCTCCAAGTATTCCGCCAGCCACACAAAACACAAGATTAAGTTAACGGGACAGCAGTGATGATTTATATCAAGCACCCTAAGAGTATGTATAAAAGGTATTCTGTTGGGTAGCTTGCGAATCGGTATTTTTCAAGTGATATGGATACAGGTCTTCTGGTTTGAGTTGTCTACTTGGGTTCCATCAGCAACCTATCGAACAACTGTCCAAGTTGTTGTGTTCGGGCGCGGCGCGAGTGCACCTCTACTGTCTTTATATTGGCAATTGGTGCATTCCCTGACTCCAGAAGACGCAGGAAATTCAACAATCCGGTTTTGATTTCATCTTTGGATGCGATATCCACGATGGTATCTATTCCCGAGTTTCTTAGTAGTTGTGCAGTGTTCCCAGGGTGGTCCGTCAGGGCAAAGATGGGTCTGCGCGCACGGAAATATTCGTAGGCTTTTGCTGGAATCTGATGATTACAGTTTGCCGCCTGGAATATTAACAGACCGTCCGACTGAAGCATTTCCCGCAATGCATCCACATAAGGTATCGGGGGCTCCAAAACGGCAATATTGGCAATGTTTAGCTCTTTGAGCCGATTTTCGTAATTCCTCTCGTGCCCGCTGGCGCGTAGTACGATGCGCAATCTGTCGGGGGAGATGTGACCGTCGCGGTGCAGTTCCGATAAGGCTAGGAAGAATGGTTCTGGATTGCGCTCGGAGGGATACAGTATACCGCTATGGATCAGAATGAATGGCTTGCTGTGTGGTTTTGTAGTGCTGAGAATGGATTGTTCGGCCTGGGAGAAGGCGTCCTCATCGTAACCATTTTCGATAACACTAAATAACTCTTTATTGGCCTGTGGGAAGCGATCAACATACTTTTTCAGTGTATCATCGGTAGTAAAGACCATGTGGCTTGAATTCCGTACTGCGCTGCGCTCGATTTTCGAATATATCTTTCGTATGACTGGATCGGGTGGGTAGCTTGTGTCGGTCATGGGGTCACGGAAATCCGTAACCCACGGAAGACCCGTGAGCTTGTGCAGTGTTAGACCGATGAGGTGCGCTGTAGCGATGGGATAAGTTGACCAGATAAGCTGTGGGCGGTAGCGGCGAATCATGCTCAACCCAGTCAACACGCCGCCAACCCACCAGCTTACCCAACGATCGGGTAGTGCGAGAAACCTTGGATAGCGTCCTCTTATAGCCAAGTGTTTGGATGTATCGAGCGCAAAGGCACGCTGCACAATTACACCGGGAAGATCGGGAGAATTTTCTTCGTCATATTGCGCGTATGCCCGCAGATTGCAGCTCAATACGAGCGGGTCCCAGCCGAACTCAGGGAGATACCGCGCAAATTTATGGGTACGGTGCACTCCACTACTTTGGCTTATGGGCGGGTAGTGATAGGCCACAAGCAAGACACGTTTATTCATGATATTAGTGAGTCTCTGGAAAATAGACGATTCATCAAAAGACTGTCGAATTTCTCTGACCTTCACTCAGCGTGAAGCAATTATTAGTCTAAGCCGTCTCCGTTGCTGCCTGATTCCTGCAAAATAGCAGAAATAGAGCACACAGTCCCTAGGTTGGCAGATATTTTCTTGTCATCAGCAGCTTGGCAAAGGTCGTCAGTAAAGGTCATCTGTCTCATTACTTGTTACTCTGGAGACAATGGCCAAATTATGCCAGAGTGTAGGGGTTTTTTCAGAGGTTCCTATGACAAAAAGTTTCACTACGGAAGGATAGCTGAGGGACCGTGTCGGGTTGATGGTGAAACCATAGGTGGTAGATTGCAGGATTACAACCAAGTCGCTGATTTATTCGTCCCGAGAAAAGGTTAAAGGCCCCCGCCTTCAGATGGCGGATGTGTGTAAGTAGGTTGGTGCTGAGCGTAGCGAAGCCCAACACGAGAGCGTTGGTAATGACTGATGATCGGAGTGTGCTCATGTGGTCTGGAGGCAGCAGCCAAGGTAGTCGTAGCGGCCTGTTAGGCTTCGCTACGCTCAGCGCCAATCTACGGTTTTAATCGGCCGAAGGGCCGATCAATCCGGTTTTTAGTTGTATTTCGAAGCCACCGGCTTTAGCCGGTGGAGTATTTGCTCATAACTTTCATAGCTCGCTGTAACTGTTATTTTTAAGCTTATCAATGTTTGGAATGATTAAAAATGTGTGGCATAGCAGGAATTCACGACGGCGCAGCTGTCAAACAACCAGAACGTGATGAACTGCAAAGCATGATAACCATGCTCCATCATCGCGGGCCGGATGGTGTGGGAATTCATTTGAGTGGACCTATCGGACTTGCTCATTCCAGGCTGTCAATTATTGACCTGGAGGGTGGGGCTCAACCTATTCGAAATGAAGATGGCACCATTTGGGTTGTCTTCAACGGGGAAATATTCAATTATGTGGAACTGCGGGCTGATCTATGTCGCAAAGGCCACCACTTTTATACTCAGACCGATACCGAGGTTATTGTCCATCTCTACGAAGAATATGGTGATGAGTTTGTCACTTATCTAAATGGGCAGTTCGCCATTGCCTTGTGGGATGAGAGCAGGAAACGCTTGTTATTGGTGCGGGATCGTGCTGGCATCCATCCGCTGTTTTATTCTACACAGCAAGGCAGGCTGCTCTTCGCCTCCGAAGTGAAGGCCATGCTGCCGGTTTTTCAAGGTTCGCCGTCCCTTAATTCAGCTGCGCTTGATCAGATTATGACCTTTTGGGCGCCAGTTGCGCCGGAAACTATATTTGATGGTGTGTTTCAGGTATTGCCAGGTGAGATGATTGTCGCTGATGGAGATGGTATGACTAAGCACCGATACTGGGATTGGTGCTTTCCCGAAAATGGTGATTTCTACCAGGTTTCGGAGTTACAGCAGGCAGAAGAACTCTATGAGCTGTTGTTGGACGCGACCCGTTTGCGCTTGCGTTCTGATGTTCCAGTAGGGGCATATTTATCCGGCGGATTGGATTCTTCCGCATTGACCGCACTGATTCATCAGCAAGGTGCCGACCTTCGAACATTTTCCATTGGCTTTGAACAAAAAGGGTTTGATGAGAGCGATTATCAACAGCAAATGATAAATCATCTTGGCGCAGACCATAGTCGGATTCAATGTACGAATTCTGATATCGGGGCCGCATTTGAACGTGCCATATGGCATACGGAATCACCAGTCTTACGCACAGCCCCGATACCAATGATGTTGTTGTCGGGCTTGGTCCATGACAATGGCTACAAAGTTGTGCTTACCGGGGAGGGGGCTGATGAGGTGCTCGGCGGTTACGATATTTTCAAGGAAGGAAAGATACGTGCTTTTTGGGCCAAGGATCCGGATTCGCATTTACGGCCCCGCTTGCTGAAAAGGCTCTATCCCTATCTCGATATTTCATCAGCTCAGGGCCAAGTCTATCTCGAGGCGTTTTTTGGTGCGGGTATACGAGAGCCGGGTAGTCCTTACTTTTCACATATACCCCGCTGGAATACAACTTCCAGTTGCAAAGTGTTTTTTTCAGCTGGATTACAGGCAGAGATAAAGGCCAGCGCCCTGGATCGCATCAAAGGCTCATGGCCTGCTGCCATAGGAAGCTGGCATAGCTTTAATCAGGCGCAGTATATAGAGGCAAAAACCCTCATGGCGGGATATCTGCTCTGTTCGCAGGGAGACAGGATGCTCATGGCAAACTCGGTGGAAGGCCGTTTTCCTTTTTTAGACCATCGCGTCATAGAATATGCAAACAGGCTCCATCCAAATGTAAAAATGAAGGTGTTGAACGAAAAATATATCTTGAAGCAAGCGATGCGTTCGTATCTCCCGAAAAGCATTGTCAGTCGCTATAAGCAGCCGTACAGGGCACCTGATATTCCTGCCTTCTTTTCCAACGGCAGCCTCGAGTATGTGCAAGATCTGCTGAGTGATGAGGTGCTAGGAAAGTACGGTTATTTTGATGGCAAGAAGGTTGGGCGTTTGTTGAAAAAGATCAAACTGGGACGGGCTATTGGTGTCAAAGATAACATGGCGTTGGTCGGTATATTGTCCACGCAGTTGTGGCACCGCTTGTTTGTTGAAGCTAAGCCGGTTTAATGGTCAAGGCTCCAAGCGCGTTTCCACGAAGTGGATTTGATCCTCAGGGGGCGCCTCTTTTAGGCGTTCCAGGCCTTCTTCGCGCGTGATGGCCCCACTACGCACCAGGCCGGCAATTTCATAGGCATAAGGATTCACTTTATAGCGCTGTTCATGCACTTTGTTTGCGTAGGCATTGAGCAGGCAGTTTGTTGAGTTGGCATCGGTGTCTTGCGGCTTGGACCAATTGTACTGTTGTATTAATTCCAGAATTTCCGCTTCCTTATAGTGGTTAAAGGCCAGTGGGTTAATGCTGTACGGGAAGTGATCAGTCTGACTGAAGTGATGCTCATTCAGGAAGTAGGGCTTGATGCAGTCACCGGCATGGGCATGAAGTGCATTGTATGTGGCGGTTTGCGACTGCCGCATCATTATAGGGTTGGTTTTTACCACAGAGGTCGCCAGTGGTGCCTGCCCGGGTGACATGCCAAAAACCACAAAGGGTATCGCCTTTTCAATGGCTGTTTGGAAACAGATAAAACGCACCAAAGATATGCATGATGTGCAAATAGCTGATGCCCGTTGCATGGCCTTGGGGGAATACAGATCATTATGTGCTGATGCATTTACGATCTTGCGATATGCCTGGAAGTTGGGGCGAAGACTGATATGATCCACACCCATTATCTTGACGACGTTGCTGATGTTTTCCTGCGCCCGGTCGGAAAAAAACCAGTTGTCCAACGTTAGGGCAAGAACGCTAAGACCGTATTTTTTCTTTAGCAAATGTAGTGTATAGGTGCTGTCCTTGCCACCGCTATAGGCAACGAGAGCGTCATAGTTTCCCTGCCCCTTGTAAGTGTCAATCAGCTCCTGGAATTTTGCCTCGTACTCCTGAACTTTCTCTTTCTGAGAAGAGGGTGACTTTTCCGTACGGCAGTAGTTACAGATGCCATCATCATCAAAACGGATGCCGGGAAAATTTTCATTTAAGACACATTTATTACAGGTGAGCATTATCGTTTCCACTATTCAGGAGTCTAATGTTTGGCAAGCATCATCGATGGCGTTGACTACTTCAGAAATCTGGCCATCAGTGATAACTAATGGAGGCTCGATCATCAGCTCGGCGCCTTGGCCGAAGGCCGGCATGGCAAGAACTCCTCTTTCCACTAGCAGTCGAGAAAGGCTGAATGCTGTGCGTGGATTGCTCGTTCTAATGCCAATGAGCAATCCTTTTCCGGTGATCTTGGTCAAAAGGGCGGGGTAACGCGTAACCAGTGCCGATAAATGGGTCATGAACAATTTCCCTTTTTTCCGACAGTTCAGCATACACTCATCCCGTTGGTAAATTTCAAGTGCGGTAATAGCCGCTCTGCTAGCTAGGGTATTGCCGGCAAAGGATGAGGCAGACATGGAAAAGCTCAGGCTGAACTTTTTCCAGATGGCTTGTGTGGATACGATGGCACCGCATGGAATGAGCCCCCCGCCCAATGACTTGCCAAGAACCAGAATATCCGGCACAAGGCCAGAGTCCTCGCAGGCGAATAAGTTGCCTGTTTTGCCAAATCCGGTTTTGACTTCATCAAGAATGAGCAAAACCCCATTATCGGTACACAACTCGCGAACCGTCTTCAGGTATTCACTGGGAGGAATATATACCCCAGCTTCGTGTTGAATGGGTTCCAGCAATACCGCGGCAGTTTCCTGCGTCATGGCTTTTTCCAGGGCATTACTATCACCGTAGGGGATATGTACAATATCTGGCAACAGGGGACCAAAATTATTTCTCAGCTTGGGAATGCCTGTCGCAGACAGCGCACCGTATGTGTAGCCGTGAAAAGATCCCTCGGCAGCGATTATACGACTCTTTCGTGTGTACAAACGCGCCAGTTTAATAGCATTGTCGATGGCCTCAGAACCACTATTGCAAAGAAATACACACTCCAGTTCCCCCGGGGTTGCCGCTGCAAGTCGTTCACCCATTTCAACCTGAACATGAGAAATCAGGGGGCGGGTCAGAGGCTGCTCACTCATTAGTTGATCGACCAGCGCACGGATGAGTTCAGGGTGGTTGTGACCCAAATTGAATAAGCCATAACCAGCCGTGCAATCGATATAGGATTTACCGTTGGAATCTGTGATTACTGCCTCTACCGCTCGGACCGCAACGCCATCGATACCCAGACGTTGCAAAAAGGCGGGGTAGCTTTGACTCAGATGTTGTTCATAGGACCGGTATAGTGTCTGGTCATGTTGTGATTGATGTTTGTTCACGCTCGTCGGTTCTTATACAGGATTATTCTGTGCTCTAAGATTTCTTGCGTGTGACGAAGTCGGTGATTCGGTTGACGGAATCGAGATAGTCAGGAATCATTTCTTCAGGTAGGATCTCAATCGCAAATTCATCTTCCAAAAAGCTGATGATCTCCACGATACCCGTGGAATCAATGATTCCTGTTTCGATGAAGGAATCCGTGTCATTGAGTAATGACTGATCATCGCTAAAGAGAAAATTCTCAAGTACATAGTTTCGAATTTGGGATTTTATATCCATAGTGCGTCTCGGAAGATAAAAACATTGGATAGTCTGCATGAACTACTCGTCATAGCAATAGATTCCATCTTCAGCCATTGATCGAGCCGTTTCCAGAACGTCTTGTGCCTCGAGGAGAATGGCATCAAGGGTGCCTAAGTGCGCCTCAGCCCAATGTCCACCTTTTTTAAGCTCTGGTGTAAGCCGGTTTGGGTTGCGTTTGCGTGAAACCGAGGAATCAAAGAGGCGCGACTGTGTATCGAGTATAATACCTGATTCGGTGGTGCTCGTTAAGTCGAATACCTCATCGGTAAATGCAGAGAACGGCATATCAGATTCGAGTATTTCTTCAAGGGTGTGTAAAAACGTGAGTACACCAATACCCGTGCCGAGAAATAAAATACGGCCATTATGATCCAGTAATTTCCCAAAGGGGGATTGTCTACCGCAGGGTGTGTTACAGAGATGATGGTCGGCAGTCATGGATTGCGCCAGGGCCCCCCAGGCAGCAACGGGATGTGTTGGATGGACGCTGCGCACGACATCCGGCATACGCCTGAATAGCTCTGTCAGCAAGCCCATGCGGGAAGGACTGCGCCTGACATCAAAAGGTTTACCACTGCGGACATAGTCGATAGCTGTGCCGGAAAATGGCATGGTGGGCATGAGCAGGGTGCCCTCCTGTCCTACTATGTCTTGCATGGCCTCTATGACTTCCACGGGTTTTCCGGTATAGCCTTCGAACTTATTGTATGAGCTATGCACCAACACGACATCACCCTTTGTCAAACCTAAGTCGTGCAAAAATGTACGCAGCTGATCCGCATTGAAGGCGTAACGCCACCGGACATAGCGCATACGCAGGGATTTTATTTTTCCCTTAATAACTCGCTTGGTTTTTTTGGGAAGGGGAATGCTCATGTATTTGATAGTTGATCCTGTAATAGCAGGCTGTCTAAAAAATATTTTGTGGCCCAATTGGGATAACCAGCAGTCATATATTTGCCTAGTATTGGAAAAGAGCCAGACAAAGCACCTACCAGGGCAGGAGTAGGTGAATTCATGACTTGCAGCCCTTTGAGGAAATTCACCAAAAGATCGGCAGACTGCCGGTATTTATCATTATCAGTAACTTGAAAAAGGCGGTAACAGATAACAGCTAGTTGAGCATTTCCAGTGAGACAGGCAGTGAGATCAGCTGGTTTCCAGTCACTAAAATACCGTCCATACAGGAAGCCATTCGGAGATATTTGCTCGAGTATGGGATCCGTTCCTTTTTGGGCTGCCGCAACAAAACGTGCATCGTTGGTAAGAATGCCAACTTCCAGTATTCCTTGAAGTGTATAGCAAATAGTGTGGAGGAGGGGGACATCAGCATAGGTGATGCAACTATTCTCGAACCATCCATTATTGCGTTGTTCACCTATCGCGGCTTCCACAGCACGAACGGCTGCCGTCTGATATTTTTTGTCTCCTACATATTCGCCGAAGCGATATAGCGCCCAGGCGCAAAGACAATTATAGGTCTTTATCTTCCCTTGCTTTACAAAAGAGCCGTGGGTTTGAAAATGCCCATCATCCCTGAGATCTGAAAGAAGAAAGTCGGCTGCGTGTTGTGCGGCCGTGAATATACGCCTATCGTGCTGGTGTTTTAGGGCTGCGGTATATCCCTGTAATACCATGCCGGTGTTGAATACCGCGGCAACTTGATTTTCTGGCGGACATACCGGGCCGCCCTGAACGGCGCCGGATGGCATTTGAATCTCGGTTTCCCATAATGCCATACGCATGGCGCGCTGCCGGGGCTCTTCCTCTTCATATTGATTGGCATAGTCAAGCAGCGTTTGAATGATATAGCCAGTTGTCTCCGGGTATGATGGGAGCCAGCCTTGCGTGGTTTGACTTGTGCATGGGAAATAACCATATGCTGCGCCATCGTCCGGAGTTACATCCTGGGCCAGGTACAACCATTTGAGTGCAGCCTGCGCGCGTTCGCGTGTTTGACCATTAATAGGGTGATTTCCACGGATGGCATAGTTCCAGAAGTCGCGAGCAATATGCTTGGCAAAATCTCGGTTCGGGCTTTTCAATAAGCAGGCAAGACGCTTAAAAATATTATAGCTGCTCCAGTATCTTTGCTTTGCTGTGCTGCGTCTGAATCTGCTGGCACTAATTCTTAGTGCAGATATTAAGTTCATCTCAAGTTTTACCACTTACATTGCATGTAGCTACGACCGGGTATTAATTTCCGTCAAGGATTGGATGAATCTCTTAGGTACGCTGGTCGTGCTGATGAATCGTTCCAGATAAACGGTGACTTGTCTACTTGGCAAATAAGGCTGCATGTCCTGTGCTGTATGTTCAGATAGAGGAGAATGTAATCGAATAAGCGGCTAACCTCAACGTCTATCTCCTGATTTTGGGCAAGATCAAGTACTTAAGAGGACATGGATTATGTGACAGACTCTGATTGCCTCGCTTCTCCAGTGCTCCAGAGAGACCTCTCCTGCAAAGGTTTACGTATTGCCTCATGTCGTAGACCAGATTCATCAATCCAATCTTTGTCTTGGCTCGTGCCAGGCCTATTTCTCCCGCTCATTGAGCAGGTGGTTGAGTTTACCTTTGGTGTAGGTGGCTACGATAGTTTTCTGTCTCCAGCATTAGTTTATTCGTCTCGCTTTGAGGTTAAAACCACTGCCTTTAAGCGGTCAGATTTATCGACCATGCTTCTTGGTGCGTGAGCGTTGAAATTGGGGATAAGCCATTGCAGTATCATGTAGGATGCCGGTGAGCGGTAACGAACCGCATCGGTCGCGTATTAGCGGGTTCACGGTGCTGGCTAAGGTTCGTCGCTCTCGACCGATGCGGTTCGTGGAATTCACCGACATCCTACGGGAGTTCCGGGAAGGATGAACTTCAAGAACGGGTCTATTGACCCGTATCCAGACTTCCAGTCCGTTAGACGAACCCACCAGCCTTAGCTGGTGGTTGTTGAGAATTGGCTCGGGTATCCTGATTCAAGCTAAATAGCGGGAATTAATATTAAAATATTACGTTATATTGATATATCTCTAATCTAAACAATTTAGGCAGCATGTTGGGCTGCTTCTGGAGCGGGCTACTACATTGGACTATCAGTGTTCCGCATATAATGTCTTGTATGTAATAATCAGCCCATGACACGCAGCAGCTTGGCCTGCAGAGCAGCATCCATATTATGGTCGGCCTTTAGTGATGATACTTTAACTTAGAAGGGCCGAGTTTCCTTAGGCAGTGAAAATGACCATCAGCACGTGAAACGAGGGAAATAATGAAGGTAGTGTTATTTTGCGGCGGCCTGGGGACTCGGTTGCGCGAGCATTCAGATACCATTCCCAAGCCCCTCGTCAATATTGGGAGCCGACCCATGATCTGGCACCTGATGAGATATTTTTCCCATTTCGGCCATAAGGACTTCATTT
>VAPM010198731.1_pt1 | contig 11064 bp, 9 predicted proteins | sample 3395091 | NCBI WGS metagenome assembly VAPM01 (sample SAMN08290445, study PRJNA428436) | hydrothermal vent metagenome | isolation source: Deep-sea hydrothermal vent chimney 3 | place: Pacific Ocean: Juan De Fuca Ridge | reverse complement strand
TCAAGCTCAATATTGCCGTTTTCTCCGTCCGTCCGCATTTTTTCCGGACGCTCATTTACAATTCCTTCAATGCGCACAACCCACTCGTTGCGTAGAGCCTGCGCTATTGCCAGAGCTTCCGTATGACTTGGCAATACGATTGCTTGTGTGCTTCCAGAGCGGTCGCGGATATCAAGAAAAATAAGTTTTCCGTGGTCACGGCGCGTCTGTATTGAGCCCGAAATTGAAACTTCTTCGCCAATATACCGGCTAAGATTTTTAATGAGTGTGCGCTCCATACTTCTTATGCTAACACACCAATGGCGCGCCTTACTCGCTCCATTTTCTTTCCGGCATACAATGACGCCTCCCTCTTTCCTTTCGCAAGTATCTCATCAACAAGCCCTGATTCTTTTTCAAGCGTCTCGTATCGTTTCCTAATCGGAGAAAGATAAGTGTCCAAGTCTTCAATTAACATTTCTTTGAGTACCCTATATTTTCCCTTGTGCTCCTTGTAAATTTTATCCAGCTCATCTTTGCCACGAACCAATGAGTGAATTGCGTACACTGTTTCCGGACGTTGCGCATCTGAATTCGTGACAATGCTCATAATGCTGTGTTCCAACATCTCGCGAGAAGAAAGAAGCGGAATGGTGTTGCCGTAACTTTTGCTCATTTTTCTACCATCAACTCCGGGCACTGTTGCAACCGATGACATGATGTGCGCCTCGGGAAGAATGAACACATCATCTTTATAAATGTGGTTGAATTTCTGTGCGGTATCACGAGCGATTTCAATATGTTGCTTTTGGTCTTCACCAACAGGGACCACTGTTGTGTCGTACAATAAGATATCCGCTGCCATGAGCATGGGGTAATTAAATGTACCCACAGATATCTCTTTGTTTTTTGCTTCCGCGTCTTTGTATGCGTGCGCACGCATCAGATACGGCATTGTCGTGATGGTGTCAAATATCCACGCGAGCTCCGTGTGCTCCAATATGTCTGACTGTTTAAAAAAGATAACCTCATCGGGGTTAAGTCCTATGGCAAGATAGGTCAATATAACCTCGCGAGTGCTATTACGCATCTGTTGGGCATCGTGCACAAAATTGAGCGCGTGATAATCCGCCACCATTATAAACGTCTTGTATTTTTTAGATTGGCATAGATTTACCCACTGTTGCATCGCTCCAAAATAATTTCCAATATGCAACTCCCCCGTTGGCTTAACGGCTGACAGGAGTATCTGTTCCGATGTGCTCATATATCCATACCATACCACACTTTCGTGGGCTTTCCATTTCAACCAACCACCCCCGGCTACTTAGGTGTTTGGACACCTAAGTAGCCGGGGGTGGTTCTTATCCGGCGCTTGGAGTTATTTTGACTTGACGATATTTTCCGGCTTGCCCGCAACAAACGCAGAAAGATTTTCGGCGGTTGTATTAAGAATGCGCTCAATCGCTTCTTGAGAATCAAACGCGATGTGTCCCGTTACGATAACGCGCGAATGTTCAATGAGATAATGATTCTCAAGTACCGTTTTCAACTCTTCTTCACGAGGATGCTCTGCTGAGAACAGGCGCTCCTCGTCTTGCATGTCACCCTCTTCTTCAAGCACGTCAATTCCGGCACCGGCGAGAATGTTGTTTTTCAGTGCACTAACCAACGCATCAGTTTCAACAACTGCCCCCCGCGCGGTATTTATCAGATACGCACCCTTCTTGAAGTTGCCGATATTTTCCATATTGATGAGGTGGTGGGTGTGTGGATTATAAGGAACATGAAGCGTAACGATGTCGGACTTGCTTAACAAATCCTCAAGCGATACATAGGTAAATCCATATTTCTTCGAAAGTTCCTCATTTGGATACGCATCAAATGCAAGCACATTCATAGAAAACCCTTTTGCTATTTCTATTGCGTGTACGCCGATGTGTCCGGTCCCGACAACGCCGATTGTTTTGCCTAGAAGGTCAAATCCACGGAGTCCTTTTTGCGAAAACGATCCTGTTTCTTGCACACGTTCATGCGCCTCGCATATGCGACGAGAGAGTGCCAAAATGAGCGCAAAGGCAAATTCGGCAACAGTATTGGCTCCATAAAACGGAACTGTTGAAACTGTAATCCCGCGCTTAGTTGTTTCTACAAGATCAATATGGTCAAAGCCGGTTGAGCGGGTTGCAATCATTTTAAGTTTTGGAAATCGGTCAAGTTCTTCAGCACCAATGTGCTCTGTAATGAAGATGGAAAGCGCCTCCGCCTGCTCATCACCGACAAGAACATTTTCGTCGATGGCATTACGAAACTCAACTTCAAGTCCCGCATCATGTAATTTCTGTGCCATAAATTTCTCTTCCCACGCTTCCTGCGCAATATAGATAAGCTTCATATGTTGTTATGTGGACTATTTTGATAATTCGGTTGCTTCACGCTCAATGGTACGTAGTCGTTCATACTTTGCAAGCCGTTGCTGTTGCGCAAGCCCTCCTGCCTTGATACCGTGCGCGCCGATGCCATAGGCAAGGTCTGCGATGAATGTATCGTATGTTTCTCCCGAGCGATGCGATACGACTGCGTGCCACCCGGCCTCGTACGTTTTGTGTACGGCATCTATCGTTTGGGATACGGTACCGATTTGGTTTGGCTTAATAAGTGCGGCATTGATGTATTTGTGTGCCGCCGCATCCTCAATACGTTTTGGGTTCGTCACGATTAAATCATCGCCGATGATAATTACTTTCTCTCCGAGTTTTGCGGTAATTTTTGCAAAGCCTTCCGTATCACTTTCGGCGAACGGGTCTTCAATCGCATGGAATTGGAAGCGCTCTACCAATTGAGTATAAAGCTCCAAAAGCTCGTCGGAAGTGTATCTTTTTTTAAGCAGAACGTATTCATTTCCATCAAGGAGTTCGTTTGCCGCGGAGTCAATCGCAATGGAAGTATTTTTCCATTGCGAGACAATATCCGTTAATATCTCAAACGGACGTTCAATGGTATCAAACGACGGAGAATATCCACCCTCATCACCCATGGGAAGGTCTGATAATTCTTTACGTAAGATATCGCCAAGAGCAATGAACGCTTCGTGCGCAACCGTAACAGATTCTTTGAGTGTTTCTTCCCCAACCACAAGTATCTGTTCTTGAATGGGCAAGCGAAAGTTAGCATGCGCCCCTCCATTCATTACATTTACGAACAAGCGCGGAGCAGCAGGCGTTGTCCTTGCCGTGTCTGCTATAAAGCGCCACAGAGGTATGTGTGCTTCTTGAGCAAATAGCCGGGCTGCCGCTATTGAGATAGATAAAATTGCATTCGCCCCAAGTCGTGACTTATCTTGTGTTCCATCAAGCTCATTAAGAAACGTATCAAGCTCCCCAATGGTTGAAAAGTCACGATTAGTAAGTGCCGTTGCAATTTCATCCGTCACATTGTGTATTGCCGTGGTAACACTGCCATCTTCATCACGTAACTCTTTTGCCTCGTGCGCTCCGGTACTCTTGCCGGACGGTATGGATGCCGTTGCTTCAAGCTCGCCGGCGGATAAGGTGGTTTCAATAGTTTGACGACCGCGTGTGTCGGAAACAGCGCGCGCGACGGCACTCTTAATACGCATACGTCTCTTTTTCGTTATCGTCGCTTTTCTTTTCAGACGACGTATTGACTCCCATTTCAGACTCAATTCGCGCAACGTTAATGATGGTTTTTACAACAACATCCGAGTTAAGCGATATACTTTCAATACCGCACTTCACCAAAAATTCCGCAAAGTCCGGAAGGTCTGAAGGACCTTGTCCGCAGATACCGATGTACTTTCCTCTTTCTTTTGCTTTTGCAATTATTGTTGCGATAAGGCTTTTCACAGCCCCATTATTTTCGTTGCCAACCTTACTCACTATTTCAGAATCACGATCAAGCCCGAGCGTAAGTTGTGTCAAGTCATTTGAGCCGATTGACATTCCATCAAATCGGTCAAAGAATTCATCTGCCAAGAGTATGTTTGATGGTATTTCACACATCATATACACGGGAGTTGTTTTTTCTCCGGGCTTACCATACGCTTTGGATACTATTCCGTTTTTAGCAAGAATTTCCAGAACCTTATCGGCTTCCTCGGTTGTACGACAAAATGGAATCATCGGAATGACATTATCAAGACCCATTGTGTCGCGCACCAATTTCATTGCCTGTACCTCAAGCTCAAACGCCGGAGCAAATGCCGTATCGTAATATCTGGAAGCCCCGCGCCAACCAATCATCGGGTTTGATTCTTTCGGTTCGTATGCACTTCCTCCAAGCAACGTGCTGTATTCGTTTGTCTTAAAATCCGAAAAACGTACGATAACCGGGTTTGGATAAAATGATGCTCCAATACGGGCAATTCCATACGAGAGTTTGTCACGATAGAACGTAACCGGGTCGTGCCAGCCTATCATCTTTTTTGAAATCGCAACGCGAAGAGCCGATGACAATTTGCTGTAGTTGATAAGCGCAAGCGGGTGCACGCCGATATGCGAAGCGATAATAAATTCCTCACGCGCCAACCCAACGCCTGCAACCGGCAAGAAAGAATTGTCAAATGCCAGGTCCGGAGTTGCCACATTAACCATTATTTTTGTGTGTGGCTTTGGTATCTTCGTAATATCATGTTCGTGTACGGCAAAATCAGCCTTACCCGCATACACAACCCCTTCACTCCCGATAGTATCAACAGTTACGGTATCGCCGGTTTTAATGAGACGTGTTGCGTGTTGTGTTCCGACAATCGCAGGTACGCCAAGTTCGCGAGACACAATTGCCGCGTGCGATGTGCGCCCTCCACGATCAGTTATAATTGCAGATGCCATACGCATAATCGGCTCCCAATCAGGATCTGTCATACTTGTTACCAGCACCTCACCTTTTTTGAAGGTTGGTATCTTTTTCAGGTCAAGGATTATTCTGGCGGTTCCGGTTGCGATATTGGACCCGACCGATATACCGCTTATTACTTTTGCACCATGAGATTTCATTTCAAACTCTTTCAGTTTTGTGAAGTCGCGCGTTGATTGTACTGTTTCCGGACGCGCCTGTACCATATAAATTTCATTTGTTTCCCCATCTTTTGCCCACTCCATATCCATTGGCGCCCATTTCCCCGCCAATTTTGTATAGTGTTTCTCCACAATCATTCCCCATTTCGCAAGCAAGTGGATTTCATCGTCAGAAAGAACAAATGTGTGCTGCTGCGCCGGAGAGACCGGGACCACTTTGGTTTCTTGTATTCCCGACAATTTCTTCCCTCCATAAATCATCTTCTTGCTTTTTATTCCCGGCTTCTTTTCAATAATTGAATTCGGCGCCGTTTCGGATGTGTTTTTGAATACCAAATATTCATCCGGAATTACGTGCCCTTGCACAATCATTTCACCAAGCCCCCATGTCGCGCTGACCACCACCACATTACGAAACCCTGATTCGGTATCAACGGTAAACATGACGCCGGACGCTCCTTTGTCGGAACGTACCATTTTCTGTACTCCCGCGGAAAGTGCAACCTTCATGTGTCCGTACCCTTTATCTATACGATATGAAATTGCCCTGTTTGTAAAAAGCGATGCCATCGTCCACTTAACCGCCTTTAACACATCTTTTTCACCACGAACACCCAGGTAACTTTCTTGCTGACCCGCAAACGATGCTCCGGGCAAATCCTCGGCGGTCGCACTTGAACGAACGGCGACGTCAACATTTTTCCCATAGCGCTTTTCCATTTCCGCATATGCCGTGGAGATTTCTTGTGTGAGATCATCCGGGAATTTTGCACGATAAAATGTGTCGCGCACTTTTTTCCCGCGACGAGCAAGGTCGGCTAAATCATTTTTGCTAACACCGGCAAGAGTCTTTTCCACAAAAGAATCCAGCCCGGTTTCCCGTAAAAAATAACGGTACGCATCCGCTGTTGTTGCAAAACCGGATGGAGTGCGAACCCCTTCGCTTGAAAGATTTTGAATCATTTCGCCCAATGATGCATTTTTCCCGCCAACTTGCGGAACATCATCCATCGTGATGTTTTCAAACCATAAAATATTTGACATGATAATAAGTGTTAATTGATGCGAGCGGTTATGCTGATAATAATGTCTGATACATTCGCACCGGTATTTCCCGTCACCAGCGCATCGCCAGTTTCAGTAAAGAAATCATATGAGCGGTGTTCCAGTAAATACGTTTCTGTGGGCAGGCGATTTTGTGTCGCGTGCTCTTTAGTAATGGTATCACATATAGCCCCTGCGAAATCCGTATTGTCATGTCCATCTGTGGAAAAAGGTACGATGATTTCATTCTCTCCAATTTGTGACAGTCCGGCGAGTGCCATCTCAAGGTTGCGCCCGCCTTTCCCGGCGTGCTCGCCAAGCGTTACGGTTGACTCTCCACCATAAAGAAACACACTTCCTCGCGGAGCTTTGGACAGCTCTGTTTGAACATCCTTGATTACATCGCTCGCCTCACCCGAATATCGGTCCGTGATAATGTGTGCCGTATAGCCGAGCGTTTCCGCAATGTGCTTCATGGAGGTGAGCGGGCGCTGATTTGTCATTAAGAGTATATTTCTAACATTCTCAAAATAAATGTCTTCTTTGGGCGTTTCAATAAGCGCTTCTTTTGAAAATGCATGCAGATGATATGTGTTAATAATTTTTTCAGCATCTGTAATAGTAGTGATGTCTTTTACAGTTGGGCCTGAAGAAATAACTGATAGATCATTGCCGGGAACATCTGAAAAGATGAGCCCTATGAGTTTGGCCGGATACGCCATTTTGGCGAGCCATCCTCCGCGAGCAGTTGAAATATGTTTTCGCACCGTATTCATTTCTGTGATTGTGGCGCCCCCATCAGTAAGCTCCCTAAATGCTTCAGCTTCGTTTGCGCACGTCATCGCGTCATTGGGCAAACACAAAAGTGTTGATCCACCACCGGAAACGATTTCAATGACTATGTCATCTTTTGTGAGCGCAGAAAGCACATCAACGATATGTTTGGCAGCGCCCCGATTCTTCTGTGATGGCTCAGGGTGTGTGCCGATGAGCCCCGTAATTTTTGCCAGCGGTAAACGATGTGTCGCGTCGGACACATCAACCACCACACCACCGGCAAGCCGGTCTCCAAGAATATCCTCAAGCGCCGAGGCTCCCTCAATTGCACACTTGCCGGCACCAACAACCCATATCTTTTGTGACGAAGATAGCGGATACGCATTCCCCGAGACAATCAGAGTATCCCCGGCAATCGTTACCGCCTCGTGAAGTGCCGTGCGCGTATTGATTGCATCGTATCCGGCGGAAACAATGGCAAGCGCATCGGTGCGAAGTGGAGTTACTGAAAGCTCATCAAGATTTTTTATAATGGATGTCATATTTTTATGATAGCACAGCGGGGTTGTGGTGCGGGGGCGGACTGTTGATAATACCCCCGGGCGTGCCAAAGGCACGCCCGGGGGTATTATATCTTTCGCAACGCAAGCTTTATAATTTTGTATTTGGTAAGATAGAATCATATAGCCAAACACAAATGAAAACATCCCCCCGAATTAAATTTATATTTACCAGTCTATTCATTGCCACACTTGCTTCAATGATGGGCATTGGAATTATAGAGCCCATCCTTCCTTTGTACGCAAAAAATATGGGAGCAAGTGGTCTTATGATTGGCTTGATATTTGCAGGCTTCGCACTCTCGCGCGGTATTTTTGCTCCATTTATAGGAGAGTTTTCAGATGGGCACGGGCGCAAAAAACTAATTATCAGCGGGCTTATCTTATATATTATATTTTCACTTGCATATACAGTCGCCGATACGCCGACAGCTCTTTTTATCATTCGTTTTCTCCAAGGATTCGCAACAGTAATGGTAACACCAATCGCGCAGTCCTATGTTGGAGATATTACTCCTCCAGGCAAAGAAGGTAGATATATGAATTTATTCAACATATCTCTTTTCATGGGCATGGCGATTGGTCCCGCCGTAGGTGGTTTTTTTGCGGATACCTTTTCAATGAAGGCACCATTTTATGCAATGGCGGTTATGAGTATTATTTCACTGGTGCTCATTTTAGTTTTTGTACCAAAACGTATTGTGCCAAAACAAACAAAGAAAAAAGCCGAACAAAAAAATATGCACTCCTTGAGAAATACTTTGCGTGACCACTCTATGCGTGGAATTATGATATATGCCGCGTCCAGAGGATTTACTCGCTGGGGATTTAATACTTTTTTCCCGTTATTTGCGATGCAGGTTTTGTTTTTAAGCAAAACAAATATAGGAATTTTTCTTTCGGCGTATATGCTTATGGGTGCGCTTCTTCAATATCCGGCCGGCATATTTTCCGACAAATTACACAAACATCGCAACAACATTATATTAATCAGTGGCGCGCTCAGTACTATTCCAATGTTCCTCATTCCGCTAACAAAAGAAGTAACATATATCTTTATATTGATGATATTGATGGGAGGACTTAGTGTGTTTGCTCGCGCAACGACTATAGCCATACGCACAGAGCGAGGGCGGATATTTGGTATGGGCACAACCACCGGACTGTTCACCACTTCTTTGAGTATCGGACAAATTTTCGGTCCGATAATCTTCGGCATCATTGCCGATACGTTCGGATTAAACATAAGCTTTGCTGTTGGCGGTATGGTTGGGCTGACTGGGGCTCTCGTTGGATTTTTCTATTTAAATCACGAGAAGCACCCGGTGCATATGGTCTCCAATGGAGCCCATATGCACCGGGTGTCGTGACGAAACTACCGAGATTTAATCCTAATGTCAGTGTGTATTTTTGTGAATGGTTTTTTATATAACAGCATATAAAAATAATTCATTGCATATCTTGCACCGGAAATAATCACTCCTTCATTTGCGAGCCTGCGCCCCGACGCATATATTGGAAGTCCAAACGTCCACTTCACTTTCCCAACCTTACCAATTCGCCGAGCCACATCGGTATCCTCGCCATAGAAATCTATGGAGGTGTCAAACCCGCCGATTTGTTCAAGTGACGTGCGTCTCACAATAAAATTTCCTCCTTGAAGCATAGCTCCAGCACCGAAAAGACCGTTTATGATATATGAAAAGTACCCCGCCATATAAAACAAACGCGTTAACGTGCGCTTCAGTATTGGAAGGTCATAATATATAAATGGCCCAGAAAGCGCAACGAGGTGTTTATCTTTAGAAAACTCAGAGAAAACTTTTTGGAACCATTGTGAAGAGATTGCCGTGTCTGCATCAATGTTTGCAATAATGTCTCCGGTAGAAACAGCAAAGCCGGCTTGTCTTGCACGCACGAGCCCTTTGTGCGGTTCGTGTACCACATGCACAAAAGAATATCCGTTCGCAACCTCGCTTGTTTTGTCTGTGCTTGCATTATCAACCACAATAACCTCTGTCTCACACGGAGCATTTTTCAGTACCCGCTCAATGGAAGAAAGGCAATGAGGCAACACATCTTCTTCATTATAAGCTGGAATAACAAAACTGATGCGCATATATAGAGAAGTATACGTTAAAACAAACACCACACAACCCGGGCGCGCCAATTGGCGCGCCCGGGTTGTGTGGTGTTTTCAAAAATTTCAATTATGCGTTATCCTTTTCAATGCAGACCATACTGTGAAGCCATGCAAAGAGCGCTCCTGTAACCCACCCATAGATAAATGATTCAATTATACCAATGATGTATCCGGCAACCGTGAATGCAAACCATGGATATGCTATTTGCAGAAAATTAAAGTGAAGCTCTTTGAGGGTTGGAGATGCGAACAATCCACCCCACACACTGCACAAAAGAAAAAACAGCACTGAAAGAATTCCAACCACATACCCTATCTTGTTTATGTTTAGTTTTTTCATAAATGAAATATAAATTATCGTTAATAATAAACCAGTAACTTTAAAAACTTTAGTTTTCACACATCAGTCACTTCCGTATCTAATGTTTAGGCTACTGTGTGATACAAATCGCGTCAATTATTACGTGCAGATCAATCATCTGTTTGCAAAGTGAACAATATCCCAAGTAATTGATGCGGTCCTACAGACGGCACAAACAGCAAGCACAAAAATCATTAGATCAATCTAAACGACTCAAGATGGTGCAACTCGTATTTTATAAAAAATTGCTACCAATCTGAGGGTGGTAGCAATTGTTGATATTCGTTATTACTCGGGGATACAATCACAGGTTTGCTCAATACAATTCATATGCCAAGCGCTCCCTTTTGGCACTGAACTATAATACAAACCATACACAAAACCCTGCATTCCTGTATTTTTTTTTGCAAATATGAGCGGTAGTGATGTGGTGTATTCCAAATGAGTCATGACAATCACATTGTCAAACTCATCTGATTTGTTCAGAATAATTCCCATGGCTCGTGGTGCATCTTCGCGATGTGAATTATCTGACCAAAGTTCATCATATGTTTCAAATTCCCTTATACCAAGCTCATCACTTAGCACCTGGACGCTCTGAATTGCTCGCGGTGCTGAGGATGACAGTAACAATGTCGATCCTTCTTCTCCAAGAACTTTCTTTAATGCCCGGGCAAGTTCCCTCATTTGAGTTTTCCCTCCATCGCTTAGGTTTAGACACTCATCATAATCGCCGTGTCTTGCAACAGTGAAGCTCTTCATTAGATAACCTCCTGCCCTGATTGATTCTATTATTTAGATTAGCATTGATTACACCATAAGTCTAATTATAATACTGTGTAAATTTTTTATGAAATCTATTCCCTGCCAAAAAGTTGTTTCTCTTCTTTTTCCAATAAGGTTACTATTTCCTTAAAACACAGATTTATTTCCGGAGACAATTTCACCTTGTTCTTTTTGTGCTCAATGATCATTTGAAGAGTTACACCCATCTCTTTCCATGTCCTGCCACCGTCAATATAGATATTCAAAATCGGTTGTATTTTATCAAGAGCATACACAAAGCGACATTCTTTATCGCTTCGTTTTTCATACTGTTCTATCAAATCATACAAATCTCCATATTCCGGGAATTCATCTCGCAGTTTATTTTCCGCTTCGGAC
>VAPM010164055.1_pt1 | contig 11064 bp, 8 predicted proteins | sample 3395091 | NCBI WGS metagenome assembly VAPM01 (sample SAMN08290445, study PRJNA428436) | hydrothermal vent metagenome | isolation source: Deep-sea hydrothermal vent chimney 3 | place: Pacific Ocean: Juan De Fuca Ridge | reverse complement strand
CCTGAAATCTATGTTATCCCAGACAGCGAGTGTCTGGCATCAGGTTGACACACAGGGGGTTGATGGCCGGGGGCTTCTGACGGTTTGCGATCAGGCCTCGGAAATTCCCTCGCGCACATCCTGGGCGAGTCGCGCCGGGTCGTCTCCGACGTGCGCCGTTACAATTGCGACGCCGGCTCGTTCTTCGGCGTTCAGCGGTTCGAGTCCGGCTTGCTGGCGGCGCAATACTTCGAGGTCGGCTTCCGAGGCGTCGCGCCCGCCGCGGCGCCGGGCCTCGATGCGTGCCCGGAGGACGGACTCCGGGACGTGCAGTTCCAGCACCACGACGGGCACGCCCGACTTGCGCGCCAGGGCGTAGAACGGTGCGCGTCGGTCGCGTTTCAGGAAGGTGGCGTCGACGATGACCGGATGGCCGGCGGCGAGCACCGTCTCGGCGAGTGCCGCCAGGCGTGCGTAGGTGGCGCGGTCCGCCTCCGGGGTGTAGATCCCTCCGCCTACGCTCGATCCCGATGGTTCGTCGGCCGCCAGGGCGAAGAGGCGTTTTCGCTCCACGTCCGAGCGCAGCCGTATGGCGCCGAGCCGCTCGAGCAGTTCCTGGGTGACGGTGGTCTTGCCGGCACCGGACAGTCCGTGGGTGAGCAGCAGGAACGCCCGCTCCGGCGCCGCGGCGCGTGCCGCGAACGCGAGATAGCCGCGGCAGGTGTCCAGCGCCTGCGCCCGCCCCGCTGCGTCCAGGCCGTCCTGCGCGGCGCGGATCGCGGCCACCTTGGCGCGCACCAGCGCGCGGTAGGTTCGGTAGTAGCGCAGCAGTGCGAGTCCGGCGTAGTCTCCGGTGTGCTGGAGGTAGGCATTCAGGAACCGCCGCCCCAGGTCGGCGCGCCCGCGGTCCTCCAGGTCCATGTCGAGAAACGCGCATTCGCTGATGACGTCGATCCAACGCAACGCTTCGTTGAACTCCAGGCAGTCGAAGATCACCACGTCGTCCTCCACCCAGGCCATGTTGCCCAGGTGCAGGTCGCCGTGGCACTCGCGGATGAACCCGTCGGCCTTGCGTGCCCGAAACGTCTCCCGGTGGCGGCGATGTTCCTCGTCGCTCCATTCGCGCAGGGCGGCGAGCCGTTCCCCCCCGTCGGCGTCCGGGAGCAGCGGTTCGATTTGGAGGAAGTTCTCGCGTACCGGCCGGTGGACCTGCTCCGGGTCGCCGAACGGCTGCTTCGGGTTTGCGCGTTCGATCGTCCCGTGGAAGGCCGCCACCACGGCTGCGATGCGGTCGATCTGCGTGCGGCTCACGGCGTCGCGCGCGAGCAGGCGGTCGAGCAGCCGGTCCTGCGGGAACTGGCGCATGCGCACCGCGTACTCGATCGGCTCGCCGCCGCCGTCGAGCACCGGTGCCTGCGTCGTGCCGCCGATCGCCACCACGTCGCGGTAGAGGTGCGGCGCGAGCCGGCGGTTCAGGCGCAACTCCTCCCTGCAGAAGAAGCGCCGGCGATCGAGGGTCGAGAAGTCTACGAAGCCGAGATCGACCGGCTTCTTGATCTTGTAGGCCCAGTCGCCGGTGAGGAGGACCCAGGAGATGTGGGTCTCCAGTACGGTGACCGCCGTGACCGGGTGGTCGTAGCAGGCGGGATTCTGCAGGGCGCGGATCAGTGCCGGTTGGGGTGACATGCGCGGTCCTCCACCGTTCTGCACCGTGGTCCCGTTAGGGTATCATGGGTGCCGGCCGTCGCTTGGCGATCTCCGCGGCGCCCGATCGCCGCGGCGGGCGCCGCTCCCCTCCCTCCACCCCGATTCGGCCCGATCCGATCCCGATATGACACGACGCAAGCGCCCCACGGGCAAGAGGCCGTCGCGCCGGAAGAGTGCGGCGCGATCGCGCCGGCGCAACGGCGGGAAGAAGCGCCGTTGGATCCTGTGGGCGACGGCGGGCACGGCGCTGGTCGCGCTCGCCTACGTCCTCTATCTGGATCACACCATCCGCAGCCAGTTCGAGGCCAAGCGCTGGTCGCTCCCGGCCCGGGTCTATGCGCGGCCGCTCGATCTGTACCCGGGGATGGCGCTGAGTGCCCGGCAGTTCGCGTTCGAGCTGCGTGCGCTGGGTTACCGGCGGGTGGCCGAGCCGACCGCGCCGGCCACCTACGCGCGGCGCGGCGGCGAGTACCGGTTCGTGACCCGGGAGTTCACGTTCTGGAACGGCGGGCAGCCCGCGCACCGGGCGGTGGTGCGGTTCGCGGGCGGACACGTGCGCTCGCTCGCGAACTTCTCCGGCGGGTCGCTGGCGCTGCTGCGCATGGACCCGGTGCAGATCGGCGACCTCTATCCGTCGCGCGCCGGGGACCGCATTCTGGTGCGGATCGCGCAGGCGCCCCCCTTGTTGGTGCACGGCCTGGTCGCGGTGGAGGATCGCGGTTTCTATCACAACTTCGGTGTCGAGCCCAAGGCGATCCTGCGCGCGTTCATCGCCAACCTGCGCGCCGGGCGCGTCGTGCAGGGCGGCAGCACCATCACCCAGCAATTGGTGCGCAACTTCTTTCTGAGCAACCGGCGCTCGCTGCTGCGCAAGGCCAAGGAGGCCGTGATGGCGATGCTCCTGGACCTGCATTACCGCAAGCGGCAGATCCTCGAGGCCTATATCAACGAAGTCTATCTCGGACAGGACGGCGCGCGTTCGATCCACGGCTTCGGGCTCGCGAGCCGCTTCTACTTCGACCGGCCGCTGTCGCGGCTCGACGCGCCGCGGCTTGCGCTGCTGATCGGCCTGGTGAAGGGGCCTTCCTACTACGACCCGCGGCGCCATCCGCGTCGTGCCCTGGCCCGGCGCAACCTGGTGCTTGATGTCCTGCGCACGCAGGGGGTGATCGACACCGCCGAGGCCGCCGCCGCCCGGCGCGCACCGCTCGGCGTGGTGGCGACGCCGCGACCGCTGACCGCATATCCGGCGTTTTGGGACCTGATGCGTCGGCAACTGTTGCGCGACTACCGCGAACGGGACCTGCGTACGGCGGGGCTGCGCATCTTCACGACCCTCGATCCGTTGGTGCAGGCCGCCGCCGAGCGCGCGCTGGATCGCGAGGCGCGGATCCTCGAGCGGCGCCGCCGGCTGCCGCGCGGCAGTCTGCAGGGCGCCGTGGTGGTCACCTCGGTGACCGGCGGCGAGGTGCTGGCGGTCGTGGGCGGGCGCGAGGCCCGTTACGCCGGCTTCAATCGGGCGCTCGACGCCGTGCGCCCGGTCGGTTCCCTGATCAAGCCTGCGGTCTACCTGACGGCCCTGCGTGATCCGCACCGCTACACGCTCGCCACCCTGATCGACGATGCCCCCATCCGCATCCGCGACCCGGACGGCAGGATTTGGGCGCCGCGCAACTATGATCGCAAGTCCCACGGCGAGGTGCCGCTGTACGCGGCGCTCGCCCATTCCTATAACCAGGCCACGGTCCGCCTGGGCATGGCGGTGGGTGCGGCCCACGTCGTCGACACGCTGCACCGGATGGGCATCGAACGCCCGTTGCGCCCGTATCCGTCGCTGTTCCTGGGGGCGGTGTCGCTCTCGCCGCTGGAGATCGCCCGGATGTACGAGACCCTCGCCACCGGCGGGTTCCGCGTGCCGCTGCGCGCCATCCGCGACGTCCTCGACGCCGACGCTCGCCCGCTCCAGCGCTATCCGCTGCGCATCCGGCAGGTGCTGGAGCCGGCGCCCGCTTTTCTCGTGGACAGCGCCCTGGAGAAGGTGGTCGAGGTGGGCACGGCGCGCGCTCTGGCGCACTGGCTGCCGCCCGGCCTGACGGCGGCGGGCAAGACCGGCACCACCGACGGCCTGCGCGACAGCTGGTTCGCGGGATTCACCGGCAACTACCTGGCGGTGGTCTGGCTCGGTCGTGACGACAACCGCCCGACGGGACTCAGCGGGGCGCAGGGGGCCCTGCGGGTCTGGGGCGTGCTGATGTCCGGGATTTCCGCGCAGCCGCTGCACTTGGCGCTTCCCACCGGCGTGGATCTCGCCTGGATCGATCCGCGCTCCGGCCTGCGCACCGCCGCGGGTTGTGCGGGTGCCGTACAATTGCCGTTCATCGACGGTTCGATCCCGGTCGGGACTACGGGTTGTACGGGCGGAATGGGTCACTGGCTGCGGAGGCTGTTCCGATGAACGCATTGCGCCGGTTGTGGATCGTGGTCCTCGTGACGTTGGCCGGGTGCGCCGGCGTCGGCCGCGCGCCGCCGCCCGCCGCGCCGTCCCCCCCGGTGCCTTCGCGCGGCGAATTGCCCGTGCCGCCCGGCCCGGCGGCGGGGCCGCACGCCGCAGTGGTGGCGCTGGTCGACGATGCCGGGCGCCAAGTCCGGGCCGGGCGCCTCGAATCGGCCGCCGCCAGTCTCGAACGGGCGTTGCGTATCGAGCCGGGCGATGCGTCGTTGTGGCAACGACTGGCGCAACTGCGCCTGCGCCAGCGGGAGTACCGGCAGGCCGAGCAGTTGGCGCGGCGCTCGCTGCTCGCGGCCGGTGCGGACAGGGCCGTGGCCGCGGCCGGCTGGCGCATCATCGCCGCGGCGCGTCATGCCGAGGGCGATGAATCCGGCGCTCGCCGGGCCGCGGCGCGAGCGGGCGCCCTGGATGGACATTGAGGCAGAAGTGGAGGGTTGCAGGTACACTATGGGTGGATGGTGAGTGAAAGCGTAGGGGTTGTTGCGGCCCGCGGCCGCAGTACACTTCCCTCATCCGCCCCTTCGGGGCACCTTCTCTCTGGGCGAGAAGGGAAGGGGTGGCGGCCTTTGGCCGCGCTATTTCAGGGAGGACGGGGCGACGGTCTATTCGGTCGACAAACTGATTGCCCAGGCACGTCAACTCGCCGCCGATTACAAACGTGCGACCGGCAAGCCGCTTGCCGGTGTCAGCGCCGAGGTCGCCGAGTACGACGCCGCACGGTTGCTGGATCTCGAATTGTGCCGGGAACGCCGGGGCGGCTACGATGCGATCGGGCGCGGGGCGCGCGAGGGCCTGCGGGTACAGATCAAGGGCCGCGTCATCTTCGACGAGCACAAGTCCGGCCAGCGCATCGGGCAGCTCAGGGTGGATCAGGAGTGGGACCGTCTGGTGCTGGTTCTGCTCGACGAGCACTTCGAGCCGATGGAAATCTACGAGGCGGATCGCAAGAGGGTGCTGGAGGAGATCGTGCACAGCGGCGCGAGCGGACGCCGCAAACGCGGCGCGATGTCGATCGCGCGCTTTCGCAATATCGCGCGGCTGGTGTGGACCCGCGAGCGCGGCGTGGAGGAGGACGAGGTCTGGGACAACCGCGACACACGTTGATCCGCGCCCGTCGCGGCGGCAGGCCGGACGCGTGTTGAGTCTCCGCGAACTGCTGGGCGGCGAGGGGCCGCTGGCGCGCGAGGTGCCCGGCTTCGCGCCCCGCGTCCAGCAGCAGGCCATGGCCGAGGCGGTGGCCGGGGCGCTCGAGGACCGCTCCGTGCTGATCTCCGAGGCGGGCACCGGCACCGGCAAGACCTATGCGTATCTGGTCCCGGCGCTGCTCTCCGGCGGCAAGGTGCTGGTCTCCACCGGCACCCGGACCCTGCAGGACCAGCTCTTTCATCGCGACCTGCCGGTCGTGCGTTCCGCGCTCGGCGTCCCGGTTACGGTCGCGCTGCTCAAAGGGCGCGCGAACTATCTGTGCCTGCACCGGCTGGAGGAGACGGCGGCGAGCGGGCGCTTCCAGGCGCGTGCCGAGGCCGGACAGCTCCAGCGCATCCGTGCCTGGGCCGGGCGCACCGTCGACGGCGACGTGACGCAACTCGCCGGCGTGGCGGAGTCCTCCGGCGTGTGGGGACGCGTGACCTCCACGACCGAGAACTGCCTCGGTTCGGAATGTCCGCACTACGCGGATTGCTTCGTGGTCAAGGCGCGCCGCGCCGCGCAGGAAGCGGACCTGGTGGTGATCAACCATCACCTGTTGTGCGCGGACATGGCCCTCAAGGAATCCGGCTTCGGCGATCTGCTCCCCGGAGCCGACGCGTTCGTGGTCGACGAGGCCCACCAGCTTCCGGACGTGGCGGCGCGGTTTTTCACCGTCTCGCTCGCTGCGGGACAGGTGCTGGATCTGTGCCGCGACGCGATCACCGGTTCGGCGCACGCCGCCGGCGACGCCGCGGCGGTGCGCGCGGCGGCGGACCGGACCGAGCGCGCCGTGCGCGACCTGCGCCTGGCGTTGGGCGAGCGCTCGCAGCGCGCCGCCTGGAAGCGCGTCGCGGGCCGGGACGCGGTGCGCGGCGCGGTGGACGAACTGCATGCGGCGTTGGGCGCGATGGCGGCGGTCTTCAAGCCCCTGGCGGCAAGCGGCAAGGAACTGGAGGCGCTGGCGCGGCGTTGTGCCGAGCAGCGCCGGCGGCTCGCGGAGGTGACCGGCGTCGGCGAGCCGGGCGGATCCCCGGACGGGTCGGCGGAGGATGAGGGCGACGCGGGCGGGGAGGATGGCGGTGCGGTGCGTTGGTGGGAGACGCACGCCCGCGGCTTCGGCCTGCATCGCACGCCGCTGAACGTCGCGCGGATGTTCCGTTCGCGCATGGACGAGTATCCCGCGGCGTGGGTGTTCACTTCGGCGACGCTTGCCGTGGGCGGGGGCTTCGAGCACTTCAGCGCGCGCCTCGGGCTGGAGGGCGCGGCCACCGCCCTGTGGGAGAGCCCGTTCGACTATCGGCGCAACGCGCTCCTGTACCTGCCGGCCGGACTGCCGGACCCCAACGCCCGCGGCTACACGCAGGCGGTGGCCGAGGCGGCGCTGCCGGTGCTGGCGGCGAGCGCCGGTCGGGCGTTCCTGCTGTTTACCAGTCATCGCGCTCTGCGCGAGGCCGCGGCGCTGCTCACGGGGCGCCTCGCCTACCCGCTGCTGGTGCAGGGCGAGGCACCGCGCGATGCCCTGTTGCGCCGCTTTCGGGAGTTGGGCAACGCGGTGCTGCTGGGGACCGCGAGCTTCTGGGAGGGCGTGGACGTGCGTGGTTCGGCGCTCTCCTGTGTGATCATCGACCGCCTGCCGTTCGCGCCCCCGGACGACCCGGTTCAGGAAGCGCGCATCGAGACGCTGCGCGCCGCCGGCGGCAATCCGTTCCTCGAATACCAGATCCCGAGCGCGGTGCTGCAGCTCAAGCAGGGGGTGGGGCGGTTGATCCGCGACCCCGACGATCGCGGCGTGTTGATGTTGTGCGACCCGCGCCTCAGTGCCCGGTCCTACGGAAAGATCTTTCTGCGCAGTCTCCCGGAGATGCGCGTGACGCGCGAGGTGGACGAGGTGCGGGCGTTCTTCGGGTCGCCCGAGGTGGACGAGGCGCAGGCGGACGGACCCGCGGCGGTGCTATCGTGAAACTGCTGGCCATCGAGACCGCGACCGAGGCCTGCTCCGCCGCGCTCGTGCACGACGGCGCGGTGGCGGAACGCTTCGTGATCGCCCCGCGCGAGCATGCGCGGCGGATCCTGGGCATGATCGAGGAGTTGCTGGCGGAGGCCTCGCTCCCGCTCGCGGGACTCGACGCGATCGCCTTCGGGCGCGGTCCCGGCGCCTTCACCGGCGTGCGCATCGCCGCCTCGGTGACCCAGGGGCTGGCCTTCGGCGTCGATCTGCCGGTGATTCCCGTCTCGACACTGCATGCGCTGGCGGTCGGTGTTCAGCGTGTGCATAGACGGGACGCGGTGCTCGCGGCGTTCGACGCGCGCATGGGCGAGGTCTATTGGGGCGCTTATCTGCGCGGCGCGGGTCCGGCCATAGGGCCGGTGGGCGGGGAACGCGTCGTTGCGCCGGACTCGGTGCCGTTGCCCGGCGGTACCGACTGGTACGGGGCCGGCAGCGGCTTCGACCGATACCCGCAGGGGCTGGCGGCGCGGCTCGGGCCGGCGCTCGCCGGCGTGGTCGCCGGGTGCCTGCCGCGCGCACGCGACGTGGCCGCGATCGGTGTCGAGGCATTGCGTACCGGGGCGGGCGTTCCGGCCGAGCAGGCACTGCCCGTGTACCTGCGCGACCAGGTCGTGACGACGCGCGCCGGCGGGGTGCCCGGCGCGGGGAGGCCGTGACCGGGAGGCCGGTTCTTTCAGAACCATTCGGACCGGCCCCGACGTCCGGAGCCCGGGTAGCCTGGATGCAGGCCGCGGCCGAAATCCGGGGATTGCACCCCTGATGGGAGGTCGATCCCCGGATTTCGCTGCGCTGCATCCGGGCTAGGAGTAACGGTCAGGGATACAGCAGTCGCTCGATGATGCGGCGATAGAGCACCGAAAGCGCTTCGAGTTCTTCGATCCCGACGTGTTCGTTCACTTGGTGGATGGTGGTGTTGACCGGCCCGAGTTCCACGACCTGGGCGCCGGTGGGGGCGATGAAGCGCCCGTCCGAGGTGCCGCCGGCGGTGGACGCCTCGGTCTCGATACCGAGCACGTCGCGCACCGCGCCGCGCACCGCCTCGAGCAGCGCCCCGCCCCCCGTCAGGAACGGCGCGCCCGAGTGGGACCACTCGAGGTCGTAGCGCAGCCCATGGCGGTCGAGGATCGCCGCCACGCGTTCGCGCAGCGCCTCGTCCGTGACCTCGGTGGAGTAGCGGAAATTGAACACCGCCTCCAGTTCGCCGGGGATGACGTTGTGGGCGCCGGCGCCCGAGTGCAGATCGGCGACCTGGAAGGTGGTCGGCGGGAAGTGCGCGTTACCCGCGTCCCAGGCGGCGGCGGACAACTCGGCGAGCGCCGGTGCCGCGCGGTGGATGGGGTTGTCGGCCCGTTCCGGGTAGGCCACATGGCCCTGGATGCCGTGAACCCGCAGCCGCCCGGTGAGGGAACCGCGCCGGCCGATCTTGACGGTATCGCCGAGCCGCTCGCGGCTGCTCGGCTCGCCGACCAGGCACCAGTCGATCGTTTCGCCGTGCGCCTGCAAGTGCTCGACGACACGCACCGTGCCGTCCACCGCGTCGCCTTCCTCGTCGCTGGTCAGCAGGAAGGCGATCGACCCGCGCGGCGGCGGAGCGGCGCCGAGCACCGACTCGCAGGCGGTGACCATCGCCGCGAGGGCGCCCTTCATGTCGGCGGCGCCGCGCCCGTAGAGTCGACCCGCGCGCACCCCGGGTTCGAAGGGCGGCACGTCCCAGCGCTCCACGGGGCCGGTCGGGACCACGTCGGTGTGCCCGGCGAACACCAGCAGCGGGCGCGCGTCGCCGAGGCGCACCCAGGCGTTGGTCACCGGGCCGAACGCCAGGCGCTCGGCCCGGAACCCGAGGCGCTCCAGGCGCGCGATCAGGATCTCCTGGCAACCGGCGTCCTCGGGCGTGACCGAGGGGCGTGCGATCAGTTCGCGGGCGAGCGCGATGGTGGGGGTGTCGGCGGGCATACGCGTCTCAGCATAGCCGATGGGCGGGCGCGGCGGGAACCGGCGCCGCTCACAGGTCGCGCAGCAGCGCGTTGATCCCGATTTTTCCGCGCGTCTTCTCATCGACCTGCTTGACGATCACCGCGCAATAGAGGCTGTACTTCCCGTCCTTGGAAGGCAGGTTCCCGGAGACCACCACGGAGCCGGCGGGGACGCGGCCGTAGAAGATCTCTTCCGTCTCGCGGTGGTAGATCCGGGTGCTCTGCCCGATGTAGACGCCCATGGAGATCACCGAACCGCGTTCCACCACGACGCCCTCGACGATCTCCGAGCGCGCGCCGATGAAGCAGTCGTCCTCGATGATGGTGGGCGCGGCCTGCACCGGTTCCAGGACCCCGCCGATCCCGACGCCTCCGGAGAGGTGCACGTTCTTGCCGATCTGCGCGCAGGAGCCGACCGTCGCCCAGGTGTCGACCATGGTGCCGGTATCGATGTAGGCGCCGATGTTCACGTAGGAGGGCATGAGCACCACGCCGGGCGCGATGTGGGCGCCGCGTCGCGCCGCCGCCGGCGGTACGACGCGCACGCCGGAGGCGCGGAAATCCCGGGAGTTGTAGTCGGAGTACTTCGCCGGGACCTTGTCGTAGTAATTGGCGAAGCCGCCCTTCATGAAGCGGTTGTCCTCGATTCGGAAGTAGAGCAGTACCGCCTTCTTGAGCCACTCGTTGACCACCCATCCGGAATTCCACGGTTCGGCGACCCGCACCTGCCCGGCGTCGAGCAACGCAACGGCCTCCTGCACCGCTTCGCGCACGTGCGTATTCACGTTGCGCGGCGTGATCTGCGCGCGGTGCTCGAAGGCCTCCTCGATGATGTCTTTCAAGTCGTTCATGCCCTGACTCCCGGTGCGCCCGCGCGGGGCGGGATTAGAGTGATGTGACCAGATCGCGGATGCGTCGCGCGGCCTCGACGCATTCCTCGGGCGGTGCGACCAGCGCGATCCGCACCCGGTTGCGACCGGGGTCCTCGCCGTAGGCGGTGCGCGAGAGGAAGGTCCCGGGCAGCACCGTGACGCGGCCGCGTTCATAGAGGGCGCGGGCGAACGCGGTGTCCGGCAGCGGCGTGCGCGGCCAGAGATAGAAACCGCCGTCCGGACGGCGCATGTCGAGTACGCCGTCCAGGACCTCCAGGACCCCGTCGAACTTCTCCCGGTAGGCGGCGCGGTTGGAGCGCACGTGTTTCTCGTCCCCCCACGCGGCGATGCTGGCGACCTGGGTGTAGGGCGCCATGGTACAGCCATGGTAGGTCCGGTAGCGCAGGAAACGCTCGATGAGGTGCGGATCGCCGGCGGCGAAGCCGGAGCGCATCCCGGGGAGGTTGGAACGCTTCGAGAGGCTGTGGAAGACCATACAGCGCCGGTAGTCGTCCAGGCCCATGGCGGCGGCGGCCTGCAGCAGCCCGGGGGGCGGGCGCGCCTCGTCGGGATAGATCTCCGAGTAGCATTCGTCGCTCGCGATCACGAAGTCGTGTTCGTGCGCGCGCTCGATGAGCCGCTGCAGGAGCGGCTCATCGAGCACCGTACCGGTCGGGTTGCCGGGCGTGCACAGGTAGAGCAATTGGCAGCGCTTCCACACGCTTTCCGGCACCGCCTCGAAATCCGGCGCCGGGGCCTCGGGGTCCGCCGGATTCACGTACCATGGCTCGGCGCCGGCGAGCAACGCCGCGCCCTCGTAGATCTGGT
>VAPM010285511.1_pt1 | contig 11065 bp, 7 predicted proteins | sample 3395091 | NCBI WGS metagenome assembly VAPM01 (sample SAMN08290445, study PRJNA428436) | hydrothermal vent metagenome | isolation source: Deep-sea hydrothermal vent chimney 3 | place: Pacific Ocean: Juan De Fuca Ridge | reverse complement strand
CCTGGAATCCGGCTTACAGACTTTCTATTTTTACTGTTTTAATCGATCTGATCCAGCAGAGAGTTAATTTTGTCCCTGAAATAATACAAAAACCAAGTAATGATCAGGGGGAATATAGAAATCAACAGCCTTTAGCTAAAGCTGATAGGCGGTTAGAAGTTAATAAAAATCCTGTTTGGTGTAGGTTGGTGGTGAGATTGCGAACCCCAACGAAGCCGATGATGTTGGGGTTCGCAAGCTCACCACCAACCTACGGATTTGTTGACTTAATGATGTTGGCTAACGACCCGTTTGATTTTCTTTTTTAAAGTTACCATTTTTTTTGGTTTAACGTAGTGTTAAAGATACTTTTTGTATCATCTTTTTTGTCAACCCCGGGTTCTTCAAAAAAATAATGAAGAGGGATCGATAGCTTGAAAACTATCGAATCTAATCTCGTTGATTTAACAAATGGTAATATTGCTCATTACATATATTGTGATATGCGTTATATATGCGCTGGGTGTTTAGAAAAAATTATAAAAACGACATGTCTGAAAATATTATTCTCTGTTCTGTCGAACGAGTAATTCAGTGATAAAAATATCGTAGTCTCACCGTTTTTTAAGTTTCATAAATAAGTGTTCATGACATGAAATATCGTAAGCCACCATCTGTGATAATGGTGAATATCCGCTGGACGTGGATAATTGATTCGTGTGTTCCTGATGATGGATTTGCTTGTAAGTTAAATGCGTAATGTGTGCTGTCTATTGCCTTTCGGAAGGGGAATCAGTTAGTTGTCGAAAAAAGTTTTACATTAAAAATAATGTGAATGACTGAATGGACTCAGAAGATATTCAAGGAGGTAAAAATTTATGGTTGTTTTTATTTGTTTTAATTACACGTACTGATGTAACCAATAGCCAGGGAAGACATAACGGATTTTCTGGCACTTTTAATATGTTATAGGGAGATAGTTATGAAATCATCTGTTTGTCATCACGGTACTTCAACTGCACGCGGTTGTAGTCATATGGGGTTGGGTACTTTTGGGAGAATGTTCCCGGAGTTGGATCCACTCTTCACTTCTAAAAAACTTATGGAAGCGCTTGGCGGCCCTGGCGGTATGATGGATGCTGACAAAAATAGCCCGGACAGTAATATTCCTGCGGCATATATATTTTTTGCCCAGTTTGTAGATCATGATGTTACTCTGGATGTCACGTCCTGCCTAGAAAGCGATCAGGTGCAGAAGGTTGAAAAACTACCTAATCTTCGTTCTGCCAGTCTTGACCTGGATTGCGTATACGGTTTTGGTCCGGAAGCTTCGCCACATCTTTATGATGGAGGTAGCGGCAAGCTACTAACCGGCAACGATACCAACCCTAATGACTTGGCTCGTGCAAAAGATGGGACTGCACTTATCGGAGATCCACGTAATGATGAAAACTTGTTTATCTCTCAGATACAGTTGCTATTTATCCGCTTTCACAACAAGCTGATTGATTCAGGACTGGGTTTTGAAGAAGCCCAAACTGAAGCACGTTACCATTATCAGTACATTGTTTTACATGACTTTCTGAAACGCATCTGTGATCCAGTGATCTACAACTTTGCACTGGAAAACTTGTATCGTCATAATTACCCGTTCAAATTATGCACGAATGAGTGCGGTAAACTCATCATGCCAGTGGAGTTCAGTGTCGCTGCATACCGATTTGGCCACTCTATGGTTAGATCTGAATACCCTGTCAATAGTAAATGTAAAAAAATCGGTTTATTCGATGAGGATTTTGGCACATTAGGGTTTAGTGCGGTCCCTGAAAAACTTACGGTAGACTGGCGCTTTTTGTTAGATGTCGATAAAACACCGTATGCGAAAAGCAAGGGAATTGATGAGCTAATTACTAAAGAACTCAATGATTTACCCTTTATGCGTGATAGCGAGCCTGATCGTAACAAGCGCTCATTATCTTTCAGAAACCTGTTGCGGGGCAGAAGTCTGGGCTTACCGTCAGGGCAGGATGTTGCAGAAGCGCTGGCTGAGTGTGGGTATGATATCCCTACTGATTTAAATTTAGGGTTATCAAAAATCGATGGTTTCAGTGATATGCCGGGTAAGCTTAGAGCAGAGCTAAAAAAACAGACGCCACTGTTTTTCTATATATTGCGAGAATCGAGGTTTAGTGAGGGGCTTGGCCGTGTTGGTAGCGCAATATTAATGGAAGTTTTTGGCGCTATGCTTACACACTGTGAAAACTCTTATATCAATGCAGGCTGTTGGGAGCCTAGCATTGATATCGTATCATCTGATCACGAATTATCTCTGCGGGATATCGTTTCCTACGTGTCAAGCTAGTTATATTTTCAATAAGGGGACACAATATTTAATTCAATTAAATATTGTGTCCGTATTCCTTTATAGTGCCAAAAGAGATGATCTAAGTAATCTTACTTTTATCATCTCTTCTGTTAATTTTCCTGAAGTGACAGAAAATTACCTTCCTACTCAAAAATGTCTTCCCCAATAATGTCGATTTAACTCAGGAAAATTCTCAAACAACTTATTCAAGTTTCACTCCTTTACCTTTCGCATTATCTCACAAATACCGATATTCATCGGTGCTGACATCAACAAGTGAGCATGGTCTTGCTCACTATATTTTTCAATATTTCAATTTCAACGGCATTACAAGTCTGATGTGTCAGCTCCGGGATCTCTATGTCCACATTTCCCTTCAAAACCGGGTATCGATATTTTTTGATAAATATAAAATGATGCTGAGTCTTAAAAAACGATATGACTTCCATAACGATATTTTATGACCGTGCATCTCTTTAAATGATGGCCAAAAGTACCGTCAATAAACCTGGCCACCTAAAGGCGGTCGTTTTAATTTTAAAGAAGACTAATAAGTTTCAATGAGGAATCAAGGGTTTTTCCTCATTAACAAAATGGAATTTAATCGATACCCTAACCGGGAGTGGATGTATTTGCTACCGGGTATGCACGATACAATAATTTTTTCTTGATGCACTCATTGATGACGGAAATAGGTTTAGCTTGGATGGTTAAACAATAACAGACGTAAAACCACGGATTGGAGGATGTCATGTTGCCAGTGAAATGGATTATTCAGAGTGTTGTTATTTTTTTCTCGTTGTTATTGGGGGGGTGTGGAGGAGGGGGAGGTTCCGGTGGAGGTGACACGCCCAACTCGGCACCTACCGTGGCTATCACCAGTCCGACGAATGGAAGCACTTATCCAGAGGGCAGCGATATTTCTTTCATCGGTGCTGGCTCGGATGAGGAAGACGGCACATTGACAGGAGCCAGTTTTGACTGGTCTTCTCATGCCGATGGTCAACTAGGCACCGGTACAGATGTTTCCTCTATACTTTCCGTAGGTAGTCATACCATTACGCTTGAAGCTACGGACAGTGGCGGAGCGACAGATACTGATACAATCACCATCACTGTTAATGCCGCACCGGTTATCAACAATGTAACGGTAACTCCCGATAGCGTGGGTGCCGACATGCCCGTTACCGTTAGCTGGAATATTGCTGATGCAGAAGGCGATACACTAATCTGTAATTTGGACGTTGATGCTGATGGTTCAGATGACTACACCATTGATGATTGCGTCAATAATACCTCGCAAATACATACCTATACGCAGGCAGGCGATTATCAGATACGTCTGACCATTGTGGATGGTGTTAATGCACCGGTACAGCAGAGTGCGAGCGTGACGATTATTGATTTGGGTGATGCACCGGAAATTGCTAATTTTTCTGCCACTCCCGAGGCAGCAGAAACCAGCAAACCCATCACCTTTGGTTGGGATGTCAGTGATGCCAATGGCGACACGCTAACGTGTAGACTCGATATCGATACCGATGGTACGGATGACTACACTATTGACGATTGTGCCAATCATTCTTCACAAGTACATATCTATACACAGGCAGGTGTTTATCAGGTCCAACTGACTGTTGAAGATGGTATAAATTCTCCAGTGCAATCATCAATTAATCTGACCGTGTCATCGGCATCACCGGCCATCAGTCAATTCACTGTGGACCCAGACCCGGCCTATTCAACAGTGGCAACTACCTTTTATTGGCAGATCAGCGATCCAGAGGGTGATACGCTGACCTGTACGCTTGATGTCAACAATGATGGATCAGATGACTACACTATTGATGACTGTGTCAACATTGCATCTCAGGAACATATTTATGCTTCAAATGGAGATTTTACTGCGCAGCTGACAGTTCATGATAGCGTCAATGAAGTACAAACCTCATTATCGTTGGCGGTCAAGTCACCCCTTTTACTTGATGTTTCTGTTAATGGGCCAGTGAGCTCAGACGGGAGAGCGCTTTATACAATGACGGTGAGTAATGTATCCGCACAGCCGATAGATGATGTCTCCGTGATGTATACGGTACCTGCGGAACTTCAGTTTGATGCTGAAAATGATGCTGAACCAAATGCAGAAGGTTGTGAAACAACATGCACTGATGGTGTGGAAGCTTCCTGGGCATTGGGTGCGCTGGCGGGGGGTGAGAGTCGTACCATCACTATCAATGCACAGGTTCTCTCGGGTGTGAACACAGATGTCCAGATCGTTGCGCCTGTACGGATCACCTCTTCCAGCATCACCGACATCGTCAGTGTGTCCAGAGCGGTGGTGGTGGACAACAATCCCAAGTCTCAGCTGGCGATGAATGTCTCGGAGGATCCGCTCATGTCGGGTGACAGCCTGACTTTCACTGTTGGTGTTGGCAATATCGATAACGCGACGCTTAATAACCTGGAATTGCGTGCTATTTTGCCCGCAGGTATTAGCGTGGACAGCATCAGCGATAGCGGCACCGAGGATGCCGTTACTGGCGACATTGTTTGGGGGCTAAGCAGTCTTGCCGAGGGTAAGACCTTTTGGCGTACCATTGATGCCACCGTAAGTGCGACGGCCATTGCGGGTCAGATCCTCGTCACCCACGCAGAGTTACGCCACGACGGAAATGTAACTTTTGATGCCAGCGCCGAGCAAGTCGTCACCGTCGTCGAAGAAGCCTTTCCTATTATGCTCGCTATCAGCACTGCCGCCGAGTCAGTCGAGGCGGGTAATCGGCTGCGTTACGAACTCACCATTAGCAATGTATCCACTGTGCCCGTCAATGATGTCAGCGTGTTGCTTCGTGTACCGTTTGAGCTTCAATTTGACGCTGCAAATGATGCTGAGCCCGATGCGACGGGTTGTGGGACTGCCTGTATAGGTGGCCAGGAAGCTTTCTGGATACTGGGTACACTGGATGGTGGTGCAAGTCGTACTATTACGGTGGATGCCCTGGCAGCTGCCAGCTTGTTGAATGGTGATTTAATCACCGTTCCGGTCCGTGTTACTGCGACGGATTTAGGAGGTGATATCGACCGTGTAAAAACAGTGGCTGTGGCTATTGATCCTGTTATCGGTGATCTTGCCCTGGCAGAGCGGAGTGGGTGTTTGTTATGCCACGGCATTGAAACTGCAATTTTAGCTCCGGCATGGAAAGATGTTGCTGACAGATACAGAGGTGACGCCGACGCAAAGGCGATGTTAATTGAAAAAGTAAAAAATGGTGGCAGCGGTAACTGGGGCAGTACATCAATGCCTCCATATTCACCGCAGGTATCAGATATAAACATTGAAGCGTTGGTTGATTTTATCCTGAACCTGTAACTCAGTACATGCAACATGTCACAACATGGTGATGCTCTTTTATTTTGCTCGATGGATATATTGCAACAGACCTTCTCCGATTGAATTGAGTTGTACGGAGGAGGTCATTCTCGATCACTGCACACCAAAGGGAGGCAGTTGTTAGGGGGTATTTGTTATGTTTTTCGAAAATGAGGTTTTGCTTAAAAAGCTGGGTCTAATAAGGCGCGACTCATGCTAAACATGTTAAACGTATATGCAGTCATTATGATCAAATTAACCATTGTTGATCAGCTGATGCCCCTAAAAGTTCGTTGCTCAATGTAGAGGAAAATATTGATATTCATATGTCATTAAGTTAAGCCAAAATTCCTGCTTGTTGTAGGTTGGTGGTGAGCTTGCGAACCCCAACAAAGTCGCTGATGTTGGGGTTCGCAAGCTCACCACCAACCTACGATTTTGTTAACTTAATGACGTTGAGCAGCGTCTTCTTTTGTTTAAGCTGCACATAACTAACAGCACCAAATGGAATGTCACGCAAAGGTCGCAGAGACACAGAGTTTTTAGTGTTTTTCTCTGCGTCCTTCGCGCCTCTGCGATCTCTGCGTTTATAACACGCCACTTGTCAGTGCCACTACAGCATACTTAGCCACGGTTGTACTTTACTTGCGACGAACACCCCTGAGCCTGACAGAGGCATCAAGGGTATATTCGGCTACCCGGTTTCTGTTGGCATATTTTCACTATTTCCCCAGTCGGACCAGGAGCCTGGATACCCTTTTATCCTAGAGTAACCCAATACCTTCAATGCAAAATACGTGAGCGCGGAACGGTGATGAGTTTGACAGTAGGTTACGATGGTTTTGTCTTTCGTTAAGCCTCGTTCTTCCATCATTGCACGTAATTCAGCTTCCGGTTTGAGGCGCATGTTGCGTGATTGGTCCATTATCTCAAGCCAGTTCAGGTTTACAGCTCCGGGAATATGTCCGGCGTGTTCGGCGAATTTTTTTTCACCGCGATATTCTTCCGGGGAGCGGGAATCCAGCAGCATAACGTTGTCATCATCAAGGTGTTCGCGAATGAATTGCTGGTTTGCAACGTGGGTGTCTACGATAGTTGCCTGGTATTTACTGGGTGTGGCTTGTACCGGTGTGTCTTCTGTACGGTGGCCTTCATTGAACCAGGCACCGATACCGCCGTCGAGCAGTGAGGATTTTTTATGACCGATGGCATCCAGTGTCCATAGCAGTCGGGCTGCACGACCACCGCCTTCATCGTCGTAGGCGACGACATGGCTTTCGGGGGTGAGACCGATATTGGAAAACGTTTGGCTCAGAGTGGTGGCATCAGGCAGCAGACCCATTGCTGGTTTTTTTATGGCAATAATGTCTGCGTAGCCCAGGTGAATTGCGCCAGGTACGTGGGCTCTGGCGTAGGTTGAGGGTTTGCAGAGATCTACGATCAGCAGGTCAGGTGTGTTGAGTAGTGCTTGTAATTGCTCGGGCTCAATGACAAGGGGAATTTGTGTTGTAGTCATGTTTTTCCTTTGTTTTGTCATGCGCCAGTGGCGCAGTGAATAGTTTAACCAGGAGCCTGTCCGAGAATGTAGGGTCGTCGCGAGGGAAAGCCATTTTAAGGCAGGCTTTGTATCCTCGGACGGCTTCCTAGTAATTGATATCTGTATCGACAGAAGTGTGGGGCGATACTCCCGACAAACGCATTTGCAGACGCATGTTGCTGCGAGACTCGGCGTAAGTCAGGGCGGTTTCTTCACTGATTCTACCGTCGGCATACAGCAGGTACAACGATTGATCCATGGTACACATGCCGGAGTTGGTGTCTTTTTCCATCACTTCGGCCAGTTCGGTAAAGTCACCACGGCGAATGAGATCGCGTACCCGGGATGTGGCGATGAGCAGTTCCACCGCCACGGTGCGGCCACCATCCCGGGTGGGTACCAGGACTTGTGATACGACGGCCTTGATATTTTGTGACAGTGAATAGCGCAACAATTCGCGTTTTTCCTGCGGGAACATATGCACAATACGCTCGAACACCTGGCTGGCGTTGTTGGCATGTAGGGTGGCAAGGCAGAGGTGGCCGGTATCAGAAAACTCCAATACGTCTTCCATGATTTCATGCTCACGAATTTCACCGATCATCAGCATGTCCGGTGACTGACGCAGGGCATTGATCAGTGCTTTGTGGTAGGAATGGGTGTCAACGCCGATTTCGCGTTGATTAATCACGGATTGTTTGGCGCTCAGAATGTATTCGATGGGGTCTTCTACGGTGATGATGTGACTGGTGGTATTGATATTACGATGGTCGATCATTGCCGCCAGGGTGGTGGATTTGCCTGCTCCGGAGGGCCCCACGACCAGTATCAGTCCGCGTTTGAGCATGGTGATATCTTTGAGCAATTCGGGAATGCCCAGGGTCTCAAATCCTGGCACTTGCAGTGGTACCAGACGAATGACCAGACTGACTTCGCCGCGTTGGTGAAATACATTGAAACGAAAGCGGCCAATACCCGGCACGGTGTAACCCAGGCTGATTTCGAGGTCTTCTTTGAAGGCGGAAACGTGTTCCGGGCGCATCACCAGTTGAGCCATTTTTTCCGTGGTGCCTGCGTTCAGCGGTTCTATGGCATAGGTTTGCAGTGAGCCGTTGATGCGGAATGCGGGAGGGGAGGCGGTGCATAAAAACAGATCTGAGGCGTCTTTTGCCACCATGATTTTTAATAATTTTGATAATAGTTCCATCGTCGGGTTCCTCTACCGCGTGTGACTCATGTTGGCTTTTACTGTTAGCCGATCGTGCCAGTGTACCAAAAATTGTAAAGCGCGGATGGCTCTACGTGAGGCGAATGACTGATTAATTTAGGTTAAACCTAAGGCCTGTAAGCAGGATCCACTCGTGGCATTGACAGGTGAGGTGTTATCAACGCAGAGATCGCAGAGACGCAAAGGACGCAGAGAAAAACACTAAACACTCTGTGCTCTCTGCGTTAAATACCCGGTGGTTCTTAAAAGCAGCGTGTTTTCAGCGCTTAATTCACAATTTAAGTCGGGAGGCTTATTTAAAAATCAGCATCAGCAGGGTGAAGGTGATGACGGTGACAAGCACAGCCAGCGAAATGACTTTGAGTGGAGGCAGGATGCTGTTATCGCTTTTTCGGCGATTGTACAGGGGAGGGATGGAGGGGGCAGGTTGTGTTTCCCCCAGTATGTTTTCGTTATCGTCGATATCGGGTAATTCGGTACTGCCGGGGGTGGGTTGTTTGCCATTCTCATGGACCTCCAGCCTGGGTTTGTTGGCTGGGGGGGGGGTAGCTGCAACGGCAGGTGTACGCCGGGAGTTGCGGGGCGGAGCGGCCGATGGGCTTTTGCGTGCCGGTGTTTTTTTGCGATCTTTTTGCTTGGCTTTTGTCGTTAGCTCTTCGAGCTGCGAGGCTCCGATCATCATGGTGGCGTTGGCATTTTGGGCTATCGCGGCAGTTTCACTTTGAAACAATATCTGATAATGGCCCATAGTCAGCACGTCGCCATTGTGCAGGGTGTGTGTTTTGGCTTGTTTGCCATTAACGAAGGTGCCGTTGGTACTGCCAAGGTCTTCCACGTAGGAGGAGTCAAATACGGTGACAATCTGTGCATGGTGGCCGCTGACTGCCGGGTCATCGATGCTCAGGTCATTGTCCTGGTTACGGCCGATAGTCAGCGAGCCTTGCTCCAGCTCGCGTTCATCGACTTGAAAGTTTTCCCGGTTAACGGTGATTTTGGCCATGGTATTTAGACGCGCCGTTGGCGGTGGATTGTGGGTTGAAAGTGATTATTATTAATAGGTGCGGTTACCAGCGTAAGTGGTGTGGGTTTTGCTGGCAAGTCATTTTCACTCTTTGTTGCGTCACTTATGGAGAGAATCTCAAATTGTGCATGGGTAGTGGCGTAAGCCATTTGCAGGGTGAAATCCTCCAGGCTATCGAGGCAGTCCCGCAAGGTGATTTCCAGTGATTTGCTTAGCGGGTTGTCAGGAAGGGTGTCGTTAGCCATGCGTTTGTTACGCGCGCGATGCGTTTGCCTTTTAAGGGTAAATTCAGGAAACACAACGGCGTACAAGGGCAATACTTGAGCCAAATTTGCCGGGAGTGCCGGTAATAAAGCAGCCATTATCTGGCAAGTTTTGCGGTTAAATGTGGGCGGATTTTCTGCAAAATTGCTTTGAAAACTTTGGGGTTTCCGGCAACGACGTTACCCGTGCTGAGGTAGTCTTCCCCCCCTCCAAAGTCACTCACCAGTCCACCGGCCTCCTGTACCAGCAGTGTGCCAGCGGCCATGTCCCAGGGGCTGAGCCCTATTTCCCAGAAACCATCGAGGCGGCCAGCGGCCACATAGGCTAGATCCAGTGCCGCAGAACCGGGACGACGAATGCCGGCCGTCATCGGAAACAAGGCTTTGAAAGTGGCCAGATAAGCGTCTAAATGTTGCTGTTGCTTGAAAGGGAAGCCGGTGCCGAGCAGCGCGCCTTCCAATCCTTTGCGTGGAGTGACGCGCAGACGGCGGTCATTGAGTTGGGCTCCACCACCACGGGATGCCGTGAACAGCTCCTGACGTGTGGGGTCGTAAATAACGGCGTGTTCCAGGCGGCCTTTGTGGCTCACACCAATGGACACGGCAAACTGCGGGAAGCCGTGCAGAAAATTTGTGGTGCCATCCAGTGGGTCGATGATCCATTGATAATCTACGCCATCCTTTTTGCCTGCCTGCTCACCGCTTTCTTCGCCAAGAATGCCGTGGTTGGGATAGGCCTCGTGAATGATACCGATAATGGTTTCTTCGGCCTGACGGTCAACCTCGGTGACAAAGTCATTGCTGGTTTTTTCGGTGATGTCGAGGCGGTCCACCTGTTCCACAGCACTGGCGATGAGGTTACCTGCGCGGCGCGCGGCACGGACGGCGATATTGACGATGGGATGCATGGTCTCTCTTTATGCTTGTTTTGTTCGTGTTTCAAAAACGACCGCTGGTGATCCAGTGGCGGGCTGTGGTCAGCCGCGCGCGACTCTAGCAGAATTGTCTTGGAATTGCGACAGGTGCCATGGCTGGCTGTTCTAAATGATGGCAACGTTTCCGGTTTTGCATCCCGGTTTCAGCCCGCTTTTGCTTGAAACATCTACTGTTATTTGATCTTAGGCATCTGATGTTACGCAAGTGCTTAATATGAATTAAGTGCTAAAAACATCGGTTTTAATAATCACTGGGTATTTAACGCAGAGGTCGCAGAGGCGCAAAAGACGCAGAGAAAAACACGAAAAACTTTGCGTCTTTACGCTCTCTGCGTTTACAACACTGGGCTTTGATCGTGTTATACGT
>VAPM010098254.1_pt1 | contig 11071 bp, 10 predicted proteins | sample 3395091 | NCBI WGS metagenome assembly VAPM01 (sample SAMN08290445, study PRJNA428436) | hydrothermal vent metagenome | isolation source: Deep-sea hydrothermal vent chimney 3 | place: Pacific Ocean: Juan De Fuca Ridge | reverse complement strand
GGGGCCAAAGGGTGGGCCGGGGATGCGTGAGATGCTTGCGATCACCGCGGCGATCAAGGGTGCTGGTCTCGGAAAGGACGTGCTTCTGATCACCGACGGCCGGTTCTCTGGCGGAACGACGGGGATGTGTATCGGCCACGTTGCTCCCGAGGCGGCGCACGGTGGACCGATCGCTGTTGTCGAAGAGGGTGATCGCATCCGGGTCGACATCCCGAACAGGACGATCGACATCCTCATCGATGGGGCGACACTGATGTCGCGGATGGAGGCCTGGAAGCCGATCGCCCCGAGATACACCAGGGGGGCACTCGCCAAGTACGCGAAGCTCGTCGGCTCTGCAGAGTCCGGCGCCGTACTGGATTGAGACAGTTCACAGTTCACAGACGACAGTTCACCGTCAGAATGGTTCTCTGTTCGTCCAACTGTGATCTGTGAACTGTCTGGCGAATCGTTCTCCGCTTACCGTTTACCGCTGAACCCGAGCATCCGGAAGTGGCTCGGGTGTCCGGCTGTGACCTGTCATCTGTGACCTGTCATCTGTGAACTGCCTTCGTGAACTCAGTTCGGCCTGCATCCCTTTTCGGCTGGGTCTGATGATTGGGTAGCATGCCCCCATGCATCTCTCACTCGAATACTGCGCAGCCTGAAGCTATACCGACCGTGCCGTGAGCATGGTTGAAGCGATCCTTTCCAAGTTCGAGCACTACATCGATGACATCACGATCATCCCGTCACGAGGCGGCGTGTTCGAAGTCATCGTCGGTGACCAACTCGTGTTCTCGAAGAAGGAACTCGACCGGCATGCCACGGTGGATGAGGTCCTCGAGTCGATCGACGCGATTATCGGCCCCGTTCCAGATCCCGAAGGTTCATGACGGACGGGTACGCGGTTTTCGGGGGTACCTTCCTCCACATGCCCGCCGGTCGCTCGAACACTGTTCTCGTATCTCAACTCCTGTCTCACGACGGGCCACATGGGCGCGTCGCCGACGATTTCGTCCGTGCCGTATGCGCAGGATGCGGGAGCGCTCTCACCCATGATCCTCGCCACGGCGAGTGGGGAGCGTTCTGCTCCCAGTGCTGGCCCGACGCAAGGATGGCGTGAGACCGCTTCACGTCGTACTTCGTGCGTCCGGTGAGCTAGTCGACCCAGGTCGGGAGTGATCTGTCGACGTTCACGGGTATGCCCTCGACGTAGGTTTCGATCACCGTTGCGTCGCGTATCTCTTGTGCTGTTGCCGTCGATGGATCGATGTCGATGACCACGAAGTCCGCGGGGCTACCGGGTGAGAGTGGGACCGGTTCACGCAGAGCCCCGGCCGCTCCGGATGTGAACATCGCGAGGGCTTCGAGTCCGGTCAGTCGCTCACTTGCAGTGATGCCGTGCCGGTCGATCGCAGCGGCCATACCCCACAATGGATGCGGCGGCTCGACGGGACAGTCCGAGGATCCTGCGATGGGCACGCCGGCGTTCATCAGCGATCGGAACGGATAGACCCATCCCAGTCGTGAGGCACCGACACGGGACTCGATCCACTCCGACTCGGATGCCAGGAAGGCGGGCTGGACGGACGCTGTGATACCCATGCGTGCGAAACGCTCGATCTGGTCGGGTGCGATCACCGAGACGTGCTCCATGCGAAGATCCGCAGGGTCCGCACCCTCGGCGAGGAGTATCTCGAAGACGTCGAGGACCCCTTCAACGGCTCGGTCACCGATCGCATGTATCGCAACCATGCCTCCGAGTTCGAGACTGTGTCTGGCAACCTCGGTGTCCGCAGACGTCAATCGGAACGTGCCCTTCGTGTCGATGTCGCTGAACGGTCGGCACAACGCTGCAGTGTGGCCGCCGAGGCTCCCGTCGGAGAAGCGTTTGACGCCGAGCCATCTCAGGCGAGGCCCTGCTCCGCTCAGTGTCCTTGCAGACGAATCGAGTTGCCGCGGTGTATCGGCGATCGCAAAGCCACCGACCTTGATGGGGAGTCGCTGTGCAACACTTCGCCACAACTCGACCTCAGCTTCGAGCTTCTCTGAAGGTGATTCTCCGTAACCGATCATTGCTCCGATCGAGGTCAGCCCGAGCCCGGCAAGCCGATGGAGCGCATCGATGAGTTGATCTTCACCCACCCGTCCCCCTCGTTGAAGGGCCCCCGATATCAGACCAACCGCGGTCTCGCGCAGAACACCGGTCGGGGCCCCATCTCGGGCACGGTCGATGATGCCGCCCTCGGGATCGCGAGTATCCCGCGTGATCCCCGACATCGTGAGCGCCGTCGTGTTCGCAACGGCAATGTGCCCGCAGTAGCGGTAGATGACGGCGGGCCGATCGGGGATCGCAGCATCGAGATCTTCGCGTCTCGGCAGGCGACGCTCGGCGAGAGTCTCGTCGTCGAGTCGGGTCGCAACGACCGGTACGTTCGGGCCCAACCCGGCTGCATACGTCGCAAGTCGATCCTGGAGATCTTCGATGGTGGCCGCCGACTTCAAGGAACAGCCCTCGAGGAGTGCTGCGTACGGCACGGCGTGGATGTGAGCATCACGAAGGCCGGGGATGATCGTCGCTCCGGGGAACCGGTCCTCTGCGATTCCTGGACCTCGGAGATCCCGATGGGAGCCGACCGCAGCGACCACACCGTCATCGAGGAGGATGGCGGTGCCAGCGGTGCCGTCACCCGTCACGACGGCATCGGCAGCGATGAGTCGCTTCATGGCTCTATGAGGTGGGGAGGCATCCACGCCTCGACGATGGTGCGGAGCCGATCGTGGATGGCTCCGTTTGACGAGACTACGAGGCCTTTCGACGGGGTGGTCGGTCGCCCGAAGGGATCGGTCACGGTACCGCCTGCTTCTCGTACGAGGATGATGCCTGCTGCACCGTCCCATGGGGCGATACCGAGTTCCCAGTAGCCGTCATACCGGCCTGCAGCGACCCACGCAAGGTCGAGAGCAGCAGACCCCATTCGTCGGATCCCGTTGACCTCCCGTAGCACCTCTCGCAGGACGATCGAAAGAGACTCTGCGTAGATGTCGTGGTTGTACGGGAACCCGGTCGCAACGACAGACTTGTTGAGGTCGTCGACATCGGACACGGAGATGACGTGGCTGTTGAGGTGGGCCCCACCACCGAGGGTCGCGGTGAAGAGCTCGTCGCGAAGCGGGTCGAACACGACTCCGACCAGGCCGACATCTCCGTCGTAGAGTGCAACGGAGATGGACACGTGTGGAATCGAGTGGACGAAGTTCACGGTGCCGTCGAGTGGATCGACGATCCAGTGTCGTCCGGCGTGCGACTCGCCTCCACTTTCTTCCGCCATGATCTGATCGTCGGGCCGTTCCTCGACGAGGATGTCGAGGATCGCCTTCTCCGCGGCGTGATCCACAGCGGTAACTGGATCGAAGTTCCCCTTGTACCGGGGATTCTGTGGTCCGCCGAATTGTGCCTTGACGATCTCGGCTCCGGCGCGTGCAGCAGAGATAGCAACGTGAAGGTCATCCATGGCCGTGATGGTATCGGGTCTTGTGACCCGTCGGGAGAGAACAAGGCCACGACGCCTATGCTCCGCCGCCATGGTCGCTGTTGCGCTCGTCGCTCTTAGTTCTGTCCTCATGTGGGCATCGTTCCCTCCTCTCGGATGGGCGCCGCTTGCGTTCTTGGCTCCCGTCCCGTTCTTCCTCGCTATCCGTCGCGTCGAACGCCCGCTGATGGCAATCGCGCTCGGGTTCGCCTGGGGTGCCGCGTTCTTTGGTCTGTTGCTGAGCTGGCTGATGGTCCTGGGCGTCGTTGCCTGGTTCCCGCTCGCGATCCTCATGGGGTCGTTCACTGCTCTGTTCGCGTTCTGGATCTGGACGTTTCGACTGTGGCCGGGTTGGCGCTGGTGGCTGATCGCAGTTGGTGGATGGACCGTGATGGAGTGGGTTCGCGGTCGGTTCCCTTTCGGCGGGTTCCCGTGGGGCGATATCGGCTACCCGGCAGCCGGACTGCCCGGTGCGTCGGGTTCCGTCCAGTGGATAGGCCCGTCGGGGTGGACGGTGCTCGTTGTCGGTGTCGCGGCCGGTCTGGCACTCGTCATCGAATCCCGCAAGGAGTGGCGCCTGGTGGTCGATCCAACGGTGGTGACGATCCTCGTCATACTTGGCGGATTCCTGTTCCCGCCGGTGGCCGGTGCCCAGGTATGGAGAACGGCGATCGTCCAGGGTTCATCCCCGTGCCCCATGGTCCGATGCCAGAACGAGAACAAGCGCATCTACGAGCGTCACATGGAGCTCACCCGTTCGATCCCTGCCGGTGCCGTGGACTTCGTTGTGTGGCCGGAGAACTCGACCGGGACTCCGTACGATCCCGAGAGCAACCCAGCCGTCGAGGCCGAGATCATCGATCAGGCACAGCGGCTCGACGCCTACATCCTGATCTCGGGAACCAGGCTCGTCGGTGACAGCGAGTTCCTCAACGTCAACGTGCTCTACTCACCCCAAGGCGTCAAGGTTGGGGAGTACCTGAAGCGGCACCCCGTCCCGTTCGGGGAGTTCGTCCCCATGCGTAGCCTGCTCAACTTCGTGCCGCAGCTCGATCAGGTGCCCCGTGACATGGTCCGTGGCACCGACCCGGTCGTCTTCCCCACGGAGTTCGGTGAACTCGGATCGGTGATCTCGTTCGAAGGTTCCTTCGCACGCAGTGTCCGCTCCAGTGCCAGGGCCGGTGCCGACCTGATGGTCGTGACAACGAACACGTCGAGTTTCGGTGTGTCGGCAGCCTCGGACCAGGCGATCGGCATGGTGCGGGTCAACGCTGCAGCGATCGGGCTCGACACCGTCTATGCCTCGATCACAGGGAAATCCACGTTCATCAAGGCGGATGGGTCGGCCGGGAACCGCACCGGGATTCTCCAGGAGATCGTGACATACGGTAATGCCCAGTTCAGCGATGGAACCGAGACGATCTGGGTGCGGTTCGGGGACTGGCTTGCGTTCCTCGCCATGGCCGGGCTGGTCGTAGGACTGGCCGTGCCCGGCCCGAAGGGTGAGGACGCCGCGGGAGCGCCGATCCGTGAAAAGGGAAGTGGCCTTGCACGTTCCGCATAGTCGTGAGTACAATTGCAGCCGCCGAAACCTCCCGGTGTCGTAACCGCGCCCAACGCGCATAGAGCGATGCCTCATTTACAGGACCGAAGAAAGGCACACAATCTATGTCTGACATTCTGAAGGCATCGCGTCCCAAGGGCCGCTCCCGTCGTCCGAAGACCTACGACGAGGATCGCACCTGCGCGACAGCTGAATGCGATACCAGGCTCTCGCGGTACAACCGTGCCGAGTTCTGCCACACACACCGCCCGGTGCGGTACCCGCGCCTGCGCGGTGTGCTGAGCTCGGAAGAGTAGAACCCGCTCCGGTCACCGACCGGCTGGGAAATGAGATGGGGCGCCCCGCGGGCGCCCCATCTCTCGTTGTGGTGTGGGCTTCTACGCCTCGTACCTGGCAACTCCTTCGGCGAGGATGTCGATACCGCGGTCGAGGTCGTCCATCGAGACGTTCAGTGGCGGGATGAACCGGATGATGTTGCCGTCGGGGCCACAGTTGAGGATGAACATGCCGGCCTCGAAGGCGTGTTGAGCGATCGGCTTGAACGCGTCGGGGTCGGGCGTGTTGCCCTCTGTGACCAGGTCGATTCCGATCATGAGCCCGAGTCCGCGTACGTCTCCGATGGTCCGGTGCTGCTCCTTGAGTTCGTTCCAGCGGGCGAACGCGTGATCCGAGAGGGCACCGACGCCCGGAAGGACGTCGTGGAGCTCGTCGACCACGGCCGCTGCGGCCGCGCACGACACCGGGTTCCCTCCGAACGTCGTGCCGTGTGAACCGGGAAGCCACCGATCGAGGATCTCGGCTGAGGCTCCGACCGCCGACAGCGGCAGCCCGTTGGCGATCGCCTTTCCCATCACGAGTACGTCGGGCTTGAGGTCATAGACCTGGCTCGTGAACCAGTCTCCGGTGCGGCCGAACCCGGACTGGACCTCGTCGAGGATCAGCAAGATGCCGTGCTCATCGGCGATGGCTCGCAACGCGTGCATGAATTCGTGGCTGCCCGGGTAGTAGCCGCCCTCCCCCTGCATCGGCTCGACGAGGAAGGCTGCGATCTCGCCCGGCGTCACCTCGTAGCGGAACTTCATCTCGAGTTCACGCAGCGCGTAGGCGTTGGCCTCCTCCTGGGACATGCCCCATCCGAAGGGATGGGGGAACGGTGTCACGAAGACGGAGGGAAGGAGCGGGTGGTACCCCTGTCGGTACTTCGCCTTCGAGGTCGTGTACGTGACGGAACCCATGGACCTACCGTGGAAGCCGCCCCGAAAGACCATGATCCCTTGACGGCCGCTGGTCTTTCGAGCGAGCTTGACCGATGTCTCGACCGCTTCGGCTCCCGAGTTCATGAACAGGATCTTTTCGATCCCGTCGGGTGCGATACCGACGATGTTCTCAGCTGCATGGATGATCGGTTCGTAGAGGAAGGCACCTCCCGCATGCCACAGCTTGTTCAGCTGGGACTCTGCGGCGGCGAGGACCTTGTCGGGCCGGTGCCCGAGGTTGGTGACCGCGATTCCGCATGCAAAGTCGAGGTACTGCTTTCCGTTTGCAGCGGTAACCCAGCTGCCTTTACCTTCGGTGATCTCGATCTCGTTGTCGAAGGAGATCACCGGGGCGATGATGTCGTGAAGTCGTGTCTGGAGGTCTGTCATCTCGTATCTCCGGTGTCGATGGGGTATGTGAGCGCGCGGTGTTGGGTCCGCCTACGGAGCTGCGAAGAGATGACGGCGATGATGGCGCGGGGTCCGGTGCATACCGTGATGGTACCCGAAGCTGCCCATCGTCGGAGATGACGATCCGGTGTCGGGAAGTGTCTACTCGCCGGTGAACTCTGGTGGCCGTTTCGCCATGAACGCTGTGACAGCTTCGACGAAGTCGTTGGACTGGATGAAGGCAGCGTTCCACAGCGCAATGTGGTCGAGGGCTTCGTCGATCGACATCTCCCCTTCGGCCGCGAGTACCGCCTTTGCCCCCTGGACGGCGAGGGGAGAGTTCGCTGCGATCTCGGTCGCGAGCTGCGTGGCAACCTCGTGAAGCGCGTTGACGTCGGGGAGGACACGGGTGATGAGCCCCATCTCTCTTGCCTCTGTCGCCGTGAAGTCTCTGCCGGTGAACACGATGTCTGCAACGTATCCGGGGTTGATGATGCGGGGGAGACGCTGGAGCGTGCCGACGTCGGCGACCATGGCGATTTTCGTCTCGCGGACGGAGAAGACCGCGTCGGCGGCGGCGATCCTGATGTCGCATGCGGTGATCAGATCGATGCCGGCGCCGATGCAGTGCCCGTGGATCGCGGCGATCACCGGCTTCGGGCACTCTGCGATGGCGGTAAACGTCTGTTGCAAGCGTTTCACCGACCGATAGAGCGCTCTGCGCCGCCCGACGTCCGAGGTCGGAGGGTTCTCGTCGGATGGGTCGACGCCACCACTCATGAACATCGGTCCGAAAGCTTTCAGGTCGATCCCGACGGTGAACGACTGTCCCCGAGCCGCAATGACGACGACCCGTGTCTCGTCATCGTCCCCGAGAGCCTCCATGACCCTCGGAAGGTCGTCCCAGAACTCGGGTGCGAACGCGTTGCGCTTGTCTGGCCTGTCGAGCCACACGGTTGCGACGTGCCCGTCGAACTCGACGGTGAGAACGTTGGATGTGGGGATGTCGGTGCGAGTCATGGGGGAAAGGGTACTTGGTGACTTGGTGCTTGGTGCTTGGTACTTGGTACTTGGTACTTGGTATGAGGGGGCCGGCCGTCGTTGGCGGGAACCTGAGGGGATGGACTCGTCGTCGTAGCGGTAACCGGCTGGGGAGCCGGGCATGAACGAAGGAGAGAGAGATGAAGATCGACGACAACCACACACGACGAAGATCGGTCCGGTTCGCCTTTGCGGCAGTTGTGATAGCGCTCGTTGCTGCAGCCTGCTCGAGTAGCAGCGACGAATCGGCTGCGCCCGTAAGCCAGGGAGGCAGCGGCGGAGAGGCCATCCAGTATGACCAGGACTACGCAGGAGGGGCAGACGCAGGGAGTCCTGGCGATGACGGTGCGTTCAAGACCGTGGTCACAGATAGCGGATCCATCGTGTTCGTACCCACCGGCAATACGTCGATCGACGCGAAGGTGATCAGGGATGGAAGCGTCGAGCTCCGGATCGATCCCGGATCGTTCGGCGCGACGACCGCCCAGATCCGAACGATCGCAGCGGACCTCGGCGGCTACGTCGCCTCCGGTGAATCCCGTATCGAGGAGTATGACGATGAGCGCTACGCGGTGGGATGGTTCACGATACGGATCCCGACCGATCGCTTCGACGACGCTGTTGCACGGGTCGGCGATCTGGGAGAGAACGTCTCGTCAACACTCTCGAGCCAGGATGTCACCGAGGAGTACGTCGATCTCGAAGGTCGGCTGAACTACTGGCGTGAGCAGGAAGCGTTCTACACGCGCCTGATGGAGGAAGCCACGACCATCGACGATCTCGTGACGATCCAGACCCGGATGCAGGAAGTTCTCCTGAACATCGAGGAAATAGAGGGACGTTTGCGGTACCTCGACGGCAGGACACAGTTTGCGACCCTCACGGTGGGGTTGACCGAGGTGCCGGACGGCCCGATCGTCCCCGTAGAGCCTCTCGATGCAGGTCCGATCGCCCAGGCGTTCGCCCAGGCCGGAGAGGTGCTCCTCGCAACGGTGGCGTTCCTCATCGTGGGAGCAGCAGTGCTGATCCCGATCGGTGTCCTGGCGTTGTTCGTGTACATGTTGACACGGCTCTTCTTGTCACTGCGCCGCAAGGAAGAGTCCGCCGAGGGCTGATCCGTGTTGAATCCGGTGGGGTCTGGACCGGCCTCACCGGATTCCCCACCCGGGAACTGAGCAATCGGCTCAGCGGGGTATCATCGATGCATGTGTGGCAATGGCACGGGCCCGTGATCTGATGAACTCACTTGAACGTCTCGAGGGATTGAGTACGTCCCTCCTCGCCCATTCCAGAGAGGCGACGGTCAGCAGTCACGCTGCTGAGGTGATCGATGCCTACGAATCTCTGGATCCGAAGGATCGGGCGGCGTACTTTGGGTTCCTTCGTGATGAGATGACTGTGGACCACGACGCGCTGCGGTCCGCTGCTACCTCCTACTTGGAGTCCCCGGATGAGGCGGGAGCTGTCGCGCTCGGAACTGCCTCCGAGCCAGTCCGGCGGGAGTTCCTCAGGCTCCTCAACACGGCTCCGTGGGGAACTCGATCGATCGTCAACATGCGTGCAGACCTGCTTGAGCTCTTGCCGAAGAATCCGGGCCTGCGGGTGGTTGACGCCGCGTTCCTCCACGTGTTGCGCTCCTGGTTCAACCAGGGCTTCCTCGAGCTACGGCGTCTCGACTGGTCGACGCCGGCGGCCATCCTCGAGAAGCTCATCGCCTACGAGGCGGTGCATGCCATCGTTGGGTGGGATGATCTGCGGCGAAGACTCGAGTCGGATCGCAGACTCTACGCGTACATGCACACCGCTCTTCCCGACGAGCCGTTGATCTTCGTGGAGGTGGCCCTCGTCGACCGTATCGTCGGTTCGATCGAGGATGTCCTCACACAGCCACCTGCCGTCGACCTCGCAGAGCCGACGACGGCGATCTTCTACTCGATCACCAATACCCAACCGGGCCTCAGCGGGATCTCGTTCGGGAACTTCCTCATCAAGCAGGTGATGGGGGAACTCCAACGGGAGATCCCGACGTTGGACACGTTCTCGACGTTGTCGCCGATCCCCGGGTTCCTCGTGTGGCTTCGTGGCCAGTCAGATGAGGATCTTGAGTGGATGGACCCCGGTGCCAGGGCGCGACTTCCAGCACTCAACGGAACGGAGTGGATCGACTTCCCGTGGGCGCAGCAGGACCTCGAACCGGTACTGATGCAGGCCGCAGCCCACTATCTGTACACGGTCAAGCGTCCCGGCAGCAATCCGCCGCGGCCACTCGACCCTGTGGCGCGTTTCCACCTCCGCAACGGTGCCTCGATCCATCGTCTCAACTGGATGGGAGATCCGTCCCCGAAGGGTCTCGGAGAGTCGGCAGGCATGTTGGTGAACTATCTCTATGACGCCGACGCCGTGATCGCGCACGTCGAGGCCTTCGTCGGAGATGGCACGATCGCAGCGAGCGACCAGATCAAGGCGCTGGCTGCAGGCAGGACGGTATCTGCCACGGACGTGGCGAGTCGATAGTCGTCTGTCGGCGTCAGCGCTTCAGAGTGAACGGTGGGTACTCGTCGGTCAGTCCAGCCATCCATGCCCACGTACGTGCCCACCATCGATGGAACCCCACGAAGTACCAATGGAGCGAAAGGGGAAGCGTTCCGTTGATGAGAATCATCAGGTAGCCGAACCACGCAAGGAAGAGCGTCCCGAGCGTCAGCCAGAGGAGTACGAACAGGTGCGGAACGGCGAGGAGTGGCCGGATCAGGACGATGCCGAGGGCTGCGAGAACGCGGTTCCGCGGTTCGGGGGGTGCTTCGACCAGTACCTGTGCTGGATGGTGTTCATCCGTCCCGAACGTGGGGTAGACGTCGGTGGTGCTGGTGAACCAGGCGAAGACGCGACTGGTCCACTCGAGAAAGATCATCTCGAAGTTCTCGACCCACAGCGGCGTACCGCCTGTGATGAGGATGTACCAGTACCCGATCCACACGATGAACTGCACGGCGATCCCATACGCCAGCAGTAGGAAGATGTGGGGGATCAGCAACAACGCCTTCGCAAAGGCGATGAGGCCCAGCGCAGCGAGGCCGCGACTGCGGTACTCGTCGTCGACGGGAACCACAAAGTCAACTGGATAGGGGGAGCCGTCGCTCATTTCCACCTCGATCGTGCGTAGTCGGTGTATTCGTCTGTGAGAAGCTTTCGAGTCGAGTTTCCCATACGAACGTAGAAGTCCGCAGTTCTTGGGCTCTTCGGCTCATCGAGGAACACGGGTCTGTCCGATGGCTCGACCCGAATCACGACGACGTCCTTCCCTC
>VAPM010056644.1_pt1 | contig 11073 bp, 10 predicted proteins | sample 3395091 | NCBI WGS metagenome assembly VAPM01 (sample SAMN08290445, study PRJNA428436) | hydrothermal vent metagenome | isolation source: Deep-sea hydrothermal vent chimney 3 | place: Pacific Ocean: Juan De Fuca Ridge | reverse complement strand
TCACACTTAGCTTGTCGAAGTGTGATTTTTTTATCTTTCAGAATATGAGAACTAAATCAAAAAAAACGAATAAAATAAATGTGGTTACTTTAGGATGTTCTAAAAATATCTATGATAGCGAAGTTTTAATGGGACAACTAAAAGCAAATGATAAAAATGTAGTTCACGAAGATGAAAATGATGAAGGAAATATTGTAGTTATAAATACTTGTGGATTTATTGGTGATGCTAAAGAAGAATCCATCAATACTATTTTAAAATATGTTGCAAAAAAAGAAGATGGTGAGGTGGATAAAGTTTATGTAACAGGTTGTTTGAGCGAGCGTTATAAACCTGATTTACAAAAAGAAATACCAAATGTTGATGAGTTTTTTGGAACGCATGATTTACAAAATTTGTTAAAGGTTTTAGAAGCCGATTACAAACATGAGCTAGTTGGCGAGCGGTTAACAACAACGCCTACTCATTATGCTTATTTAAAAATAGCCGAAGGTTGCGACAGACCTTGTTCGTTTTGTGCAATTCCTTTAATGCGAGGGAAACATGTATCAACTCCTATCGAGAATTTAGTTATTGAAGCTACCAAATTGGCTAAAAAAGGAATTAAAGAACTTATTTTAATCGCTCAGGATTTAACGTATTACGGATTAGATATTTACAAAAGAAGAGCTTTGGCTGATTTGTTAAAAGAATTGGTTAAAATTGATGGAATTGAATGGATTCGTTTGCATTATGCGTTTCCAACAGGATTTCCATTAGAGGTTTTAGAAGTTATAAAAAATGAGCCAAAAGTTTGTAATTATTTAGATATTCCTTTACAACATATTAATGATGATTTATTAAAATCTATGCGTAGAGGAACTTCACATGAAAAAACAACCAATTTAATTGCAGCATTTAGAAAATCAGTACCAAATATGGCAATTAGAACTACATTAATCGTTGGTTATCCTGGAGAAACTGAAGGAAATTTTCAGGAATTAAAAGCTTGGGTTCAAGAGATGCGTTTTGAGCGTTTAGGAGCTTTTGCTTATTCACATGAAGAAAATACACATGCTTATAATTTAGTTGATGATGTTCCTGAAGAAGTAAAACAAAATCGTGTTAATGAACTTATGGATTTGCAAAGCCGAATTTCATTTGAATTAAATCAACAGAAAATAGATAAAACTATCAAATGTATTATTGATAGAAAAGATGGTAATTATTTTATTGGCCGTACAGAATTTGATTCACCCGATGTAGATAATGAAGTATTAATTGATGCAACTAAACATTACTTACAAGTGGGTAAATTTGCCCAAATTAAAATAACTTCAGCAACCGAATTTGATTTATACGGAGAACCTGTTAAAAATTAACACCATTTTAAGTATTTAAAAAGTTTTAAAAATACCTTTTTCTGTATTTTCGAAAAACAATCAAAAACAGTACATTGCTAATCAATTAACATTTGTAAGATAATGAATGAAAATAATAATGTGTCAACCGATTTTAATTATCAAAATCATTGGAATAATGCTTATCAAAAAAATCCGTTGACTAATTTAGGTTGGTACGAAGAAAAATCTGAACAAACGTTCAATTTAATTGAAGAGTGTAACTTACCTAAAGATGCGTTACTATTTAATGCTGGTGCGGGTGCAACTACCTTAATTAGTGATTTATTAAAAACAGGATATGCTAATATTGTGGTAAATGATATTTCTTCGATTGCATTGTCAGAATTGAGTAAAAATATTACCATTCCAAAAAATGCATCGGTAAATTTTTTGTTAGATGATTTAACAAATCCTACAGAATTACTAAATTTAAAAAATGTTGATTTGTGGAATGATAGAGCTGTGTTACATTTTTTTACAGAAGAAAATCAGCAACAACAATATTTTAAACTACTAAAATCTGTTGTAAAAAAAGGTGGATTTGTAATTCTTTCAGAATTTAATTTAGAAGGGGCAAAAAAATGTAGCGGATTAGACGTTTTTAATTACGATGCAGCTATGTTACAAGAACGGTTAGGTAATGAATTTGAGTTGCTAAAATCTTTTGATTATACGTATACACAACCATCTGGCAACCCTAGAGAATTTATATATACATTATTTCAAAGAAAAGGATAATTTATTATGGAAGTTCATTGTATTTCGTATAAAAATATAGGTTATTTTTCTAAAATAGTTACCGATTATTTAGATGAAAAACCTGAACTAAAATCGTTTTACAATCATTTTCCTACTTTGGAAGGTTTCAAAAAGCAATTTGAAACTAAACAAAAACAATTTCAGCATTCAAATAGAGAAGTTTTAGTAAATTCTTTAAAAAAACAATATCAAAATACAAATAAAAGTGATTTACTAATTCAAAATCTTGAACTGTTAAATCAAGAAAATACTTTTACAATTACTACGGGTCATCAATTAAATATTTTTACGGGTCCGTTATATTTTTTGTATAAAATTGTATCTGTAATCAATTTATCAAAACAATTAAAGCAAGCGTATCCAAATCAAAATTTTGTGCCTGTGTATTGGATGGCAACTGAAGATCACGATTTTGAAGAAATTAATTATTTTAATTTTAAGGAGCATAAAATTAAATGGAATAAAGGAAATAGTGGAGCAGTTGGAAGATTGTCAACAGCTGGTTTTGAAGAAGTTTACAATGAGTTTTCAAATTTATTAGGTAAATCAGAAACTGCTTCTTATTTAAAGGATTTGTTCAAGAAATCTTATTTAAAACATTCAAATTTAACGGAAGCTACTCGGTATTTAGTAAATGAACTTTTTGGAGCGTATGGTTTACTTATTATTGATGGAGATGATGTTGATTTAAAAAAGCTATGTATTCCTAAAGTTGAAGATGAATTGTTGAATCAAACTTCATATAAAGAAGTTTCTAAAACCAATGAACAACTAAAAAAACTTTCTTACAAAATTCAGGTAAATCCTAGAGAAATTAATCTCTTTTATCTAAAAGATGGATTACGGGAAAGAATTATTTTTGAAAATAACAGCTTTAAAATTAAGAATACAAAAATAGTTTTCACAAAAGATGAAATTTTAGAAGAATTGTATCAAAAACCAGAACGTTTTAGTCCAAATGTGTTGCTGCGTGGTTTATATCAAGAAACTATTTTGCCTAATTTATGTTATATTGGAGGAGGTGGAGAATTAGCCTATTGGTTTCAATTGAAGCATTATTTTAAAGTTGTAAATGTTCCTTTTCCAATGTTAGTATTGCGAAATTCTGCCTTGTTGATTTCCAAAAAACAATTGAAAAAGTTAGCTAAATTACATATTTCTTTAGAAGAAATTTTTCAAAAAAAAGAACTATTGATTCATTCAAAAGTTAAAGAATTCTCTGAAATTAATATCGATTTTACTAAACAAAAAGAATTCCTTCAACAACAGTTTATAGATTTAAAAGAATTAGCTAAACAAACAGACGCTTCTTTTTTAAGTGCTGTAAATGCTCAAGAAAAAAAACAATTAAACGGACTTAATACTTTAGAAAAGAGATTATTAAAAGCTCAAAAGAGGAAACTTTCAGAAATTGTAGAGCGAATTTCCAAATTGCAAAATGAGCTATTTCCAAATCAAAGTTTAGAGGAAAGAATTCGTAATTTTTCTGAAGTATATGAAATAATTGGTAAAGATTTAATACCTCAATTAATAGAACATTTAAATCCTTTGGATTTGCAATTTACTCTTTTGGAATACTAATTTTTTTTGAAATTCTAATTTTATTCAAAATTGAAAAGTACATTTGCTATATGAAACTATTACTTGTAGAAGATGAAATAGAATTAGCAAAAAGCATTCGGCAATATTTGAATGTAAACGAATTTGTATGTGAATGGGCAGCTACAGTAACTTCTGCTATCAATAAAATTTCAAATTATGAATATGATGCTATTTTATTGGATTTGATGCTACCAGATGGTGATGGTTTTGAAATATTAAATGAATTAAAAAAACAGCACAAAACGGATGGTGTAATTATTATTTCAGCAAAAGAAACTTTAGAAACTCGTATAGAAGGTTTTAATTTAGGTGCGGATGATTATTTAATAAAACCATTCCATTTATCAGAATTATTAGTGCGAATTCAAGCTTTAATTCGGCGTAAAAAATTTAATGGAAATAATACGATTGTTTTTAATGAAATAGAAATTGATATTCTTTCAAAAACAGTAAAAGTAAATAATTTAAAAGTTGAACTTACTAAAAAAGAGATTGATTTATTATTGTATTTAATTGGAAATCAGAATCGTGTGTTATCCAAAAGTGCTATTGCAGAATACCTTTCAGGTGATATGGCCGATATGTTAGATAATCATGATTTTGTTTATGCGCATATTAAAAACTTAAAGAAAAAGTTAAAAATAGCTAGATGTAATGACTATATTAGAACGGTTTACGGATTAGGTTATAAATGGTTAAATGAGTAAAAAATTACTACATAAAACACTTCAGGTTTATCTTGTTTATTCTATTATAATATTTATAATAGTTGCTCCTTTATTTTATTTTTTGGCAAATAAATTTTATATAGATAATGTTGATGAAACTTTATTAAATAGTAAAATAGAATTTATTCAAAAATCTTTATCAAAGTTAAAAAATACAGATATTCCTCTTTGGAATAAATTCAATAAAAAGATAAATATAAAGGAATATAAAAAGATAAATTCAGACACTTTATTTTATATTTCTTATTATGATAATGAAGAACATGAAAATGAACCCTATAGAGAATTAAATTCAACTATTTTAATTGAAGGAAAGCCCTATACCTTTTCATCTAAAATAAATTTAATTGAATCTGAAGATTTAATGTTAAGTATTGCATTACTTTTTTTTGGATTAATTATTTTTATGCTGTTAGGACTATTTTTTATAACTAAAAAATTATCCATTCGCCTATGGAAACCTTTTTATAAAACCCTAAATCAAATAGAACAATTTGAGATAGATAAAAATAGGAAACCACAATTTTCAACTACCTCTATTGAAGAATTTAAACGATTAAATAAAAGCATTGAAAATCTGATTAAAAAAAATAGTGTTATTTATGAAAATCAACGTGAGTTTGTAGAAAATGCAGCACATGAATTACAAACTCCTATAGCAGTTTTTAAAGGTAAATTGGAATTATTAATGCAACGTTCAGATATTACTAAAGGACAAGCAGAATTATTGGAATCCTTAAATAATAGCACTGACCGTTTAACTAAACTAAACAAAAATTTATTGTTACTTTCTAAAATTGACAAAAATCAATTTGATGAAATATCCAGTTTTCAAATAAAAGGATTAATAGAAAAACAATTGGATTTTTTTAAGGAACAAGCAACTCTAAAAAATATTACAATTGAAACAAATTTAAAAGATCCTGTTCCTGTTAATACAAATATAACTTTGACAGAAATTCTAGTGAGTAATCTTTTTTTAAATGCTATTAGACATAATATTGAAAATGGTAAAATTTCGTTACAATTGATGCATCATAAATTAATTATTTCTAATACAGGAAGTTCAACTGCTATTAACTCTGAAACTCTTTTTAACCGATTTTATAAATCAAATTCTTCCAAAAAAGGAAATGGCTTAGGGCTAGCAATTGTAAAAAAAATAGCAGATCTCAATAATTGGAAAATTACCTATTCTTATACCAATAATCTTCATACTTTTTTAGTAAAATTTTAAAATTCAAAGTTTCTTCAAATTTGGGTAATTTCTTTGTCTTAAATATTTAAAAGATAAAAATGAAACCTCAAAGATTTTTTATTTATTATCTGTGTAATAATCTTCAATTTATTTAATTTAAATAGTCAATCATTAAATAGCAACAGGGTAAATGACAGTATAATAAAAGTTGCTTTTATTAAAAAAAGTATACTTCCTGTGAGTTTAATTGGATTAGGCATTCTTATTAACAATAGTTCTTTTGAAAAGAAATTTCAAACAGATTTACGAAATAAAATAGGAAATACTTATGAGTTCCGTATAGATGATTATGTACAATTTTTACCAATTGCAGAAATGTATGTAGCGGATGCTTTTAAAATTAAGGCTAAAAATCATTGGTTTGATCAAACAAAATATTTATTTATATCCAATTTAATTTCGGAAACTATAACTCATAGTTTAAAAAGAATTACAAATAAAACAAGACCAAATGGTTCGCCTCATTCATTCCCGTCAGGGCATACTACTTTTGCTTTTACAAATGCTACTGTTTTATATAACGAGTTTCAAAAAACTTCACCTGTTTTAGCTTATAGTGGCTATGCTTTTGCTACTACAACTGCTGCATTTAGAATAATTAATAACAAGCATTGGATGTCTGATGTGTTTGTTGGTGCAGGAATTGGAGTTTTAGTAACAGCGTTGGTGTATCATTTTAAACCTTTAAAGAATTTTAATCCATTTAAAAAAACGAAAGGAATAGTTATGGTTCCTTTTATGGATAATAAACATTTTGGAGTAGTTACACAAATTACATTTTAATTTAATTTTATAAAAATGAATACAAATAAAAAAGTATTAACCACCACATTTTTTATTTTACTTACATCAATATTAACCATGCAATTCACCTATAGTCAATTTTCAATTGGAGGTTCATACGGCATTCAAATTCCAGGAAGGCAAGATCTTAAATTTAAACAATATGATACTAATGGAAATTTAACTCAGTATTTAAAAACAACCTATGTTTTTAGTAATATTTCTGCAATGAGAAATCTACATTTAACCTATTGGCAGGGTAAAAAAGGGTTGCGTTTAGAATACTTAAAATGGGAACACAACAGTATAGCAAAAACGTATTTAATAAATCAAAAACCAGAATTTAATACCACAGAAGAATCAAGAGGAGGTGTTTTTATAATGGGATTGTTGAGAAGCCGATTTCCTTTTAAAAAAACAAAGGATAATTCATTTAATGATAAAAGCTACAGTTATTTTGGTGTTGGGTATGGTGTAGTAAAAACCGAAATAAATCATGGAAAACAAGGTGATATTAAATCGGGTTTACAAGCTACTTGTGGCATTACCATACCAATTACCAAAAAAATACGTGGATTAGTAGAAGCAAAATATATCTTAACACATGATGCAGATAATGTAAGTGCCCCAGTTGGCACAACAGTTATTGATACCTCGGGACATTGGACTCTATTTAGGTTTGGGCCACATTTAGATACCAAATATCATGCTATACAAATAGGAATTCAATGGGATATTTTTTAATGCCTAACCTTATAATTTGTGTAAATCAAAATTAAAGCAAACTTAGTTTTTTAAAAAATGAAAGAAAAAATAAGAGTAGGATATCTTACCGCAACTAATCCTTTAGACAAAAGAAGTTGGTCTGGAACTTATTTTAAAATGTATGAATCTCTTAAAAATGAATTTGATGAGGTCTATTTGTTAGGGCCCATAAAAAAGCCAATATTTTTAAAAGTAACGCTGTTAGTTTTTTCATTTACTCATTTTTTAGTATTTTTTAAAAAATATAAGAAAAACCATAGTAAATTATTAAGTAAATATTATGCTTATAAAATTAATAAAAAACTTAAAAATAAAAATATTGATGTTATTTTTGCCCCAGCATCATCAACAGAGATTGCGTATTTAAAGACAACTATTCCAATATGTTATTTATCGGATACTTCCTTTGGGCAAATAAGTAACTATTATAGTAGTTTTTCAAAAATTTCTAATTATTCTTTTAAAGAAGCCAATTTGATTGAGCAAAGAGCAATTGATAATTCATTTACGCAAGTCTATCCATCAAATTGGGCTGCTGAATACGTGATAAATAATTATAAAGCAAAAAAAGATAATGTATTTATCGTGAAATTTGGGGCAAATATTGATTTTATACCTGAAAAGCCACTTTTAAAAAATTTTAACAACACCATTAATTTACTTTTCCTAGGTGTTAATTGGAAAAGGAAAGGAGGCGATATTGTTTTAAAAACATTCAATATTTTAATAGAAAAAGGCTATGATGTAACTTTAACCATTTGCGGTTGTACTCCCAAAAATCTAATAACTAATCCTAAGATAAAAGTAATTCCTTTTTTAAATAAAAAGAATAAAAAAGAAAATGAAATTTTCATCAAAATATTAAATAAAAGCCACATTTTATTTTTACCAACACGGGCAGAGTGTTACGGAATTGTTTTTTGTGAAGTAGCAGCCTACGGTATTCCTGTAATTACTACAGATACAGGAGGAGTAACATCTATTATAGAGAATGGCATAAATGGGTATGCTTTACCTTTTAAGTCAACTCCCAAAGATTATGTAACTAAAATTCAATTTCTTTTAGATTATCGGTTGGTATTAAGTAGTATGGCTATAAGTTCTCGCAAAAAATTTGAAAAGGAATTAAATTGGAATGTGTGGGGTAAGAAAATGAAAGAGATTCTTTTGTTAATCGCTCAAAGGAATATAGAACTTAACAGTACAGAGAAAAATTATGTTTCTGAAATAGGTAATTAAATAGTAAAAAATGAGGAGTTATTTTATAATTTTATATTTATTGCCTTTTATTGTTTTTTCTCAAACAAATAAAAAACCAAAAAATCAGATTTTTAATACTATCGCAATTCAAGCAGGATATCAAAATGGCTATGTTTTTGCAACTAATGATTTTATTAAAGGTGTTAATGGAGAAAATAATAGAATAAACGCATTTCAAGCATTTACATTAAAATTTTCTAAGCAAACTATTGGTAAAAATATATGGGAACAGCTGTTTAAATATCCTAACTACGGTATTGGAATTTATATTGCAGACTTTTATAATCCTGAAGAAATAGGAACTCCAATTGCATTATATGGATTTTTTAATGCACCTTTTAAAAGATGGAATAAGTTAACATTTAATTATGAACTTGGATTTGGAGCTACATTTAATTGGAAATCTTTTAATCCGATAACCAATCAATATAATATAGCAATTGGAGCAGGACAGTCTTTTTTAATAGATGTAGGTTTAAATTTACAATATAACTTAACAAGAAAAATAGATATTAAAGCTGGATTTTCACTAACACATTTTTCAAATGGAGCATTAAAAAAGCCAAATAAAGGAATAAATACTATTGGACCAAAAGTTAGTTTAAAATATAATTTTGATGATCGTCCTATTTTAAAAAAACAAGAAATTCCTGAATATGTAAAAGAATATGAATGGTTGATTTCAGCTTTTGGAGGTGTTAAAAATGTGATTTTTAAAGATGCGAATATTGATGTTATTGAAAAATATGAGGGGTTAAATTTTCCTGTGTTTGGGCTTTCAACATTAATTAATAGGCAAGTAAGCTATAAATCAAAAATTGGAATAGGAATGTCTATTTCATATAATGGTACTTTAGATGCACAAGTGGCAGTTGAAAACAATGAGCTTGAGCCAGTTGAAAGTCCATTTATCAATAAAATTCAAATTAGCATATATCCATCATACGAACTAATTATTAATAAAGTATCTATAATTTTGCAACCTGCATTTTATATTTATCGTAAAAAGCTAAAAAAACAAACCCCTATTTTTCATCAAAGAATAGGAATAAAATATCATTTTTCTAATAATCTATTTGCAGGAATAACATTACGTGATTATAATTTTCAAACTTCTGATTTTATTGAATGGAACATTGGATATAGAATTAAATGGAGGAAAAATCGACAAAAAAAACAATAATTAAACTTTTCAAAATAAATAAAATACTTACTTATTTCAAAAATCATAATTCAAAATTTCTTCAAAGTTCCGTTGCATCTTTGTGTAAATAATAAATATAGAACATGAAAAAAATAACAATTTTAGCTATCGGAACAATTATGATATTGTTCCAAGCCTCAGCACAAACAAGTATAAAATCTAATTCTAATCCATATAATGAATTGGATAAAATATTATCGCCATTTGAAGATATGACAGAATATGCTTTAGATAATAATTATGAAGGTGTACTTAAATCTCTAAACAAAGTTGAGGCATTACAAAAGCAATTAATTTTTGAAAAAAATAATTTAAGTGGAAGTATGGAAATGCTAAATCCTAAAATTAAACAACTTAACGATGCTGTAAAACAAAAAAATTATAAACAAATAGCATTAATTGCAACAGCTATTTTTGAGTTTAATATTACTAATTTTAAAGATGGCTATAAAATTAAAGACCAAATACAAATAGAACATATAGATTATATGGGTTTTGAAACACTAGCACTTCTAAATCAAGATAAAATAGATTGGGCAAAATTAGCATCTACAATACTAAAAGTTAAAAATAAATGGAAAATACTTAGTATAAAAGTTAATGACCCAAATTTAAAAGCTTCTTTTAGTTTTTTATTTCAAGGACTACTTCTTAGCACAAAAAATAAAGATATTAAAATGACTAAAATTTTGGCATCTATGGATTTGAGTTTAGTGGATGTGTTAGAAAAAAGTATTTAAATTAAGTTTTGTTTTATAGCATTCCTAAAATTCAAAATTAATTCTAAATTGAGTAGCACATTTGTATTAAATAGTATTAATTAAAATTAATTATAATGAAAAAATTAACGTTTTTATTTGCTGGAGTAGTGCTAATATTCGCTCAAGCTTGTGCACAAACATCTACAAATGTACCTGCAAAAGTAAAAGCTGCATTTTACCAAAAATTTCCAAATGCTAAAAAAGCAAAATGGGATAAAGAAAATGCTACAGAATGGGAAGTAGAATTTAAATTAAATGGAAAAGAATATTCTGCCAATTTTACATCAGTGGGAGTTTGGAAAGAAACAGAACATGAAATCTCAAAATCTAAATTACCAGACGCTGTTAAAACTACCTTAAATAATGAGTTTAAGGATTATGATATAGATGAGAGTGAAGTTTCTGAAACTCCTAAAGAAGTTGTCTATGAATTTGCTCTAGAAAATGACGGAAAAGATTTTGAAGTTGCCATTTTACCTAATGGGAAAGTGATAAAAAAAGAGGCTAAAAAAGATAGTGACGAAGAAAATGATAACGATTAATAACAAATAGCAATTTTAAGAGAGGCTGT
>VAPM010607985.1_pt1 | contig 11078 bp, 10 predicted proteins | sample 3395091 | NCBI WGS metagenome assembly VAPM01 (sample SAMN08290445, study PRJNA428436) | hydrothermal vent metagenome | isolation source: Deep-sea hydrothermal vent chimney 3 | place: Pacific Ocean: Juan De Fuca Ridge | reverse complement strand
TTTAGGTGGCAGTTGTAAAAATCTCGATGCTTTAGTGTGCGCATCAAATACAATGATTCCTGCATCAATGGAAACATTTTTTGATATCCCTATATTTTTAGAATAATTCCTATTTCTACTTTGTCCAATAAAGTAAAAAATGCCATCGTGGGTTAGGCCCCTTGTAAATGCCGGAAAATCTCCAATTACCTTTGCATTGTTTGTTTTCAATAACCCTGGTAGGGAGTCTAAAACATGCAGACTCCCTTCAATTAATTTTATATTATGAGGCATCCACAAATCCTGTATTACCGGACCCACTTTCTCTTTTGTCAAAATATCAAATTCAAGGACCCCTCCATCGAAGATATCAAGTTTCCAATTTCCTGTTAACGAAAACATCGAAACATATAAGCTATCTTTGACCACACAACAGTCATTGCAGTGATGATGCGGTTTGTTGGATCTTTTATATTTATGTGAAATTGAGAACTTCTCAAGAATATTGAATTCCTCATCTAATGCTACCACGCCATCTAAATAGCTTCCGACTACAAAAAACCTTTTATGTTTTGTAGAATAATCTACACCATGAGCTCTCATTCCTTTAGGCAATTCTTTCGAACGTGTGATCTTGTAGTTATTGTCAAATTCAAAAATACCTAATTCCTGATCTACTGATATAAAATTATCTCCAAAGCGAATTAATCCGTAACAATTACCACTTATAACTTTTTTATGCTTCCAACTATCTCCATCCACTTCCATTTCATAAATCCCTCCACCATATGAATCAGAATCCTGTTTTGGGGAACCGCTTGAAAAGAGCATTTTCTTCTCAATTGTTTCCAACTCATCAATTATTCTAAGATCATTCAAAATTGGACTAACACAAAAATCCAAATTAGGTTTGAAACTCAAGCCCTCTAATTGCATTGAAACTTCTTCAAAAGATGTTGTGCATATGATAATAAAAGAATTTTTACCTTCTTCTGTTTCCAAAAATTCAGGCGAATGAATAGTTACCTCCAATTGCCTTTCTCCCCACAAATTCTTTGCGTTATCCACAATCCCAATTACCTTTTTACCAATTAGTATCCTATAGGTTTTCTCAGTTATATTCCCTGCACCAAAAAATATGATAGATCTACCTTTGATATGTTTATTTACATCTTGAAGAGATGTGAAAGGAATTTCTCTTTTATTTTTAGACATATTCAAATGCTCATTTTAATTGTTAAAAATCCAATATTATTCACCCAAGAATTTAGATTGTTCACCACTGCTTAAGTGGACGAGTCCATAACTTGATGGTGCCCCCCAGAGGTTGTCTTTCCACCATTGGCCATCTTTAATCCACCAAACACGAGGGTCTCTAAATCTATCAGCGACTTTATCAAATTTCTCCTCTGACCATCCCACATATTCCAACCATCGATATAAATCTTTAGATTTTATATGATCCATTCTTTTTACAAATTCTATTCCTTCTTCCCTACTCATTTTTCCGCTCCGGATATCTTTGCAAACATGATCAGTAGCTCTCCCGTAACCAAACTTTACGAACTTCATGTAATCATGGATACCATTCTCATGCATATCATCTAAGTTTGACATTCTTCTGTAAGTTCTTTCAAATGGTTCTTCAGCCTCTTTGAAACCATATTTTTCAATCATTAGCTTACCGTGCGAATTGGCATCCCATTTAAAGAAATTAGAAATATAAATTCCTCTGACATCAACTTTTGCAATCTCTTCATCAGACGGGTACATCCAAGTAAACATATCTCTTTTGTTCAATTTCTCGCCATATTTTGGTGCCTCTTCTATAAAGTCATACCATTCATATCCTCTCAAACAGTGTTCATGTCTGTATCTTTGTGTAAATTCCACCATATCATTGTAAGAATGCATTCCTCCCAAATCCATAAAACCATGTTCTCCCCAAATCATTAGTGGGATATTTTTTTGAACCGCTTCTCTAATTGGATAGGTAAAAATACCAGCGTGAGCATGCCAATTCATATCTCCCATTATTTCCATTCCTAATCGATTCATTTTTTTTAACACATCAATATTCGGAGTGAAAAAAATATGATCCGCACCAAAAATTTCTCTCATATTCAACAAATTCTCCATACCTGTTGTTGTGTAATTGTTACCATGATAAGTTACCAACAATGGATTTAGACCGAGTTCTTTTATTATGTGAATTTGAAAATAGCTATCCTTCCCACCACTCACGGGGATTATACAATCATAATTTGATTCATCATTTGACTTATAATCACTAATCAATCTTTCAAACATTTTCTTTCTTCTTTCCCAGTCTATTTCTAAAACCTGACCTGAAGTTCGACATGCTGTGCAAACACCATCTGAGTCAAAAGATAAAGGAACAGCTGAACTTGAAGTACCAACACATTTTGTGCAATATTTTATTTTTGGTGACATATTATCTTACGTTTATATTCTTTTTCTTTAATAATTCCTTTGCTCTCGGGTAACTTCGTTCAGTAAAATGAAATATATTCCCAGCTGCTATAGCTGAAACATTAGTTTCTTCAACTAAATCAACAAAGTCATAATAATCGCCCGCACCCCCTGCAGCTATTACGGGTAATTTTATACTTTCTACAACACGACTTATTGTTTCAATATCGTAGCCATTTGCTTTCCCATCCCTGTCAATGCTATTAATAAAAATCTCACCACATCCCTCCTCTTGACAAATCTTTACCCATTCAGTTATTTCCATTTCAGTACAATAATTACCAAAGTCAGTGAAAACAATTGGGATTTTATCAATTATCTTGTAATCAATTGAAGCTACTACACATTGACTCCCATACTTTTTGGCAGCTTCATTTACAAGGATTCTATTTGTCCTGATTGCAGTATTTAAGGTTATCTTATCCGCTCCATTTTTAATTCTTAAATCAATATCATCTATATTTCTTATCCCTCCACCAAATGTTAATGGCATAAAACAAACTTTTGATATTCTTTTAATTATATCTTCAATAGATGAGTATGATTGGACCTTATGGTCATCCCTTCTTAAATCATAATTATTTTCTGTACTGATATCAATGTATATTAATTCATCAACCTCCCATTCATTATACCTATTAGCCTCATTAATAATGTTTCCAATATTCTGATGAATCAAAAAGGATTCACTTCTAACAATTAAGCCGTTTTTAATGTATAAAATGGGTATCAAACGTTTTTTCAGCATTACAAATTGTGAAAATTTCTAAATATCTGTAATCCACTTTTCTGGCTTTTTTCAGGATGAAATTGTGTTCCAAAAATATTCTCATATTCAACTACTGAATCAAATTCAATTTCATATTCAGTTTTACTCACTTTGGCCTGTGTCTCTTTTACATAACAGTAAAAACTATGAACAAAATAGAATGCCGCATCTTCAATATTTCTTAACAATATTGAATCCTTACTTATTGACACATCATTCCATCCAATATGTGGTACTGGAACTAAATTAACCGCATAATGAAATGGTAAAACTTCACCATCTAAAATTCCAAGCCCTTCATTCATTCCAAACTCAAAACTTCTTTTAAGTAGCAATTGCATTCCCAGACAGATTCCTAAAATTGGTTTTTTTTTGACCAATACAAACTCATTGATTTCCTCATTCAACGCCATTTCATTTATGTTTTTCATTGCATTTCCATACGCACCTACACCCGGCAAGATTACTTTACTGCATTTTTTTAATTGGGTTGGCAATGAAATAATGGTGTTTTTGATTTCAAGAAAATCCAATGCATTTTGTACAGATGCCAAATTTCCCATCCCATAGTTAATTACACCTATCATTCTAAATCTTTTAAAAAGCTCCAATTTAACGCAGTACCTTTTTTTATATCTTTATTCACCTTCTTCCCTAAAACCTCCTGAAAATATTTAGGATGAATACCATAACCTGGCCTTACAGACCTTATATTATTTTCAGTTATCACTTCTCCCATTTTTATATCTACGTTCACATACAATGACCTTGAAAAAACACGACTTTTTACTTTAGCTTTAGATAAGCTATAATCTACAGTTCCAATGGCCTTTTCGGCCTCTCTTACACTTTTAACTAATTTTGCAAATTCTTTTTCATCTAGAGAGAAACTTGCATCTGGTCCACCAATGGATTTATCTAAAATAAAATGCTTCTCAATTATCCTTGCTCCCATAGCAACAGAAAGTGTAGATACTATTGTTCCAAGAGTATGGTCTGATAAACCTGCTACAACTTTAAATTTTTTCGACATATCTTGAATCATAATCAAATTTGCGTCCTCAGTTTTTGAAGGGTATGCCGAAGTACAGACCAGCAAAATAATCTGTTCATTTCCAACCTTTCTACATGTGTCAATAGCCAATTCAATATCTTTTTTATCAGCTATCCCGGTAGAAATAATAACAGGTTTCCCCTTGGATGCAACATATTCAATTAATGGAATGTCTGTAATTTCAAAGGAGGCTATTTTATATATAGGGCAACCAAGATCTTCTAAAAAATCGACTGCTGTTCTATCAAATGGTGAAGAAAAACAAACTATGCCTTCTTCTTTTGCTATATTAAATAACTCCCGGTGCCATTCCCAGGGCGTATGGGCTTCTTTGTACAAGTCATAAAGATACCTCCCTTCCCATATTGTTCCTTTTATCTTGAAATCTTCATTTTTCACATTAAGTGTGATAGTATCAGCGGTATAAGTCTGTAGTTTAATAGCGTCGGCACCAGCTCTTTTTGCTGCTCTTATACTCTCTTTTGCTAATTCAATCTCATGTCCATGATTAGCTGAAAGTTCTGCTACAATAAAACAATGTCTTTTTTTAAATAAGTTCATAATAAAAATATTTATGTCTTTTCAAGCAGATAAACTAAACTAGTGGACTCATTTATCATTTTGATTCTTACATATTTAAAACCAGATTTCTCAAATGCTTTTATAGAAGCTATATTGCTTTTTTTTATATAAGCGGTAATAGGTTCTAAGAATTCATTAAAATAGATAGTTGTTGTATCTTTTAATACCCTCGAAGATAGTCCAAACCCTCTGAAGGATTTATCCAATAATATTCCAATCACTGTATTATTAGGTATATCATCCATTCTTATTAAAGCAGCCGGCGTATTGTCAAATTCAGCAATATAGAACCTTGTAGATTTTGATGCTAACTTCTTTTTGAACCATTTAGCATGTTCCAAGAATGAAATCTTTGCGGAATGAAAAGATTGCTTTCTCACCAGTGGATCATTAGCCCAATTATAAATTAAAACTTCATCTTCCGGAGTCACCTTACGATATTTCGGCTCACCTAAATTTACTTGACCAATCAACTTATTAATTCGACTATTTATTCGTTCATCAAAAAGCCTATATTGAGTTTCAAGCTGTACGACTACCCATTTAGAATTCTTAATACATACCCGAACTTTGTCAATAAAATTATTTATATCATAACATTTGTAATCTCCCCCGCCAAAAACAGCTCCCTTCTCCAATAACCCAGTATAAATATTCCTTTGATTATCAGTAAAATATCCTAATAAAAGAGGCATTCGCACTGCACATAATTCATAACTAATGGTACTAGCGGGAGCAATGGCAATGTTACATTCTAACATAACCTCGACCATTTCTTTTTCATTGAGGTTTTGATAAATTTGTAATTTGTCATGCTTAATTTGAAAAATTTCTCCATGCTTGTAGGCACTTCCAACCACAACATTGACTTTGTTGATTTCACTCAATTTGAGTAGAGCATTAACTGCTTTCAGAGTTATGTCGTTCGGATCTGCACCTCCAAAACAAATAAATGCGCAATCCATTTTATTTATTGTTCTGTTTACTTTTGCTGCATTGAGAAATGATTTTCTAAGTAAGGCATATTTGGTTCCTAGCCCGTATTGAGTGTATAACTCTGCCGAATAATCACTTTTCCTTATTATAGGTGAGTGGTTAATCACCAAATCGCAATACATATGATGATTTGCCAGGTCATCTATACAAATCAAAAGAAATCCGTACGATTTTAAGGCTTTTTGATAGTTACTATCAAAATGATAACCATCCGTTACCACAATACATTCTTCACTAGGGAACTTAAGTTGAATCCATTTAGGTTCTTCCTGAATATCTAAATTGGTTGGCACCAATAATGATGCATCCGTGTTCTTAAAATTGTCTTCAACAAAGGTTTTATTCTTGCTTAAAAAAATAGTGAAATATTTATTATTCAACATTTCTAGTAAGGCATATATTCTATACATATGACCTAACCCAATTTGAGAGTTACCGTCCGCCCGAAATATAATTTTCCTTTTAAGCATTCAATATCTTATACTTTAATTCGGCAATTCTCCAGTCTTCTTCAGTGTCGATATCCTGCACTTCCTCCTGCCCAATAATGATGGTATCTGTGTTGGTTGTCCACATTTTATCTTTCAAAGTTGAGACTTTAAGCCAATACCATTGACCAGCGTCGTGATATACCGATTCTAAATCCTGGGAACGTGCAGCCATATACTCAGGCCATAACATTGAGGTTTTTCCATTACTTCTTTTGAGCCCTCTCCAAATAGGGAATGAAAAAGGGACGACAGGAAAAACGGAATAAAGGTTATTTTCTATTAATTTTTTATAGCCTTCTTTCAAATACTTAATTTGAATAAAAGGAGCTGTTGGATAAATACAGCAGATATAGTCAAACTTTTTACCTATCTGCATATATTCATGCAATACCTCATGCATGACTGAGGCTGTAGTGGCATAATCATCTGAATTTCTATCACTTCTGAAGAAGGGTACCTGTGCGCCATATTGTTTAGCTATCTTGGCAATTTCTTCATCATCAGTAGAAACCATTACTTCGTCAAACAAACAACTTTTTAATGCAATTTCAATGGAATATGCGACAATTGGTTTCCCCACAAAATCCTTAATATTTTTTCTCAGAATCCTTTTACTACCTCCCCTGGCCAGTATTATAGCAATTCTTCTCATTTTATAAATTCAAGGACCTTTTCAATCACGTAATTCTGTTCCTTTTCAGATAATGTTGGATACATAGGTAGGCTCAGACAATTTTCATAGAAAGATTCAGCCATTGGATAATCACCTGCCTTCCAACCCTTCTGCTGGTAAAAAGGCAAAAGATGCACGGGGATATAATGTACCTGAGCAAATATTTGATTCTTCCTCAGATGGTTGTAAAGCCCCAGACGATCTGCTATCTGAATTATATATAAATGGTAGGCATGATTAACGCTTTTACTGACTATTGGAACTTTAATATGGTCATTGTACAAGAAATCTTCTCCATATCTATTGGCTATTTGCATTCTTCTTTTCAATCCATCATCTGCCCTTGCTAATTGACTAATTCCCAAAGATGCCTGTATATCAGTAAGCCTGCAATTAAATCCGAGTTCCTGCATTTCATAATACCAGCCCCCATGATTTTCTAAAAGTAATTGAGGGTCTTTGGTAATGCCGTGAGTCCTTAATCTCAAAAGTTTTTTATGTAGCCTTTCATCATTTGTAGTAATCATGCCTCCTTCTCCAGTAGTAATGTGCTTCACTGGGTGAAAAGAAAAGATAGAAGCATTCGCAAAAGCGCCATTACCGCACTTTTGTTTTTTTCCTTCACTATCAACAAAATATCCTCCAGGGGCATGACAGGCATCTTCAATTATCCATAAGTCAAATTCATTACAAATATTTTTCAATTCTTCAAGATTAACAGGATAACCAGCAAAATCAACTGGAATCACCCCCTTATAATATCCTCTGGGCTTGCCCTCGAGCTTTCCCCGAAGCTTTTGCATATCCATCAAATAGGTTTCTGGATCAATATCTACAAAATCAACTTCTCCTCCCGCATACAACACACAATTGGCAGAAGCTGCAAAGGTAATGGGTGTCGTAATAACTCTTTCTCCTGGCTTTAGCCCTAACGCTAAAACCGAAAGATGAAGTGCTGCCGTACCGTTACTTACTGCAATTGCATATGTTGCACCAACATATTCGGCAAAATCCTTTTCAAACTCATGGATTTTTGGGCCCTGGGTCAGGTAGTCAGATTTCAGGGTAGCTACCACGGCTGAAATATCGTCCTCAGTTATCTCCTGTTTTCCATAAGGAATCGGCTTCATTTGTTATACTTTAAAATCCGAATCAACATTTTTTACAATTAGTTTCCTTAAATCGGATATTGTGAGCCATTCTTTATTAGTCCCCGAATTGTAGGAGAAACCCGGTGGTACTTCTTTGCAATTATTTTCTGAAAGGTATTGCGCCTTAATCTTTCCATCATTTTGCAGAATCACATAATATTTATCTATATCAAGTGTATTGGGCGCATCTGAAGCAGTGATCATTTCCTCATGAATTTTTTCACCAGGCCTGATACCCACTTCTTTGATTTTCGCATCAGGAGCTATGGCTTTTGCCAGATCTGTGATCCTGAAGGATGGAATTTTTGGAACAATTATCTCCCCTCCTTTGGCATGCTCAATGGCGTGTAGCACCATATTTACGCCTTCCTCAAGAGAAATATTGAATCTTGTCATTTCGGGATCAGTGATAGGCAACTCCCCTTCCTTTTTTTTGCTGAGAAAAAATGGGATTACTGAACCCCTGGAACCCATAACATTTCCGTATCTAACCACCGAAAATCTCAAATCCCTACCCCCCTTAATGTTATTAGCAGCAATGAATAATTTATCTGAACAGAGCTTTGTTGCTCCATATAAATTGATCGGCGCTGCGGCCTTATCTGTTGACAAAGCCACCAAATTTTTTACATTGGTATCAAGTGCTGCGTTGATCACGTTCTCCGCACCAATAATATTTGTTTTTATGAATTCCATAGGATTGTACTCTGCTGCCGGCACCTGTTTAAGCGCTGCAGCATGGACAATGGTATCTATTCCCTCACAAGCTCGCCTCAGACGTTCTGCGTCTCTGACATCACCAATAAAATATCGAATGCTTGGATATTTATGCGTAGAATAAGTTTGAGACATTTCAAATTGCTTGAGCTCATCCCTTGAATAGATGACCAGCCTTTTTATATTCGGATAACTTCTAAGAATGGTTTCTACAAACCTCTTCCCAAAAGAACCTGTTCCGCCGGTAATTAATATGGATTTATTATTTAGCATTTAGTATAGATTTATTTAAATTTTCACAAGTACCAGACCATTTAGCATCGAAATGTACAGGTATAAAAGTATGTAACTTACTCCCAGTTACATTTAAAGTTGCTGCATGCATGAAACTACAATTGATTTTTTTATTATTCTGAATATTTAGCGTTGAAATATGTACGTTTAGAGAATACATTCCGGGAGCTAAATAATTTTCAAACTTTACATTTACATGCCCTGTCCTATCTTTGGTGTAATAAATGACATTATTGTTTTCAGCTGCAATAATGGCTACTCCTTTTAATTCGCGATCAAATATTGAGAATTGTATTCCAAACTTTTGTTTTAATTCCTTCGGTTTAAATTTGATGTCCAATTCAATAGTTTCAAATTGTTTTAACTTTATCTCTTTCTGAAAGGCATCAACATCATTATTAATTGAAATATTTAATAATTCTACCTCATCCCTTTTACCAATAATCTTAAATTTTTCACTACCAAACTTATTGAAGAATTGTTCAATCCCCATGGATAAATCTGTCCCCTGGTAGCCAATATGGCCGTGATCCATGTGAATTAATGAAGTACAAAGTCTACTCACCTGGTTCATTGCATGGCTTACAAAAATAACGGCACTTTTATTTTGCAATTCATTGATCCTGTTAAAACATTTGGCTCTGAATCCTAAATCCCCTACAGCCAACACTTCATCGATCAGCAACACATCCGGCTCCATCTGAGAAGCCACTGCAAAACCCAGACGCACCTTCATGCCGCTGCTGTAATTTTGTACCGGCATATCGATAAATTCATCAATCTCTGCAAAGTCCAAAATGGCATCGTACTTGGCGTCTATCTCTTTTTTGCTAAAACCCAGTACTGCGCCGTTGTTGTAGATGTTTTCTCTACCGGTAAGGATTGGGTTAAACCCAGCACCCAGCTCTATCAGTGCACCAATCCGCCCATGCATGGTTATTTTGCCTTTGTCGGGTTTAATCAGACCGTTGAGCATTTTCAATAGGGTGCTCTTACCTGCGCCGTTATGGCCAATCAGTCCCAGGCATTCGCCTCTTTTCAATTCAAAACTCACATCTTCCACCGCCCAGAACTCATCTTTGCGGAGCTGTCCGTTTTTCTTGCTGCCAAACAACTCGGAGGAGATGTCCTTCACGCCATAGAAGAGGGAGCGCTTGAGGTCTCTACAGAATTTTTTGGAGACGCCTTCTACTTTTACTAATATATCGTTGTTCATTTTAAGAGAGCTGAAAGTTGAAAGGAAAAGAGCTGAAAGGGGGTTGTGGTTTCAACTAAGTTCCTTTTTTGAGCTGTTGTCATTTAATTATAGTTTGTTGTTCTTGTTTATAAGCTGGAAAGGGGGTGTTGATTCAACTAATCTCTGCCTGCGGTAGGCAAGCTTATTCCATTTTTTGCTTTGAGTTATTTGCTTTTTCCTTTGAGCCTGACTGTCGGCAGACAGGCTATTTTCCTGTTTATAATAGGATCAATACAAGAGTTTTTGAATATCTTCCTTTAGAACCGGCAAGGATTTGCTTACGATAAACCAAAGAACGTCTGTAGTTACACTATCGTATCCATGAATTATTCGATTTCTTGTGTCCACAATTTTCCTGGAATCTCTTATTTCAATATCAGGTTTTATTTTTAATATTCTGGTTAGTGCTTCGCCAATAATTTCTAAATTTCTCTCAACAGCTATTCTTGTCTTGAGATCTTTTTCAAATTCAAAGAAATTGCGTTCCTCTGGAAGAAAACTATAAATTTCATCAATAGATCTTTCAATATCTTCAAGCCAGGTTTTGATTTCAAGCTTCATAAATAATTCTTTTGCTTCTGTTTATGCTTTGAATCAAATAAGAATTCTTTAAACCCTTAAGCTCTAATAAATCAATAGGCC
>VAPM010090503.1_pt1 | contig 11078 bp, 12 predicted proteins | sample 3395091 | NCBI WGS metagenome assembly VAPM01 (sample SAMN08290445, study PRJNA428436) | hydrothermal vent metagenome | isolation source: Deep-sea hydrothermal vent chimney 3 | place: Pacific Ocean: Juan De Fuca Ridge | reverse complement strand
GCCGCTGTCAGCGTCGTCTTGCCGTGGTCAACGTGACCAATCGTGCCAACATTAACATGCGGCTTATTGCGTTCAAACTTTTCCTTAGCCATGGGGGCCTCTTACTTCTAAGGGGCCAAACCGGCCCAGTTCCTATCCGGGCGCTCGTTAAGGGCAAATTCCGGGAAAATCAAGCGTCAGTTGGCGTCGGGTTCATCAATTGTTATTTCCGAGATCGGCCCAAGATCATCCATCGCAGCTGTTTCAGCCATTGGCGCGTCTGTCAGGGGCGACAATCCGATCCATTCCGGGTTCTCCAAAATCCAGTCCTGAATGGCCTTGGCCATGTTGTCGGCCAGCTTGGTCATCTGTCTTTCTTTGTTCTGGGTCAGGCCGGAACCGATGATGCTTTCACCGGATATACCTTCAAAAATCGTCAGGACCTTTGCCTCTTGGTTGAGCTTTTCACCCAGCGCGTCATCCCAGACATTTACCGTGGCAACCAGCACGGATTTTGGTTTGAACACCACCGGCACACCGGGCAGCGCCAGAACGTAGGCATCCATTTTGACGCCGATATGATAGAACTTGTCGCCTTCATACGCCCCAAAGCGTCGGTCCATGGCATCGGTCAGCGCCTGTTTCCAGACCTCATCTGACTGGGTGCGCGACAGCGGGCCAATCTCGGGGTTGTCCACGACAATGATGTTATGGCCAAAGCGGAAATCGCCCATATTGACCTGTGGCGCGTTGACGTCTGCGGGCAGGGAACAGCCCGCCAGAACGGCCATCGCGGCCCCGATTGCATATCTGCGAAATTGAATTGTCATGGCCTGCCCTTCACCTGTTTTTTGAATAAGTAACGCGCGACGTGCCCTAAGGCAATCACTGGCAAATGTTTTGCAAATCCCGCCAGCCGTTTTCGTCCAGCGATGGGCGGATCGCCGCTGTTAGCAGGCTGTCGGCGGAACGGGCTGCGGCGATCCTGTCACCCATTTTCGGATGGGCCATGAAATGTGCCTGAATGCGGCTGGGTTCTGCACCGTCCTGGGCCAGACGTTCAAACATGTCGGCCAGCGCCGAGGGGGCGATGTTGCTGGCGCTAAGGGTTTCATGGGCGAAACTGTCGGCCAGTGCCTCGGCTTCCTGGGAATAGGTGGCGTCAATCAGCCGGTTCATCAGGAACAATACCACGGTGCCACCGGCGAAATCGCCAAATAACAGGCCCAGAACACCGATCGAACCGGCCGAGCGCAATGCGCCGCGCGCCGGGTCACGGTTAACCACATGGCCGATTTCATGGGCGAAAACACCGGCCACTTCGTCCGGGGTTTCAGCGGCGTCGATCAGCCCGCGAAAGATCACGATACGGCCACCCGGCAAGGCGAAGGCGTTGATCATATCATGGTCCAGCACATGCACCGTCAGGGGATAGGGCAGATCAACCTGAGCCGCCAATCGGGCCTGCATTTCGCCCAGGGCGGTGACACCCGTTGGGTTTTCGCAGATTGAGATCGGCAGGATATCGGTCTGGCTGAGGGCGGTACGGATCTGTTCGAACGTGGCGTCCCCCAGGGCTTTTTCACCCCTGGCGGGCAGGTATTCGGCCAGTTGGTCCGCCAAAAGCGGCACCAGCCCGAAGATGATCAGCCCAACCGAAGCAATGGCCCCCAGCGACCATGCCGCAAGGCGGCCGCGTTTTTCCACCACCGGGCGTTTGCGCAGATTGGGGCAGCGCGCTGCGATGATGCGGCGGGTTTCGTCATCGCGGACCACAAGCCGTGAAACCGGATCACCCTTGAGGGCCAGGATGTCGGCGTCCTGTGCGGCCTGATCCGGCACCCGGCGAATGTCGCTCAGGGGCCAGCGCAGGGGGGTGGTTTCAGGTGGCGAGATAACCAGAACCGGGCCTGTCGGGCTTTCTTCGATGGCGATTTCAACCCGTCGCACAACGGCGCTGTGGCCGTCAAAGAAATCAGCGAAGGATTGCATTTTGGGCGCGTCGCCGCCGACATGGATTGTGGTGCTCATATTGCCGCCCCGACATCCAGCGCCTCGGCAAAGCCGTCGGCATGTTCCATTTCATCGCGGTCACGCTGGTTAAAGTCTGACAGGTTGCTGGCGCCGGTGATATCCAGTGTTTCAGCGTAGTGGCGCGCCAGTGGCAGGCTGACCAGCGTGTGTTTCAGCGCGCCCCAGATGATGAAAATGGAAAAATACGTCAGCAGTGAGGTGCCGGTTGTCAGCCAGACCGGCAGGCTGCTGAAATCAACAAAGTCCAGATCATCGCCCAGATTAATGCCGTAGCCGGCCATGATCCCGACAATGATAAAACCAAGGGCGATACCAAAACCAACAAGCGCCAGCCCCACCAAACCGTAGCCAAAACTGTAGATCCAAAGCACCCGCCAGGGTCGGGGCCGCGAATGAAAGCCAACGCCGCGCACCGATTTGTGGTTCATCATAATGCGGAAGGAATGCACCCGGTAATGGGCAAAGCCGTAGATCGCGACCAGCACCCCGGTGATGATCGCCAGACCTGCTGCCAGATCATTGCCCTGCCACAGGGCAACAGCGCCCCCGGCGATGGTGGTCAGCCCGGCCAGAAACGGCAGAAAGCTGCGGTAAAGCATTTGCCAGCGCCCGCCCTGATGGAACTGCTCGGCGCCAAAATAAGTGCGGTCGGTGCGGTATTTTTCCAACGCGAATGTCATGCGCGGCCAGAGTAGGCCGGCGGTCAGGATGGTGATCGCCCAATGCAAAAGCGCCCGCCATGAATAGCCCCATGCGCCCTGTTCCATGCCAAAACGCACACCGCGCCAGCGGGTGCGCGCCAGTATGTAGCGCCGTGCCCGGTAGCGGGCATAAAACAGGATTGGCAGGATGCCGATAAACGACAGCCCGTAGGCCCACAGGTTGTTGTTCATGATCGAAAATGACAGGAACATCAGCAGCAGGTTTACGATGCCAATATAGAACGCCAGAAACGTCACCGCGATCAAAAACCCCAGCAGTTTTTCCAGCGGTTCACCGACATATTCAAGTGGCTGACCACCGGGGCGGATGGCCGACCAGTAATAGCGGCGCAGGCGGGTTTTCATCCAGAAACGGTAAAGCCCGAGGCTGAGAACCGTCAAAATTGAGGACCAGAGCGCCAGTTTCAGCAAGGGCGCGCGTTTGCCGGCGTAATCGGTTCTGAGGGTGTTGACGGCCATCACGGAGCCCCAATCGACGACAACGGATCGGCATGCGCCGTTCCAGCGTTTGTCTGGCAGTGTCTGATCCGTTCAGCGAAGGCGTTGATATACGCTTGTAGCGGGCCATTATATTTCGTCCGCGCCAAATCGCGCACCTCATCCGGGGTTTTTGAAATCAACGGCAGCCGCAGGAATACATCCGCCTGAAATGCGCCCGTTACTGTGCCCAGAACCAACCTTAGCGACGTCAACATGTCGTCCCCCCTTTGGGAAGCATGAATTATTGCTGCGGGTTTGTCGATAATGGTTTCGCCCGAAACCAACCAGTCGATGGCGTTTTTCAGGCCACCCGGAATGGCGCGCACATATTCCGGGCTTGAAATGATGATCCCGTCCGCCTGTGCAATCCGGTCCACGAACCGACGCATAATGGCCGGCGTTTCGTTGCCTTCTTTGTCGGGTGAAAACACCGGCAGATCATCCAGATCACCGATGACGTCAATGGCAACGTTTGGCGGGCACAGTTCTGACATGGCGCGCAGTAAAGCGGTGTTGGTGGAAGTGGCGCGCGCGCTGCCGGAAATGGCCAGTATTTTCACGCGGGCCACAATTTGTCAGCTAAACCGGTTGTTGCGCGGGAAACCGTAGGGCGGGCGTTTGCCGGCCCCGGCGCGTTTGCCCAGCCAGTCGGACAGGTCTGTTTCATGGCGGGTTTTGTCGCCGCCCATGGGCCAGCTGAGGCCCGCAGCCCAGTTGAATGTAGTGATGTCGGACAACCCGCCATCCAGATCCAGCGTGCCCTGTGCGCCGCGGGCGGATTTGTATTTCTGGATGCGCACGCCTTTGCCCCGGCCCATTTCCGGCAGCTCGGCCAGTGGAAATACCAGGAATTTGCCGTTTTCGCTGACCACCGCCACATGGTCACCCGCCACCGGCACACAGGCTTTGGCGTGGGATTTATCCTTGACGTTCAGCACTTGCCGCCCGTTTTTGGTCTGGGCGATGGCGTCATCTTCGGCCACCACAAACCCGTCCCCCGCATTTGACGCCACCAGCAGCTTGCGCCCGGGTTCATGCAGGAACAGGGATACGATGTCGGCCTCATTTGGCAGATCGATCATCAGGCGCACCGGTTCGCCCATGCCGCGCCCGCCGGGCAGGTTATGCCCGGCCAGTGTGTAAAACCGGCCATTGCTGCCAAACAGCAGGATCTTGTCAACGGTTTCGCCGTGGAAGGCAAAAAGCGGGCCGTCGCCGTCTTTGAATTTAAATTCCTGAGCCAGATCGACATGGCCCTTCATCGCCCTGATCCAACCCATTTGCGAACAGACAACGGTGATCGGCTCACGCTCAATCATCGCTTCCATCGGCACGTCTTCGATCTGGGCGGCCTCGGCAAACTGCGTGCGGCGCGCACCGCCTTCGTAGTCTTTGCCAAACTTTTGTTTGGTCTCGCGCAGTTGCTCACTGATGCGGGCCCATTGCAGGGTGTCGCTTTCCAGCAGATCCTCAAGTGCGGCCCGCTCCAGCATCAGCGCGTCGCGTTCGCGCTGCAGTTCAATTTCTTCCAGACGGCGCAGCGAGCGCAGGCGCATGTTCAGGATCGCCTCGGCCTGCACCTCGGTCAGCGACGGTTCTTCATCGGCCGGGATACCGCCGGTTTGCAGCAATGCCGGGCGGACATAATCCGCTTCCGAGGTGGCGCGGATATGGGGCTGCGACCAGTCTTCAAACATCAGCCCGGCCTTGGGTTCGTCATCATAGCGGATGATGTCAATGACCCGGTCCAGATTAAGGAAGGCGATGATGAAACCTTCCAGCACCTCAAGCCGGTGGTCGATCTTTTCCAGCCGGTAGGCAGAGCGCCGTTGCAGCACTTCGCGGCGGTGATCCAGAAACGCGCGCAGCACTTCTTTCAGGCTGCAGACCTTGGGGGTCAAACCGTCGATCAGCACGTTCATATTCATGCTAAAGCGTTGTTCCAGATCGGAATTTCTGAACAACATGCCCATCAGAACCTCAGGGTCGACATTCTTGGAGCGGGGTTCCAGCACCAGCCGGATATCTTCGGCGCTTTCGTCACGCACATCGCCAAGGATCGGAATTTTCTTGAGCTGGATCAGCTCGGCTATTTTTTCAATCAGCCGGGATTTCTGCACCTGATAGGGGATTTCCGTGACAATGACCTGCCACTGGCCGCGCCCCAGATCTTCGATCTGCCATTTGGCCCGCAGCCGGAAAGCACCGCGCCCGGTGCGATAGGCCTGTGCAATGTTTTCGCGCGGTTCAACGATGACGCCGCCGGTGGGAAAATCGGGCCCGGGAATGTAGTTCAGCAGGGTGTCATCGCGGGCGTCGGGGGTTTTGATCAGGTGCAGGCAGGCGTCGATCAGTTCCACCAGATTATGCGGCGGAATGTTGGTGGCCATGCCCACGGCAATGCCGGTAGAGCCATTGGCCAGCAGGTTCGGATAGGTGGCCGGCATCACCACCGGTTCGCTCAGGGTGCCGTCGTAATTATCGCGAAAATCAACGGCGTTTTCGGTTAACCCTTCCATCAGCGCTTCGGCGGCGACGGTCATCCGGGCTTCGGTATAGCGGCTGGCGGCGGGGTTATCACCGTCAATATTGCCAAAGTTCCCCTGCCCATCGACTAGCGGGTAGCGCACGTTGAAATCCTGGGCCAGCCGGGCCATGGCGTCATAGATCGCCGCATCACCATGGGGGTGATAATTGCCCATGACATCACCGGCAATCTTGGCCGATTTGCGAAACCCCCCGGTGGGCGACAGTTTCAGTTCGCGCATGGCGTAAAGGATACGGCGGTGCACCGGCTTTAACCCGTCGCGGGCATCCGGCAGGGCACGGTGCATGATCGTGGACAGCGCATAGGTCAGATAGCGATCGCCCAACGCGCGGCGCAGGGGTTCGGATATCTCCGCCACTTTGTCGGTTGGGTTGTCGGTTGCATCGGCCATGGGCGTTATTTTAGGGAAGGAAGCGCAAACATACCATCGGGTTTTGGCCCTGTTTCAGGGTTTTTTTCAGCCACCGGGATTGCCGGCGGTTAGCCGGGGGGTGATCCTTTTTCCAGCACCTCCCAATCCGGCGGGAAGCGCAGCCAGTCATGCTGGTGTTCGGCCCAGATCACCCGGTGGGGCCGGGGCGGTGGCGTGTCCAGCGCGCCAAGTGCCACGCCCATGTGATCCGGGCGCATTTCCAACCCCCAGAGAACCGTCGTGCCGCAATTGGCGCAAAAGTGGTTGTCGATGGCGCGCCCGGCATCGCTGGTGCGGGGCCAGTGCTTTGGGGCGCCGGTGACCGTCAGATCAGATCGTTTGAAATAGGCCCCGGTTCCAAAGGCTGAGCCGGTTCGCTTCTGGCAAGCGATACAATTGCAGACAATCACAAAATCCGGGTCGCTATTTGCCACAACCCGCACTTCTCCGCATTGACATGATGCTTTATGTTCTGCCAATTCACCGCTCCTGTTTTGCATCACATTAGGTAGCCATGAACAACAAGTCTATTCTGATCACCGGCTGTTCATCAGGCATTGGCTATGACGCGGCCCATGGCCTGAAGGCGCGGGGCTGGCGGGTGTTTGCCACCTGCCGCAAGCAAGCCGATTGTAAGCGGCTGCGCGATGAGGGGCTGGAAAGTTTTGTGCTGGACTATGAGGATGAGGCGTCGATCGTGTCCGCGCTGGATCAGGTGCTGGCGCAAACCGGTGGCACGCTGGACGCGCTGTTCAACAACGGCGCCTACGCCATCCCCGGCCCGGTGGAGGACCTGCCCCGTGATGCCCTGCGCGCAATTTTTGAGGCGAATTTCTTTGGCCAGTTTGATCTGACCAACCGTGTGATCCCGATCATGCGGGCGCAGGGCCATGGCCGGATCGTATTTTGTTCATCGGTGCTGGGGTTTATCGGCGCGCGCTGGCGCGGGGCCTATAATGCCACAAAATTCGCCATGGAAGGTCTGGCGGATACCTTGCGGCTGGAGATGCGTGATACCGGGATCAAAGTATCGCTGATCGAACCCGGCCCGATTGGCACCGATTTTCGCAAAAACGCCGCCCTGCAATTTGAAAAATGGATTGACTGGGAAAAATCAGCGCGGGTGGCACAATATCAGGCGTCCCTGCTGAAAGAACTGTATGAAGGCAGCGGATCCGGGCCGTTTGAGCTGCCCCCGTCCGCCGTCACCAAAAAACTGATCCATGCCATTGAAGCGCCGCGGCCTAAACCGCGGTATTTTGTGACCACACCAACCTATATTATGGGGGCGTTAAAGCGGATACTGCCGACGCGCGCACTGGACTGGATTTTGGCGCGCGGTTAGGGCTGCGACATGAACGGCATTCGCATTTCCTGCGGTTTGCGCTAAATAATCGTCTGAAACCTGTTTACGGGATGTGCCCTATGAAAGACGATCCGCTATTTATTCTGGTTGCCCTGTCGGTTTTTGCCGTGCTGGTGGTGCTGATGATCGGTGTTGGCGGCTTTGCCAAGGGCGGTGATTTCAACCGCAAACACGCCAACCGGATCATGCGCTACCGGATCATTGCCCAGGCCTTTGCCATCGCGATGATCCTGATTTTCATCTATTTCCGCGGTGGCAAATAGCATGGTGGTGCTGAACAAGATTTACACCCGCACCGGGGATGGCGGCGAAACCGCGCTGGGCAATGGTGCGCGGGTGGCCAAACATTCGCTGCGGGTTACCGCCTATGGCACGGTGGATGAAACCAATGCAACTGTCGGGCTGGTGCGCCTGCACGCAGCCGGGGAAATGGACGCGGCACTGGCGCGCATTCAGAACGATTTGTTTGATCTGGGGGCGGACCTGTGCCGCCCGGATATGGCCGGGGATGCGGGTGCTGAATATCCGCCGCTTCGCGTGACACAGGCACAGGTCGACCGGCTGGAAAGTGAAATCGACACGATGAACAAGGACATTGCGCCGTTGCGCTCATTCATCCTGCCCGGTGGCACGGCGCAAGCCGCACATTTGCATCTTTGCCGTACCGTTTCGCGCCGCGCCGAGAGGCTGGCGGTGGAACTGGCCGGGGTTGAAGATGTGAACGGTGCGGTGGTGAAATACCTGAACCGGCTGTCGGACTGGTTTTTTGTGGCGTCGCGGGTAGCCAATAACAATGGCAAAGATGATGTACTCTGGGTGCCGGGGGCGAACAGGTAGAATTTGCAGAACCAGTGCCGGCACATTTCCGTAAATAATACAATGCGCTTTGGCATTGTTGCTGGTCTGATCGCCCTGGGCACAGGTCTGGCACAGGCGCAAAGCAATGTTTTTACATCGATTGCCGAAATAGATTTGCCGCTGGCCACTGGTGCGCAGGAGCCATCGCTGTTTGCCATGGCGGATGGCCGGGTGGCGCTAAGCTGGACAGAACCTGCAGCACAGGGGTTTGCGGTTCGCACCGCCATTGGGGACAGTACCGGCTGGTCGGTGCCGCAAACGGTTGTGAGCTCTGACAAGTTGTTCGTCAACTGGGCCGATTTCCCGTCGGTTACCGCCTTTACCGATGGCACGCTGGCGGTGCATTGGCTGATGCAGAACGGGCCGTCCAGCTATGATTACGACACCAATATTGCGCTGTCGGCGGATGCTGGGGCCACATGGGGTGATCCTGTCATCCCCCATAGTGACCGGTCCCGGCGTCAGCATGGCTTTGTCACCATGTTACCGGTGGCCCCGGATCAGATGGTCGTGATCTGGCTGGACGGGCGCGCCTATGACATCAACGCGACAGGGGCGGCTGAAAACGCGTTTACCAATGCCGCGCAACTGCGTGTGACCACGATCGGAACCGATGGCAGTCAAACAGATGATACCCTGCTGGATATACGCACCTGCACCTGTTGCCAGACCTCGGCCGCTGTTACCGGGGACGGAACGGTGCTGGTGGTGTACCGCGACCGCACCGGCGCTGAGATCCGCGATATTTCGGTGTTGCGCCGGGTGTTGGGGGATTGGATCAGGCCGACCACCTTGCATGATGATGGCTGGGAGATCAGCGGTTGCCCGGTCAATGGCCCGGCGATTGATGCCGCCGGTGAACGGGCGGTTGTTGCCTGGTTTACCGGTGCCAATGATGAACCGGTGGTAAAGGTGGCGTTCTCGGACGATGCCGGGGCCAGTTTTGGCGCGCCCTTACGGGTGGACGCCGGCGATGCGGCGGGCCGGGTAGATGTGTTGCAGCTGTTGGATGGCTCGGCCGTGGTTTCGTGGATTGAATGGACAGATGCCGGTGAGACACTGATGGTGTGCCGGGCGCACGCGCTGACCGGGTGTGGGGAACCACAGGCGATCACCGTCAATGACGAAGCCGGTTCGATCAATTTTCCGCGCATGGTGCAGACCCGCGATGGCGTGTATTTTGCCTGGACCCAGCCGCTGGACGCAGCGCCCGGTCAGGATGTAACGGTCAGGATGGTTCTGGCGCGGTTTTAGGTATCCGGTCTGCGCGATCAGTTTTTTGGCGCCTCAGTGATCACACAGGTTGCCACAGCTCTACCGGGTTGCCTTCCGGGTCCTGGATACGGGCAAAATCCCCGATACCTTCCATGGCTTCACGGCTAACGATCTTTATTCCGGCGCTTTCAAGCTGCGCAATCATTCCGTTCAGATCATCCACCCGGAAATTCAGCATAAACGCCTGATCGGAAGCAAAATAATCTGTATCATCGGGGAACGGCGCAAACACGGTTGGCCCGGCTTCCTGCATCCATGGTTTAGTAACAGCATCCTGCGGAACCGGGTTAATTCCAAGATGTTCCAGATACCAGGTGGTAAGCTTGGCCGGGTCTTTCGCACGAAAAAAGAACCCTCCGACGCCCCTAACCTTTTGCATCGCCCACCCCCTGCGTGAATTATTTGACCCAATCCTATCAAATTTCCACATACCTTACCAGCAACCGCCGATAAACGCGGCGTCGGCTGACATCAAAATGTCGATTCTGTCTTGTTTTCCTTGGCAATGAACAGATATCAAACCCGCAAGTATAAATGGGGCCATCGCGCCCCTTTGTTTTCAAGGAGACCGCCCAATGAAGGTGCTAGTGCCCGTCAAGCGCGTGATCGACTATAACGTGAAAGTCCGCGTGAAAGCGGATGGCAGCGGTGTTGATCTTGCCAATGTTAAAATGTCGATGAACCCGTTTGACGAAATTTCCGTTGAACAGGCTATCCGTCTGAAAGAGGCCGGAAAAGCCGACGAAATTATCGCTGTTTCCATCGGCACCCAGAAATCCCAGGAAACCCTGCGCACGGCTTTGGCCATGGGCGCGGATCGGGCGATTTTGGTGGTGGCCACGGATGATGTGCATAATGACATCGAACCCCTGGCGGTGGCGAAAATCCTGAAGGCCATTGTTGATGAGGAAGCGCCGGGACTGGTTCTGGCCGGTAAGCAGGCGATCGACAATGACATGAATGCCACCGGGCAAATGCTGGCGGCACTTTTGGGCTGGTCACAGGGTACGTTTGCCTCAGAGCTGGACATTGACGGGGACCACGCCGTTGTGACCCGGGAAGTGGACGGCGGTTTGCAGACCATCAAAGTAAAGATGCCAACCGTTGTCACGGTTGATCTGCGCCTGAATGAACCACGTTATGCATCCCTGCCCAACATCATGAAGGCCAAGAAAAAGCAGATGGATGAAAAAACGCCTGCGGATTACGGGGTGGATATCACGCCGCGTCTTACGATCGTTTCAACGATTGAGCCTGAGGGCCGTAAAGCCGGTGAAATTGTTGGTTCAGTGGATGAACTGGTTGAGAAACTTAAAGAAGCGGGGGCGATATAATGGCTGTTTTATTGCTTGCAGAAGTTAATGATGGCGAATTGTTCGTCGATGCAACTGCCAAGGCAGTGGC
>VAPM010323267.1_pt1 | contig 11088 bp, 8 predicted proteins | sample 3395091 | NCBI WGS metagenome assembly VAPM01 (sample SAMN08290445, study PRJNA428436) | hydrothermal vent metagenome | isolation source: Deep-sea hydrothermal vent chimney 3 | place: Pacific Ocean: Juan De Fuca Ridge | reverse complement strand
GAATGGTATCCAGAGGATTCTTATGAAGAAGCTTAAAAACGAGAAAGAGATGGTCAAGAAGGCGATCGATGAAGGTGTGAAATATGGAGAAGGAAGGGGTGTTGTAGAGTTTGAACCCACCGACTCGGCGAGTGAAAAAATCTTGTACATCTATCGGCTGCTCGTCCACGACAAGGTGATACAGCCCATCCCGGAAGATCAGATCTCCCAGAAATCCATGAGGCATAAACTGGCCATTTGGGCGTCAAAGCAGAAATAACGAGAAGTGGTGCGAATAGGGATGCGATGGCCTCCAACGCATGGGGTTGGACCGCGTGAGGAACGAGCCACAATCCGGGGATTCTGGGCCGGGTCAGATATCGAGACGGTCGTAGAACCGCGCCCGATAGAGCAGACGCGGGCTTTCGGGGTCGTCCTCGAAGGCGGCGCGATCATGGAGTACGTTGCTGCCGATCAAGCCCATGCCCGCCTGCAGCAACCCCCGCAGCACGCCGGCCTCCGATCCTTCCAGGATGGCGAGCAGGCGCCGGACCGCTGCGCGGGTCGGCGGATCGTCTTTCCAGACGGCGTTGTGCCGACGTGCCGTATAGCGCATGTGCAGCGTGCCGCCCGCCGGATCGACCCGAAACACCGGCCCGATACGCTCCGGGCGCGCGGCGCCGCCCGCTTCGATGCCGGGCGGGATCGTGAGTGCATCCGGCGCCGTCAGGGCGCGAATGTAGTCCGGATTCTCGCGGCGCAGCAACAGATAGGCGATCTCAGGATCGAGCAGGCGGTTCTCGCCGCCGTGCGCGGCCGGTTCGACGCAGTGCAGGAGCAGCGCATGGATCTGCCGATCGGCGGCGTTGTAGTAGCCGTCGGTGTGCCACTGGATGGCACGGTCGGTATACGGAATGTAGCCGGTGTGCGGCCCGTCCGCGGCCACTGCGAGGCTGGTCAGACCGTCGGGGTCCGAGAGCCAGTTGTGGTCCAGGCGCGTCACGCCGAATTGTCGCCCCAGGGCGAGCGGGATGGCACGGTCCGCGTCGGCCGGCCCCGCGTAGAGCACCATGTTGGCGCGACGCAGCCGATCCAGCATGGCCGCGTGTTCGGCCGCGGTGAGACGGCGCGGGTCCTTGACCTCGACGACCAGTTCCCCGAGATCGGCGGGATAGCACGCGAGCTTGGCATCGCTCCAGCGCCGGAATGCCGCGTCGTCCTCGAGATGGAACGGTGAACCGGCGGGATCCGCCGTTGACGTCACAAGGCTCATGGCAACCCCCTGCGGAAAAGATACCGGATTTCCCCTACACTGTCATGAATCGGGAGATCCGCCGGGGGGACGCCTCCGGCACAGGGTGCCGACCCCGGCGACGATCGCCCTTGCAGCGACCACCATGCCACTCGAACGATCCCAAGCCGCCCACCGACCACCCGTGCGCCGCGCTGCGCAGAGCCCGCGCGGACAGGCTCCGGGCCGGAAGACGCGTCTGCCGCAGACCGGGCAAAGTACTTGCCATGACGTCGCGGGGCGCGAGATCCCCTGCCCCGGTAGCGGGCAGGATGGAGAGATCCGCGCAGGGATTCCCTGGCCGGAACCGCGCTTCCAACCGCGCGGGAGACGGGTCCACGATCGGCTGACCGGGCTCGACTGGACCCTGGATGCAAACCCGGCCACGTTTCCCATGACTTGGGGAGAGGCGTTCGCATACATCGTGGAACTCAATGACCACGGCGCGCTCGGCTTCTCCGATTGGCGGCTGCCGAACCGCCGGGAACTGCGCAGCCTCGTAAGCCACCAGACGCGCGATCCGGCCCTGCCCGCGGGACACCCCTTCGACAACGTCTTCCCCGGGTGGTACTGGAGTTCGACGAGCGCCGCCATCAGTCCGTTGCACGCTTGGTACGTGCACCTCGGCGGGGCGCGCATGTTCTACGGGGGCAAGGACCAGTCCTTCCTGGTCTGGCCGGTGCGTGGTACCGGCAACGGGGTGCTGTCGGCGACCGGCCAGATCCGTTGCTTCGATAAGACCGGTCGGGCGATCGCCTGCGCCGGCAGCGGCCAGGACGGGGAATCGCGGCTCGGCTCGGCATGGCCGGTGCCGCGATTTGAAGTGCGAGGCGAGACGGTCCTCGACCGCCTGAGTGGACTCTGTTGGCTCCGGCGGGCGGATCCGACCGGCGCGCCCGTCTCCTGGCCCGAGGCCCTCGCCGCCGCGGCGCGCACCGCCGTACCGACGCCCGCGGGTCCGTGGCGGTTACCCAATATCATCGAGCTGGAATCGCTCGTGGACTGCGAGCGACATACCCCGGCGCTGCCGAAAGACCACCCGTTCATAGCGATCCGCGAGGGCTACTGGTCGTCCACCACCAGCCTCTATGAGCCCGACTGGGCGTGGGCGCTGTACCTCGAGAAGGGGGCCGTGGGCGTAGGTCAAAAGTTCGGGGCCTATTTCCACGTATGGCCGGTCAGCGGCCCGTAGACGGGCGGCAAGGACCACGCTCGACCGATACGACGCCCGGACGAATCGCGCGCTGCGGCTTCGAGGTGATGTCGGGGAATCCCCTCAGTGCGCCCAAAGTATCGGCTGCGCCTCCAGCGGGACGATGGCGTCCGGATGGTACGGCACGATGCGCGGCGTGTAGTCGGAGGGGGGGCGATCCGCGGGAACCTCCCCCGTGTAGACATAGGCGTTCGCCCCGCCCGCCAGGACCTCGCCGCGCTCCATCACTTTGCGCACCGGAGGATCGCCGTCGGCGTAGAGTTCCAGGCGCACCGCTTCGGGGTCCAACTCGTCGAGATACACCTGCACCGCGAAGCGGTGCACGCCGTCCCCCGCCTCCACCGCGACGTTCCCGAAACGCAGCACCGGCCAGTGCCGCGCGAGCATCTCGCGCCACTGCACCAAAGCCTTGCCCAGGGCGCCGCCGTCCGCCGCGCGCTTGCGACAGTTCATGGTCAACGGCAGATAGTAGGTTTTCGTGTACTCCCTGAGCATCCGGTTGGTGGAGAACTGCGGAGTGAGTCGCGCCATGCTCTCGCGCACCCGCGCGACCCAGCCGCGCGGCACGCCGTGCGCGTCACGCTCGTAGAACGCCGGGACGACCTCCCCCTCCAACAGCCGGTACAACGCCTGACATTCCTGCCAATCCCAGGCCGGATCGGCGCCGTGCTCGCGTCCATCCCCCAGGGCCCAACCCACGTCCGGTGCGTAGGCCTCGGCCCACCAACCGTCCAATTCCGAGAGATTCAAGCCCCCGTTGACCAGTACCTTCATGCCGCTGGTGCCGCTCGCCTCCCACGGACGGCGCGGGGTATTGACCCACAGGTCCACTCCCTGCACCAGTTCCTCCGCCAGCGCGAGATCGTAGTCGGCGAGGAAGATCACGCGCCCCTGAACATCGGGGCGACGCACGAACGCGGCCCACTCGCGGATCATGGCCTTGCCCTCCGCGTCCTGCGGGTGCGCCTTGCCGGCGATCACGAGTTGAACGGGCCGCTCACGCCGTGCCAGCAGACGCACCAGCCGCTCCGGCTCCTTGAGCAGGAGGTTGGGACGTTTGTAGGCGGCGAAGCGACGTGCGAAACCCAGGGTCAGGCTGTCCGGATCGAGCAGGCTGGCACACGCCTGCACCGCTTCCGATCCGCTTCCCTGCTCCCCGCGCTGTGCCGCCATGCGCACACGCAGGCGATCGACGAGACGCCGGCGGGCGGCGCCCCGAAACGCCCACAACGCCTCATCGGGCACCGCCCGAAGATCCGACTCCAGGGTTTCCATCGCCCCGAGCCAACGCGACTTCCCGCATGCCCCGGTCCACAATTCATCGGCCGCCGCGGAATCCCAGGACGGCACGTGCACACCGTTGGTGACGTGCCCGACCGGCACTTCGACCTCGGGCCAATTGGGAAACAGCGGCTGGAAGATGTGCCGGCTCACGGAACCGTGCAGGCGACTCACGCCGTTCACCGCAGCGCTGCCGCGCACCGCCAGATAGGCCATGTTGAAGGCCTCTTTCCGGTCTCCGGAGTCGAGGCGCCCGAGCGCCAGCAGGGTATCGATACCGACCCCGAGGGAGACGACATAGTCATTGAAATAACGCGTGAAGAGTTCCGGATTGAATCGATCGAATCCCGCCGCGACCGGTGTGTGCGTAGTGAACAGGTTGCCCCCCCGGGTACAACTCAGTGCCGCTTCGAACGAAACCCCCTCGTTGCGCGCCATGAACGCCCGCGTCCGCTCGAGGATCGCGAATGCCGCATGACCCTCGTTGAGGTGACAGACGGGGCAGTCCAAACCGAGCGTGTCCACCAGGCGCCAGCCGCCGATACCGAGCACGATCTCCTGCTGAAGACGCAGCTCGCTGCCGCCCCCGTAGAGCGCACTCGTGATACCGCGATCGCCGGGTGCATTGAGTGGATCGTTGCTGTCGAGCAGGTACAGCCAACGGCGCCCGACCTTCACCTGCCAGGTACGCAGCCGCAGCGTGCGCCCCGGCAGCTCCACGAGCACCCGCACCCACTCCCCCTCGGCGTCGCGCAACGGCACCACCGGCATCATGGTCGGGTCGTTGTACGGGAAGAATTCGAGTTGCTCCCCCTGAGGGTCCAACGCCTGCCGGAAGTAGCCCTGCTGATAGAGCAGTCCGATACCGAACAGCGGAACACCGAGATCGCATGCGGTCTTGAGGTGGTCCCCGGCGAGCACGCCCAGGCCGCCGGAGTAGATCCGCAGCGACTCGCTCAGGCCGAACTCCATGCTGAAGTAGGCTACCGCACCCTCGAAGCCCTCGCGGCGAACCCCGTTGAACCAGGTCTCGGCGTGCAGGTGTTCCTCGCGCGCGGCAAGCTGGCGATGCAGGACCTCGAGAAAAGCCGAATCCCGCGAGAGTTCCTCGAGGCGCCGCTCGGAGACGGTCTCCATGATCAACCACGGGTTGCGCATGGCCTCCCAGAGGTCCGGGTCGACCGTCCGCCAGAGGACATCGCCTGCATGGTGCCAACTCCAGCGCAGGTCCAGGGCCAGGGTCGCCAAGCCCTGCAGCGCCTCCGGTAGGGGGCGCGCCAAGTAATGCGTCACGGGCATCGCCTGCCCCTCCTTTCCCTATCCCGCACCCACGGCGGTCCGCCCCGGGCCGGCCGCCGCGCGGTGCGCCTACCGCTCATACGGCCACTTCCAATCGCTGAACTCCGGCTGATCGTATCCCTCCTGCGAGGCGAAATCGAGGCTCGCGATGATCCGGTTCTTCATCAGCTCCTTGACGTGCGCCCCGGCGGCCTGGAGCCGCGGGACGCGGTCTATCACGTCGATCACCAGATTGAACCGATCGATCTGGTTGTGGATGGCGAGTTGCATCGGCGTGTTGATGTTGCCGTATTCCTTATAGCCGCGCACGTGCAGATTGCGGGAGTTGGTGCGCCGGTAGGCGAGTTTGTGGATCAGATAGGGGTAACCGTGGAAGTTGAAGACGATCGGCCTGTCCTGCGTGAACAGACTGTCGAAGTCGCGGTCCGAGAGCCCGTGTTCGTGTTCGCTCTCCGGGAGCAGCCGGAACAGGTCCACGACGTTGATGAAGCGCACCTTGAGATCCGGGAAATGCTCGCGCAGCAGCGCAGTGGCCGCCAACGATTCCATGGTCGCCACGTCGCCGGCGCAGGCCATGACCACGTCCGGAACCGAGCCGCTGTCGTTGCTCGCCCAGTCCCAGATGCCCACCCCCTTGGTGCAGTGCACGACGGCCTCGTCGATCGGCAGGTATTGCAGATGGAACTGCTTGTCCGAGACGATGACGTTGACATAGTTCGTACTGCGCAGGCAGTGATCGGCCACCGAAAGCAGACAATTGGCGTCCGGCGGCAGGTAGATGCGCGTCACCCGGTGGCTCTTGTTGGTCACCAGATCCAGGAAACCCGGGTCCTGATGCGAGAACCCGTTGTGGTCCTGGCGCCAGACCGTCGAGGTCACCAGCAGGTTGAGCGAGGAGATGCGCGTGCGCCACGGCACGTCGAGGCACTTCTCGAGCCACTTCGCGTGCTGATTGAACATCGAGTCGATGACGTGGATAAAGGCCTCGTACGAGGACAGGAAACCGTGACGCCCCGTCAGGAGATAGCCCTCCAGCCAGCCCTCCAGCGTATGCTCGCTGAGCATCTCCATCACCCGCCCGTCCGGAGACAGGTGCCCGCCGTCGGCGTCCTCCGGCAGGATCTCGGCCATCCACGTTTTGCCGGAGACCTCGTAGAGGTCGTCGAGGCGATTGGATGCCGTCTCGTCCGGACCGAACACGCGAAACGTGCTCATGTTCCGGCGCAGCGTGTCGCGCAGGAAGCGACCCAGCACACGGGTGTTCTCCACCTCGACCCGCCCGGGCTGCGTGATCTCGACGGCATAGTCACGGAAATCCGGCAGGTGCAGCGCCTTGCGCACCAGACCGCCGTTGGTCACCGGATTGGCGCTCATGCGCTTCGCGCCGGTCGGGGCCAGCGCCCTGAGTTCCGGGATGGGTAGACCATCACCATCGAACAGTCGCTCGGGCTCGTAGCCGCGCAGCCACCGCTCGAGCAGCGCGAGATGCGCCGGATCGTCGTGGACGTCGAACGGCACTTGGTGGGCGCGCCAGAACCCCTCCAGCTTGTGCCCGTCCACCTCCTTCGGGCAGGTCCAGCCCTTGGGCGTACGCAGCACGATCATCGGCCACTGCGGCAGGCCCTGCAGCCCCCCCGGGCCGCGCGCCTGCTGCTGAATCGCGCGTATCGCGGCGAACACCTCGTCCAGTGTCGCCGCCATACGCTGGTGCAGCGTGTCGGGATCGTCCCCCTCCACGAAATAGGGCCGATAGCCGTATCCGAGAAACAGGCTTTCGAGCTGCTCGTGCGGGATGCGTGCAAGTATGCTCGGATTGGCGATCTTGTAACCGTTGAGATTCAGGATCGGCAGCACGGCGCCGTCGCGCGCCGGGTTGAGGAACTTGTTGGAATGCCAGGACGTGGCCAGCGGCCCGGTCTCCGCCTCCCCGTCGCCGATGATGGCGGCGACGATCAGGTCGGGGTAATCGAAAACCGCGCCGAAGGCATGCGAGAGGCTGTAGCCCAACTCGCCCCCCTCGTGGATGGAGCCGGGCATCTCGGGAGTGCAATGGCTGCCGATGCCGCCGGGGAACGAGAACTGCTTGAGGAATCTGCGCAGCCCCTCCTCGTCGCCGCCGCGGTCCGGATAGAGTTCCGCGTAGGTCCCTTCCAGATAGGCCTGCGAGAGCATGGACGGCGCGCCGTGGCCGGGCCCCGACACGAAGACCACATTGAGATCGTCGCGCTTGATGAGGCGATTCAGATGCACCCAGGTGAAGGTTTGGGCCGGATCGGACCCCCAATGCCCCAGCAACCTCCTCTTGATGTGCTCGATCTTGAGCGGCTCCTTGAGCAGCGGGTTGTCCTTGAGATAGAGCATGGCGGCGCAGAGATAGAGGCTCGCACGCCAGTAATCGTCCATCCTGCGCAGTTCGTCCGGCGCGAGCGGCCCGGATACAATAGCTTCTGCGGTCATTACTGACCTCCTCGATCGGTTCCGAATATTCCCGCCAAAATTCGCCGGCATGCACGACAGCCCAATTGCGCCATAGGGCCGGGCTCACCCGGCCGACGACGTTTCACATTCACACCGAACACCGCGGAATAATCCGCCGCCGGCGGGCCAAGGTCCGCCCTATAGGGGATACCGTTACCTCGGCCGGGTAAACTCCACCCTACGCACACATCGGCAATCCCGCGCCCACCTGTAGTGGCCGGGCTCGCCCGGCCGATGACACGGCAATCCGCACCCCGCCCTCACGACAAACACAGGCACGAGGACACATAGTCTACCGCCGCGTCGCGCCCCCATGCCTGACGGTGGTCAACCCGGCCGGGAATATCCGACCGGTGATTCCCGGCGAAAACCCCGATCGCCACCCCGGGGCGTGAAGGCTCGTCCGGATGGGCGCGTTCCCGGAAACGGTCACGGTCACTCCGGCCCCGACGCTTCATCAGCAACCGCGCCGATAATGCGTTTCACCTCCTCCCCATCGATCACCTCTTTCTCATGCAACACCTTTGCGAGCGCCTCCAGGGCCGCGTGACGCCGGCCGACGATCCGGCGCGCGCGGGCATGCGCCTCTTCGATCAACGCACGCACCTCCGTGTCGATGAGCTGCGCGGTGGCCTCGCTGTAGTTCTTCTCCTCGGGCCCTTCTACCCCCAGGAAAGCGAGCTGCTGTTGACGTCCGTAGGTCACCGGTCCGAGGCGCTCGCTCATACCGAGCCGTGTCACCATCGCCCGAGCGATCTCGCTGGCCCGCTCCAGATCGTTCTGTGCGCCGCTCGATACGTCTCCGAAGACGATCTCCTCGGCGACACGCCCACCGAGCAGGATCGCGAGCTGATCGCGCAGCTCGTCCCGGGTGGAGAGGAACTTCTCGCTGACCGGAAGCTGCAACGTATAGCCGAGCGCCGCCACCCCGCGCGGGATGATCGACACCTTGTGCACCGGCTCGGCGGTGGGCACGGTCTCGGCCACGAGCGTATGGCCCGACTCATGATAGGCGACGCGCCGTTTCTCCTCGGCGCTGAGGGCACGGTGCTTCTTCTCGGGGCCCGCGATGACCCGATCGATCGCCGCCTCGAAATCCGCCATCGTCACCTCTTCGTGATTCTCGCGCACCGCGCGGATGGCCGCCTCGTTGGCGATGTTGGCCAGATCCGCCCCGACGAAACCCGGCGTGCGCTGCGCGACCACCCGCAGATCGACATCGGTCGCGATGCGCATGTCTCGGGTATGGAGTTTCAGGATCGCCTCACGCGCCTCCAGATCCGGTTTGTCCACCACAATCTGGCGATCGAAGCGCCCGGCGCGCAGCAGCGCCTTGTCGAGGATCTCCGGGCGGTTGGTCGCGGCCATCACGACCACACCCACCGAGGGGTCGAATCCGTCCATCTCGGTGAGCAACTGGTTCAGGGTCTGCTCGCGCTCGTCGTGGCCGCCCATCACCGGGCCGGCGCCGCGCGCCCGACCGATCGCGTCCAGTTCGTCGATGAAGATGATGCACGGGGCCTTCTCCCGCGCCTGCTGGAACAGCTCACGCACCCGCGCCGCGCCCACGCCCACGAACATCTCGATGAACTCCGAGCCGCTGATGTTGAAGAACGCCACCCCGGCCTCCCCGGAGACCGCACGCGCGAGCAGTGTCTTTCCGGCGCCGGGCGGCCCCACCAGCAACACCCCCTTGGGCATACGCCCGCCGAGGCGCGCGATACGGCTCGGATCCTTCAGGAACTGGATCACCTCGCCGAGTTCCTCCTTGGCCTCCTCGGCGCCGGCCACGTCCTGGAAGGTGACCTTCGTCCCGCCCTCCGGATGGATCCGCACGCGATTGCCGATGTTGAGAAAGCCCTTCCCCGGCGTGAAGCGCCGCCCGATCCACATCCAGACCAGGGCCAGGAGTCCGAAAGGCAGGACCCAGTTGAGCAGCAGGTCGCTGAGCCAGTGGCTGTTGTAGCGCACCGTGTACTTCACGCCGTGCTTGGCGAGCAACCCCGCCAGGTTGCTGTGCCACAAGGGGATCGTGACAAAACGCTGCGGCTTGCCGGTCTTCGAGTCCTTGATCTTGAGCGTCCCGGCGATCGTGTCGCTGGTCACCACCGCTTGCTGGACCTGATCTTTCTGGACGTAGTGCAGGAATTCGCTGTACGGAATCTCCTTCGCCTGCTGCGGCGGCCGGAGATTCCAGAAGTAGAATAGCGCCAGGAGAAACAGCAGGTAGGCCAGCAGATTGAAGCCCGGCCGCTGCCAGAATTTGCGATCCTCCGGCGGGCGGATTTCGATGCGGGGCTTGTCCTTGCCGCCCTTGTCCGTTCTGGTGTCCACGACGCCCTCTTCGAGCGATGATCCGGCGAGCCCTGACACGCCGCGCCACTATAGCGGAAACGCCTCACCGGCGACCACCACGCCCCCGGTATCGGCGCCACCCCTCGCGAAGGAGCACCGTATCGCAGGCCGGCGGGATCAATCCGCGTCGCACCCAATCTTAAATGGGGTCACCGATGGAAACTCGCAACCCTTCGCAGCAGTCCCCGCCGACACCGGGCCGCCGACACTCCCCGCAAACGCGTCGGCCGTCACCGAACGCCACCGCACGCACATGACGCGTAATCCGATAGCACTCACAAAGAAACAGCAGGTTTGACAATGCGTTGGAGAACAAACCTCCAAGATAGCCCACCCCTTCAGGACCAAGCACTTAGGCGCTGCCTCCGGCAATATTTACCACCTGTGCCACCTTTCCCCGTCCTGCCGGCAGGCGGCTAGAATTTCCGGCTGCTCTGCGCAGCTCCGCCACTTTGAGGTGGTCGGTCGCCTATGGATCCCGTTCGCTTCGCTTCGTGGCAGTGCGTCATTAAGATAGGTGGCAAAGCAGTGTCGAAAGGTATGGCAAAAGGCCGTCCCTGTGGATGCCCGCCCGGCGCACGGCGTTGCGCACAGCGCGCTGGACATTCTTCTCGTCCAGGTGGTGCCACCGGGTCCCGCCGTCGCGCGGATCACATTCTCCAGCCATGGCAGTTCCTGATGCAGCACCTGCTTATATTTCGGAAGAGGATTGCTGCAAGGGCTTGATTTTGAGTTGGCGCTGCGACATCCTCATCTCCGACCAAGTGCGATAGGAGTACGATAGGAAGGTGGACATCTCTGCGGCCCCATCTCAATTAGGATGCCGTTTGCCATGAAAGAAGATGTAACGCCTGACCCAAGGGACGTAGGATTGCTCGGTACGGATACTGAAGTGGCACACGCGCAACGCGTCGCGCACCCGATCCAGCAGGCGGGGTTCGGCCATTCCTTAGCCCCCTCAAAGCTCTTTTTGGAATTCTATTTCGACTCCGTTATTAATGCACAACAAGTCCATGAATTTCTTGGACTCGGGTTTGCTATAACGCCGAAAAACTCCATTTGCAATTGGACATTTCGGGTGTCGAATTAGAGTTAGTGCGCCAAGCGAAGCTTGGCGCTTCTTGCCGGGTGCAAGTCCCGGTCGGGTGAGGGATCAAGGGTGATTTCTCTGAAGGGCTAACCACCCACCCGT
>VAPM010048850.1_pt1 | contig 11092 bp, 15 predicted proteins | sample 3395091 | NCBI WGS metagenome assembly VAPM01 (sample SAMN08290445, study PRJNA428436) | hydrothermal vent metagenome | isolation source: Deep-sea hydrothermal vent chimney 3 | place: Pacific Ocean: Juan De Fuca Ridge | reverse complement strand
CCAACTCTTGTTAATGCGCTTGAGGGGGTAAAATACGCATTTGTCTTTTTAATAATACTTATAATATCCAAAAAATTCCCGCACATCATGAAGGAGCATGTTTCTTTTTATTCTATAATACAAAAAAGTTTTGCTATACTTTTAATTTTTTTCGGGATATTTATATTATTTAAATTTTAATAATGAAAATTTCGCATAAAAAAATCCTCTCTTTATTTATAAAAACGGTTTCTGTAAGTTTTTTGATATTTCTTATTTTTATTTTCATTTCCATCTATATTTTAGCTGTAAAAAGACCCATAAGCGCTAAAGGTGAAATAACTTGGGGAGTTACTTTTTCCCAGACTTTTAGCCGAGAATTGGGACTGGACTGGAAAAAAGTTTATATTGAAATTTTAGACGATCTTAAGCCGTCTATAATAAGACTTCCGGTGTACTGGCCTGAAATAGAAAAAGAAAAAGGGAAATACACTTTTGATGATTATGATTTTATGATGAACGAGGCTGAAAAAAGAAACATAGCAGTGACTTTGGCTATCGGAATGCGTGTCCCCAGGTGGCCAGAATGCCATATACCTAATTGGGCGAAAGATTTTAAAAGACCAAAAATGGAGAAAAATCTTTTAGACGCAATAACTAAAATTGTAAACAGATACAAAGATAGAAAAAACCTTTATTTGTGGCAAGTTGAAAATGAACCATTTTTAATTTATTTTGGAGAATGTCCTTTTCCAAAGACAGAGTTTTTAGACACTAAAATAAATTTAGTTAAAACACTTGATCCCGGACGTCTTATAATGGTTACAGACAGCGGTGAGTTGAGTGTTTGGCTTCCGGCGGCAAAGCGAGCTGATGTTTTTGGCACGACTATGTACAGAACAGTATGGAGTAAAAACTTAAGCAAGTATTTTGGTTATATAACATACCCTTTGCCTCCAAGATTTTTCTGGATAAAAGCAAATTTAGTTGAATTGTTTTATGGCGATAAACATATTGTAGTTTCAGAGCTGCAAGCCGAACCATGGAGCCCCGGATATACTTTAAATAAATTGCCGGAAAAAGAAAGTTTGAAGTCTATGAGTATTGATAAATTTTATAAAAACATAGAATATGCCAAAAAAGTTGGTTTTAACGAAGTGTATCTTTGGGGTGTGGAATGGTGGTATTGGAAAAAAGAAAATAATAATGCCAGTTATTGGCAAGCTGCAAAAGAACTGTTTGCTTCAAAAGAAAACAACCCCCATAAGCAAATAAAAAAATAACCCCTGGGATGAGGGGTTATTTGCCAAAAAGCTATTCACTGATGTATCTTAGTACTTCATTTTTCGGCATAAGAAACAGTGTATTTAACGAGATGTTGTCTTTGCTGATGATTTCAGCTTGCATAATTTGAATTATTGGACCTATCACAACAATAGGTCTTTTTTCAATTTTAAACATTAATTGAATAATAACAACTCCATCTTGCTCGTTAATTTTGTTTCTTGCCGTTAAAATCCTTATCACCGCGACATGATTTAATATAGTCACATGTTCAATGTAAAAATTTATCATTTCATAATCATAATACCTTGAGTAATTGCCGGTTAAGCTGCAAGCGCAAAACTCTTCAACTGTAGCAGGGGTCTTGTGGCTAAAATTTGGTGCATTATTAATCTTAGAAAATGAAGCTTTTGTAAAAGAAAAAAGAGCTAAAAATATAATGAAAAGAGAAACGATCGTTTTTTTTCGCATGAATTTTCTCCTTTTGTGACTTATTTAGATACTACCAACACCTCTTTGAGTTGTCAATTTGATTTTAAAGATTGTTTCTTGTTATAATAGTTTATAATTTACTATTAAAATAAAAATGATGACAGAAGAAAAAGAAAATATAGATGAAGATATCAAAAAAACAGAAGAAGCTATAAAAAAAATAAAAGAATCTAAAAATGGAGAAAAAGACTCAGGAGATTACAATATAAAAGTAATCATAACTTTTATAATTGCGATTATTATAATTGGAGCAATATTTTATTTTAAAGATAATTTTCAAAATAACAATACTACTATTGAACCGATTCCTTTAGATTCTAATATAATCTCAACAAAGGGGGTTCATTTGCATCCAAATATTAAAATAATAATAAAAGGAGAAGAGGTTATTATTCCAGAAAATACAGGCATCACTCCTCAAGCTCATCAACCCATGCATACTCATGACACAACCGGGACTATTCATACAGAAATAGCGGGAAAGGTTCTTAAAAAAGATGTTACATTGGATAGATTTTTTAAGATATGGGGAAAAACATTTAGTGAAAAATGTATATTTGAAAACTGCAACGGCTCACAGGGAACTTTAAGAATGACCGTAAATGGCGTTGAAAATACCGAATTTAATAATTATTCAGTGAAAAATGGCGACCAAATAGAAATAATATTTGAATAAAAATAACTAATTAAATAATTTTAATTTAATGATAGACAACAAACAGGATGCAGGCGAAAATATAAAAGTCTTAGAAGAAAAACTCAAAAGCCTAAAAGATGCCAGAGCAAGAGCAGGCGGAGAAAGTACAAATCCTTATGCGGTTCCCGCGGCTGTTTTGATAGCCGGGATTTTGATAGCCGGAGCGATTTTTTATTCAGGAAATAACAACTCCTCAGCCGGGACACAAGCGGCAAACACAGGAGGAACGCCAACTTCCGCACCAAGACCAAGTTCAGGATCGGTAAACAATATTAAGCCGATAACTGCCAAAGACCACATAAGAGGAAGCATAGACGCTCCTGTAAAAATTATTGAATTTTCAGACTTTGAATGCCCTTTCTGTAAAAAATTTCACCCAACAATGAAAAGAGTTATTGATGAATATGGAAAAAGCGGGGAAGTCGCATGGGTCTATAGACAGTTTCCTTTAGACTCCCTACATCCTATAAAAGCAAGGAATGAAGCTGCGGCTTCTGAGTGCGTTGCGGAATTGGGAGGAAATAAAGCATTTTGGAAATTTGCTGATGAAATATTTAGAATAACCCCTTCAAATAATCAGTTGGATCAAGCGCTTCTTCCGGAAATTGCTAAAGTGGCCGGAGTTGATACTGGTAAATTCAAAAAATGCCTTGCAAGCGGGAAATATGATGCTCATGTGGAAGCTGACCTTCAAGATGCCATTGCGTCAGGTGGAACAGGAACTCCTTACAGTGTTTTAATAGCTCCAAATGGACAAAAATACCCTATTTCAGGAGCACAGCCTTATTCAGCTATAAAAGCAATAATTGATATAGCCTTGAAGTCAAAATAGTTAATTTAATATGATAAAAATTGCTTTTAAAACGGTTTTTAGAGAAAAGCGCTACATGGTTGCGGCGTCTGTTATTGCTGTGGTACTTTTTATTCTATCAACTTGGCTCGTAAATTTAAGGTTAATTTTCACTATTTTAGCTTCTTCTGAAGCGACATTGTCTGAAAAAATGGGAATTCTTATCAGTCTTACAGAATCCATAGGAACTAATTTTACTTTATTTTCCGCATCTTATACAATCTTAATTGCTCTGCTTTTTGGAATTAATATAGCTATGATTATTTTTTATATGAAAAGAAACAAAAAGCTTGCGGGACAAGACGGCATGATGAGTTTGGGCGGACTTACAAGCGGAGTATTCGGAGTCGGATGCGCAGCTTGCGGGACTCTCGTAGTCGGGCCTCTTTTGGCTTTTGTCGGAGCTGCCGGATTAGTTTCTTATTTACCCTTTTCAGGTGAAGAATTTGGAATTTTAGCTGTTTTAATGTTGAGTTTTTCTATATATTTAATAGCTAAAAAAATATCAAAACCGGCTGTATGTAAAATAACTAAAAAAATAATAAAATAAAAATTATGAAATATGTATTTTATGGGTTAATGGTAATCGCTTTAGGGTTTTTAGTTTTTATCTTTTACAGCGGCGGCAAAGACAACAACACAACTCCTATTGCGGTTGAAAAATCCACAATAACAAAACCAGTTAAAGTATTAAAAATAAAAACCGAAATAAAAGATAGAAGTTACAATCCCGGCAAAACGGATATTCCTCTTGGAATGGTGGTTGAGCTTACGGTTGTAAACAAAGACAATGAAAGGCATAATATAAATATTCAAAAATTCGGAGTAACTGATTTTGTAGCTCCTTTAAGCACAAAAACCGTCCGATTTACCGCCGATAAGCTTGGAGAAACTACAACTTTTTGCGCTTCAAGTCATCCTGAAAAATTTAAAATCAATGTGATTTGATTTATAAACCATTGTTTATTTTATCTAAAAGTTATATTATAAACATAGTAAAATAAATTTTTTCTTATGAGGTCAAAAACTGTAACAATTTATATAATCTTAGGCTTGGTATTGGTAAGTATCTTTGGGTTTTTGGGTTTTGGAATGATGGGTGATGCCGGTGGGGCTTGTTCTATATCTACAATAGTAGGAGGAGTTTGTCCGAATACAATAGATTCTTTTTCTTACGCAATTCATCATATAGAAAGTTTACAGTCTCTTCTGCAGGCTAACTTAAGTTTAAATTTAATTTTAATACTGATTTCAGCATTTTTCAGCTTTTATATTTTTGATATTTTAAAGTTACTTCCCGATAAAAAGCCGCTTTTTTCTAAAAACTATAAACCGGTGGATTATTTTGGCATATCTTTAAGATGGCAATTTTTACGCTGGCTATCACTTCAAAATAAAAAAGGAACTCACTTACCAACAATATAAGATGTTTTTACATTTATTATTAATGTTGGTTAAAAACATCCGGTTTTAAATAATAATCGGATGTTTTTTTTAAAAAAAATGAAAAATAAAAAAATTATTTATGCTGTTTTAACATTATTATTTATTGGAGCCTTAATATTTGCTGTTTTAAATAATGGTGCTGATAAAACTGCTGAAATTAAAATACCGACTTCTTCTGCGGGAGTTCTCTCTGTGTTAAACAATAATTTTAATTTTGAAGTTTTGGAGATGAAAGACGGAAAAGTAACTCATAACTTTAAAGTTAAAAATAATGGATCCGAACCCGTTGTTATAACAAAAGCTTACACATCTTGCGCCTGCACAACGGCAACCATTATTAATTCTTCCGGAGACAAATATGGACTATTTGGAATGCAGGGACATAAAGGATTAACGCTCGATACAGCTATAGAAATAAAACCGGGTGAGTCCGCTATGGTAACTGCAATATACGACCCTGCAGCTCACGGTCCAAAAGGAGTCGGAAAAGTAAAGCGAATTATTTATCTTGACACAAACTCTACAGCCAAACCGCAAACACAAGTTGTTTTTGAGGCTACAGTTGTTAATAACTAAAAAATATGAAAAAAATTTATTACATTATTATCGTAATAATACTTATTTTTGCTGTTTTTTCTGAGATATTTATTATTACGGCTATGAAAAATCAAATTACAAAAATAGAAAAGGGAATAGCTCATCTTGACGAAGAAGTGGATGAAGTAAATTCCGGAGTAAAAAGACTACTGAGTAAAAGCAGTTTTTATGAGTCTTTAAAAAATAATAACTCTGACAAATTACCAAAAGTGAAAATTGACAACAAAGAATACGACTTTGGAGCGATAGAGAGAAAAGGGGGTTCAGTTGATGTTGATTTTACTGTCATAAACAATGGCAGCGGAGAACTTATTTTTGGAGACATAACTACATCCTGCGGATGCACAACGGCAGAAATAAGCAGTAAAAAAATAGCCCCCGGAGACAGCGCTGTTTTAACAGTTTATTTTAATCCTGATTTTCACGAAGAGCCTTTAGGTCGTATCATGCGTTCTGTTTTTATTCCTACAAATGACCCCGAAAATAAAGAATTAGAATTTAAAATTTTCGTGGAGATTAAAAATTAACAAATATTTCGTATATTCCGTATAATTTTTATACGGAATATACGGCTTGGTTATTATGGAAAAAGATGCAAATAATGAAGATGTTAAAAATGAAGACAAAAAAGAAAATAAAACAAATAACGAAAATGTATTAGTATGGAAAATAGCCGCGCTTGGATCAACGGCATTGCTTGTTTTAGTTTTATTTTATAGTCCCGAATTTAGGTCTGGACTGGGGCTGAACGACACTAAAAATAATGTAAACACAACAGAAAAAGCAAGAAATGACCTTAGTGGATTAAGCAGCGTGGTGCTTCCTGAAAAAGGAGTTGTTTTGCCTGTAAAATGGGGAGACATCGGAAAGAAAATGGTGAGTTCAGGAGTTATTGACAGCGGCAAATTTGAATCCATCTATACAAGAAGAGGTGGTTTAAGCCCTACCGACAAGAAGCTTATTTATAACTCCGATAATGGAAACATAACTATAAATGCGCAAAATTCAGGTGTTCTTTTAAACTTGTTTTGGGCGCTCGGATTATCAAATAAAAATCCTGTTTTAGAAAAAGGTCCTATGATGGACAAAAAATACGGAGGCGCGGGTCGTTTTGCATCAACTGGAGGCTGGACAATAGCAAAAGGAGACACAATGCAGTATTACAGCAAGTTGGAATTAATAAAACTGACGCCGGCACAGCAACTCTTGGTGGAAAAGGTTTCAAAAAATATTTATAGACCCTGTTGCGGCAATCCAACATACTTTCCGGACTGCAACCACGGAATGGCAATGCTTGGTCTACTGGAACTGTTGGCATCACAAGGCGTAGGAGAAGCTGAAATGTATAAAACCGCACTCTTGGTAAATTCTTATTGGTTTCCGGACACATATCTTACAATCGCCAAATATTTTGAAAGTCAAAATGTTTCATGGGATAAAGTTAATCCGAAAATAGCTCTAAGCTATGCTTACTCAAGCGCAGCTGGATACAAAAATATATCATCTAAAGTGCAGTCTCCGCAGTCAGGCGGAGGAGTAGCTTGCGGAGTATAATTAAATGCATTATAATACAAAAATAATACGTTTAATTATCAATCAAAATGGAAAATAAAAAAGTATTGTATGCAATTATAATTGCGATAGTTTTAATTGGCGCAGCATTTATGATTACCGGGGGGAAAGAGGGAAGTGTCACTAAAAAAACCATACAAACTCAGGAGACGCCGCAGAAAGCTGAAAACACATTCAAAAATATTTCAGCCGATGAGCTAAATGAAATGCTTAAAAAGAAAGACTTCCAATTAATAAACGTTCACACGCCTTACATCGGAAAAATTGAAAAGACAGACGAACTCATACCTTTTAATGAAATTAGCGCAAATATTGGTAAGCTTCCGAGTGATAAAAATGCAAAAATTGTTGTTTATTGTCAAAGCGGAGGTATGAGTTTTATAGCCGCAAAAGAGCTTGTTTCTATGGGCTACACCAATGTTTTAAATCTTGATGGAGGAATGATAGATTGGCAAAATAAAGGATATACATTAATTAAATAATTATAAAAACATACAATATGAATTACGGATACAAAAAACAAGTTGATGCATCGTTTGAAGATGCTGTGCAAAAAGTAAAAGAAGAACTCCAAAAAGAAGGATTCGGAGTTTTAACAGAGATAGATGTAAAAGCCACGATGAAGAAAAAACTTGATTTGGATTATGAAAATTATCTTATTTTGGGCGCATGTAATCCTTCTTTTGCGCATAAAGCTTTAGAAGCTGAAAAAGAAATAGGACTTTTATTGCCCTGTAATGTTGTTGTCTATGAAGACGGGGGCTCGGTTTTTGTTTCTGTAATATTACCAACTGTCGCTATGGGTATGGTTGAAAATTCAGACCTTCCTAATATTGCTGCAGAAGTGGAGGAAAAATTAAAAAGGGTAATAGATAATATATGATAAATGACAAATCAAAAACTTGGTTGGTTTTGGTTGGTTTTATACTTTTCTCTATAATGTTAATAGGGGTATTTTACTTATTTGCCACTCCCGGACAAACAGTAAATATAGCTTTTGCTTATGTTGTCGGTTTGTCTATGATAGTTCTTCCGTGTACACTGCCTCTTGCTTTTGTAATAGTGCCGCTTGCTATGGGGAAAAGTCCTAAAAAAGGATTTTTAATGTCTATTTATTTTGGACTTGGGCTTTCAATAACACTCTCTATATATGGACTTGTTATTGCTTTAATCGGAAAATCTTTAGGACTTGATGAAGCAGTCAGCAATGTCGGAGCTGTGAGCAAGATATTGTTTATAGTAGGTGGTTTGTCTGCGTTTATTTTTGGGTTATCCGAACTAAAACTTATTAAGTTTAAAATGCCAAGCTTTACAGGCTCTTATCCAAAGGTTATTCAAGATCAAGGAGATTATCTAAAAGCATTTTTCTTGGGCCTTTTCTTGGGTAATGCCGGCGTCGGTTGCCCAAATCCTTTATTTTATGTCCTTTTAGGAGATATAGCTGTTGTTGGAAGCGCTTTTCATGGTTGGTGGTTAGGATTTATTCACGGTGTCGGAAGAGCAACTCCTCTTATATTTTTAACTATTTTAGGTATCTTTGGAGTAAATGCAGTTGGAAAAATAGCGGCAAAAACAGTATTAGTTACAAAAATAACAGGCATAAGTCTTATAATTTTAGGAGCATTCATCTTTATATCTGGAACATCTCATAGTTGGTATGAAAAGGGGCCTGTTCATAGAGGTTGGAATAATGTTGTAAAGATGATAGCCGGAGATAAAGTTGTTGAAAAAGAAGCGTCAGATATTAAAGTGAAAGTCCCAGCAGAACTTCAGAAAAAAGACAACGGAAAAAATCACGAGGAAGCTCCGGACTTTATTCCCGCTCCATGGTCTTGGATAACATTTCTTGCAATGATTATAATTCCTCTTTGGTGGTATAGAATAAAAAATAAAAAAAGTCGAGAAAATTTAGAAGAAAATAAAGAACAAAAAAATGAATAAAATAAAATTTTTAACAATGCCCGGATGCCACAGTTGCGAAGAAGTAAAAAAAATATTTGATGAGATAATGCCGAATTATTCAGATAAAGTAGAAGTGGAAGAGATAGACATGACAGGAGAACAGGGTCAAGAGTTAGTGCAAAAATACAGCATCATGGCTTCACCCGGAATTGTCATAAACGATGAACTTTTCTCAACAGGAGGAGTCAATAAAGAAAAACTAACAGAGAAATTGGATTCTCTTGCGTAAATCCAAAATGAGAGGATAAAAATAATTCCCGACTTCAAAAAAGTCGGGAATTATTGTATAATTTAGTATATAAATAAAAATAACTGTATTATTTTATGATTCAATATGCTTGGTTTGTTTGGAGTATTATACTTCTTTTTATTTGGGCGGTAATCTACTTTTCTTTAAAAGCAGATATAAGTAAAAAAGAGATGATGAAAATAAGCCTTTGGACTTCTCTTTTAGGTTTAACAGAACCTATATTTGTCCCTGAATACTGGAACCCTCCATCACTTTTTAATTTGGCGGAAACAACCGGATTTGACATTGAAAGTTTAATATTTGCATTTGCCATTGGCGGAATTGCCGCTTTTTGCTACGAATGGATATTTAAAATAAAACATACCTATGTTTCCAAAAACGAAAAGAAAATGCCCCGACACAAATATCATCTATGGGCGTTGATTTCAGCTCCTATTATATTTTTAATACTTTTTATATTTTCAGATTTAAATCCTATATATTCAACTTTTATTGCATTGATGGGCGGCGGCATTTTTACATGGTATTGCCGGCCTGACCTTAAAAATAAAATGATGGTAAGCGCATTTTTATTTACAGGAATTTATTTTGTATATTTTCTGACTCTTGAAATTGCTTTCCCCGGATATGTAGAGCAGGTCTGGAATTTTTCTGAAATATCCGGAATTTTACTTTTGAGCATACCGCTTGAAGAATTGATGTTCGCCTTTGGATTAGGGTTTTTATGGTCAAGTTTATATGAGCACTTAGGTTGGTATAAAGTTAAAAAAGCATAATAGTTAAATTAAAATAATGAAAAAAATATCATATTATTTAATGTTCATAATTATATTAGGAGCTCTTATTGTCTCTTTTTGGGTTTATAAAAAATACTTTGAGCCGGTAGAGCCTAATATTTTAAACTTTACGGTTGAAGTTGGCAATATAAATGAGGTTGTAAGAGCCAGAGGAGAAGTGACGGCTCAAAAAGAATTTGATTTGGAATTTCCATTTTCCGGAACAATTAAAAATGTTTTTGTAAAAGAAGGCGAGGAAGTTAAATCCGGAAAAGCTCTTTTAAAATTAGATGCGAAAGATTTTAATTTGGAGCTTCAAGCACTTGAGTCTAAATTTAACCAGAGTCAATTTAACTTGGAAAAACTTGTTAAAGGAGCAACAAAGGAAGAAATTCAACTTGCAAAAACAAAAGTTGCAAATGCAGAGCAAACACTTTCAGATACTGAAAAAAACTTAATAAATACAACAAAAAAAGCAGATATAGATATAAATAATTTATATAATGACATAAATGATATATTAAATGATGCTTACACAAAAGCAGATGATGCAGTAAATAAACAAACAACCAGTCTTTTTTCAGAATCAAATCCAAATGATTTTAAATTGACATTTAATACATCAAATCAATCTCTTAAATCAAGTGTGGAATTAGAAAGGTTATCAATAAAAAATGAATTAGACGCTTTAAAATCAGAAATTAATAATTTAAGTGAATCTACAAACTTAGATGACATTCTTGTTTTAACCAAAAATCGTCTAAATAAAATGAGAGATTTCCTTTTAAATCTAAACAACGCAGTTGATGACTCTGTGGGTATAACTTCTTCCTTAGAAAATACATACAAGGGCTATGTAAATACGGGAAGAACAAATATAAATACGGCAATTTCAAATATTAACAGTCAAATTCAGTTAATCTCCTCTCAAAAAGCAACAAATGAGAGCAATATTTTTACGGCAAAATCAAAAGTAAATGCTGCAAAATCGGGACTTTCATTAGCAAAAGAAAACCTTACCATTAAAGAAACCGGCACCCGAAAAGAAGATATTCAAATAGCAAGAGCTCAACTAAATGAAATAAAAAATCAGATAGAAATCATCAAGGAAAAAATAAGAAAATCTACAATTTATGCCCCCGGAGATTCTATAATCACAAAGATATGGTTTGAGAAAAATGAAATAT
>VAPM010209175.1_pt1 | contig 11094 bp, 12 predicted proteins | sample 3395091 | NCBI WGS metagenome assembly VAPM01 (sample SAMN08290445, study PRJNA428436) | hydrothermal vent metagenome | isolation source: Deep-sea hydrothermal vent chimney 3 | place: Pacific Ocean: Juan De Fuca Ridge | reverse complement strand
CGCCGATCTTCTTGGCCGCCGGGCACGTTGGGTAATTCTCTCCCGTGGTGAGCGCCAGGCCAAAGAGGCCATGGAGGAGGGCGTCAAACGCCATTGTCAGGCCCTGGGCAGCATCGTCAAGAGCTTTGAATCCGATTACCGCACCGACGGCGCCACCTATCGGGCGTTGGAGGTGGAGTTTCCCGGCGGCAGCCGGATTACCGCCCTGCCCGCCAACCCGGACACGGCTCGCGGCTTTTCCGCCAATGTCTTTCTTGATGAGTTCGCCTTTCACCAGGATTCCCGCAAAATATGGGGGGCGCTCTTCCCGGTGATCTCAGCCGGGCACAAGCTGCGGGTGGTCTCCACCCCCAACGGCAAGGGCAACAAATTTTATGATCTGATGACCGGCGTGGATGACCTCTGGTACCGACAGACCACCGACATCTACCAGGCGGTGGCCGACGGTCTGCCCCGTGATATTGACGAGCTGCGCACCGGTATCGGTGACGATGATCTGTGGGCCCAGGAATACGAATTAAAATGGCTGGATGAGGCATCGGCCTGGCTGTCCTTCGATTTGATTAACAGCTGCGAAGATGATCTGGCCGGCCGTCCCGAACTATATACCGACGGCCCCTGTTATGTGGGGGTTGATATAGCGGCCCGCAACGATCTTTTTGTGATCTGGGTTGACGAGCTGGTAGGCGATGTGGCCTGGGAGCGGGAGGTAATCTGCCGCCGTCGCATCAGTTTCGCCGAACAGGATGCCCTGCTTGCCGATGTTTTTAAGCGTTACCAAGTGCTGCGCTGCTGCATGGATCAGACTGGCATGGGTGAGAAACCCGTGGAGGACGCTAAACGGCGGCACGGCTCAAGCCGGGTCGAGGGTGTTCTGTTCACCGGCCCCAATAAGCTGGCCATGGCCACCCTGGGCAAGCAGTCCTTTGAAGACCGCAAATGCCGAATCGCTATGGGTGACAACGACCTGCGTGCTGATCTGCATAAATTAAAGAAGGTTACCGGCCCCACGGGTACGCCGCGTTTTGTGGCCGATTCTGATTCGAGCGGCCATGCCGACCGGGCCTGGGCCAAGTTCCTGGCGGCCAACGCCGCGAACAATCCAACGGTTGAGATTGACTATACCGAGGCGCCGCGCGCCGGGCAGGACTGGAACGGTAAGGCCCAGGATGATGACAACGACGATGATTACGCTGATACCGGAGGAGGCGCGTGGTGAATATAAGCGGTTTGATTAAACGACTATGGGGCAGCCCCGAACAAGGTACCGGCCAGGCCCTTGACGAGCAGCAGACCGACAGCGAGGCCAGAGTCGGGATGATAAAGCGCGAGTTCGCCCGGCATCCCTCCAAAGGCTTGACCCCGGCACGGTTGTACCAGATCCTTGAAGATGCCGAGCTGGGCAATATCCAGGCCCAGCACGAGCTGTTTTTGGATATGGAAGAGAAAGACTCGCAGATTGCCTCTGATCTCGCCAAGCGGGGCCAGTTGGCGGCGGAGCTGGAGTGGCAGATCGTGCCGCCGGACGGGGCGTCCGCCCTGGAGAAAAAGGCCCGTGATTTTTGTGCCGAGCTGTTCTCCGGCCTGGAGGTGGAGGATATGATTATTGACATGGCCTCGGCTGTGGGCCACGGCTGGGCCAACCTGGAGCTTGACTGGTCTATGGCGGACGGCAAGCGGATAATCGGCCAGCCAACATTCCGTCCGCACTGGTGGTTCCGGCTGGCTTTAGAAAATCAAAACGAACTGCGGCTGCGTGATTTATCGGGCAACGGCGCGCCTCTCTGGCCGCTGGGCTGGGTGCAGCACCGCCATAAATCCAAAGCGGGTTATGTGGCCCGGAGCGGCCTGCACCGGGTTTTGGCCTGGCCGTACCTGTTTTCAAACTACGCCTTGGGTGATCTGGCCGAGTTGCTGGAGATCTACGGTCTGCCGGCCCGTATCGGCACCTATCCGAAAAACGCCAGTAAGAAAGAAAAAGCCACCTTGTTGCGGGCCGTCACCTCCCTGGGCCACCGGGCCGCCGGTATCATCCCGGAGGGTATGAAGATAGATTTTCAGGAGGCGGCCCAGGGCAAGGGGGATTTGTATCAGGTGATGCTCGACTGGTGCGAAAAGGCCAAGAGCAGGGCTATTTTGGGCAATACCCTGACCAGCGGCACCGGCCAGGGTACTAACACCAACGCCCTGGGCAAGGTACATGAACGCAGCCAGCAGAGCCTGATCCACTCCGATGTGCGGCAGTACAGCGGCACGATTATCCGTGATATCCTTTGGCCCCTGGCAGCGCTTAATTATGGGATCACCGATAAGCGCCGGGCGCCGCGTTTTTTCCTCGACACCGGCGAGACGGAAGATTTCAAAATGCTGGCCGACAGCCTGCCGGTGTTTGTTGATCTCGGTGCCAAAATCCCGACCTGGTGGCTGCATGAGAAAACCCAAATCCCGCAGGCAGGCGATGGTGACGAGGTGTTACAGACAACGACTCCGACCGCTGTTGCACCGCTTAAAGGCGCGGCGGCACTTACCGCCAATATGCCCGGCACGGAGATTGACCCGGCGGAGATGATTGCCGATCAACTTGGCGATAAGGCAAAGCCTGCCGTTGATACTTGGCTGGAGCAGATTAAGGCCATGCTGGATACTGCCGACAGCCTGGCGCAGTTTAAAGAGATGCTGCTGGCCGCCTATGATGATCTGCCTGCCGAACAGTTGGCCGGGATAATGGGCGAGGCTATGCTGGCCGCTCATGCGGCTGGAAGATTTGACGTTGAGGAAACGGCGAATGGATAGACAGCCGTCAGCCATATCGGGGGTCTTTAAGCGCCCATTTGCCGAGCAGACCGCTTATTTTAGAGGCAAATTAGGCAAGCTGGTTCCGACCGCTAAATGGGACGATATCGCCAAGGAAGGCCACGACCATGCCTTTATGGTTGCTGGAGCCGCTAAAGCTGATCTGCTCACCGACTTGGCGGCCTCCGTGGATCGGTCAATTAGCGAGGGCAAAACGCTGGAGGCCTTTCGCAAGGATTTTATGACCACTATCCAGCGTAACGGCTGGAAGGGTTTTACTGGCGATGAATCAACGGCCAGACGGGCCTGGCGTACCCGCATCATCTACACCACCAACGCCACTACGAGCTACAATGCCGGGCGTTACGCCCAGATCAAAGAGGGCGGCTTCACCTACAAAATTTATCATCATAACGATATAGCGCAGCACCCCCGGCCGCAGCACCTGGCCTGGGACGGCCTGACCCTGCCGGAGGATCATCCCTTTTGGGATACCCACAGTCCACAAAACGGCTGGGGCTGTCATTGCTATATTTCCGGGGCGAGGAGCGAGGCCGGGGCCAAACGGCTGGGCGGCGATCCGCAAAAGCCGCTACCGGGAGATTGGGATGCCGTTGATCCCAAGACCGGCGAGCCGGTGGGTATCGACAAGGGCTGGGGGTACGCTCCGGGGAAAAGCGTTGCGGATGAGGTGCGCAAAATGGCGGCCAAGACCCGGCAATGGGACTACACCATTGCCAAGGCATATATGCGTGATGTGCCGGCCGCGCGGCGTGACGAGCTGGTTAGATCATACCGGGCGCTGCCTTCTGTGGCTGATGATGTGCGGCGCTACGCCCGGCGGGTGCTTAATAACAATACCGCCGCCGAGATCCCGCCCTATAAAACCATGGGGCTGCTTACCAGCAGGGACGCCGCCACGGTCAAGGAGCTGACCGGCCAGGATGCGGAGTTATTCGATTATGCGCTTGACCGTTACGCACCCCGGCACATTTTGAGTGAGCATGGAGATATATCGACGGAAGCCGCTCGCGGCCAGAGGGCAGTTGTTACGGATGATTATGCACGATTGCCGGAGCTGCTTAATGCCCCGGATCAGGTAGAGGACGGCGGTAAGTCGTGGCGCACCGGACATCCGTTGGTGCGCTACAAAAAACGTTTTGGCGATGAGGAGTGGAATGCTGTTTTTGAGATAAGGCGGGGACGAAAGATGATGAACCTTGACACCTTGTTTATCAGAAAAATCGGCAGCCACGACCCGACCCCTACGCCCTAAGCGCTTCGTGGTATGAACCAGACGGTGTGTGCCATGACTGACCTGTAAAATATTATAGCAATGATCAGCGTTAAAATCAACGACCGGGTGATTTTGGAGACCCTCAAACGGATACAGCAGGCCGGGGGCAATCTTAAGCCTGCGATGGAAGATATCGGTGAGTATCTGACAGTGTCAACTAAACGGCGGTTTGCATCCGCCCAAAGCCCAGACGGCACACCTTGGGCAGAAAATACCGATGCTACTATTGCGGCCTTTATCCGGCGCAAAAAAGGCGGCACTGTGCGGCGAAAAGGCGAGAAGACCAAGAGCGGCACGATGACGGGAACTAAAAAACCGTTGATCGGTGAGTCGAAACGCTTAAGCACAGAGATCCATTACCGGGCCGATGCCAACAGCGTGGCCGTGGGCAGCAGTTTGGAGCAGGCGGCGGTGATGCAGTTCGGGGCAAAAAAGGGAGATTTCGGCCGCACGAAACGCGGCGCGTCCATCCCCTTCGGTGATATTCCGGCCCGGCCGTATCTCGGGCTTGCGGATGATGACAAGGCCGCAATAGTGGAAATTTTAAAGGAGCATCTAACCGCCGTGATGGGCGGTAATCCATAAAACGCCGAAAAAGGCCCAAACAGGCCGAAAAAGGTAGCCTGTGTCCGGAAGGTCGCCAGCCGCTGTTATCGTCAAATGCCGGGAAGTCTAAAGATGGTTTAAAGATGGTTGTGTGCTTTGAGCCAGGCCGATGTTCAGCTTGCCGGAGCGAAGAGTAAAAAACTACTGAAATGCTTCAGCTTATATGTCCAATCCCAAGAGGCTAATATAGATACCTATGACAAAGTTACTTAATGCCAAAACAAGCCTGTCCGTGGCGGTAGCCGCCTGTGCGGGTGAACTTCCCGCCGCGGCTCCGTCCGAGATCATGCTGATTCCCGCCGGATCGTTCCGGGCCAGGGATGGACGGCCAAAGGATTCCGGGCGCTGGCAGTTAAATGCCGAGGCGGCGGCCCGGATTATTGCCCAGGCTGATTCCGGGGCCGGCGATTTTGTTATTGACTATGAACATCAGACCCTGCACGCCGAGGACAACGGCCAGCCGGCTCCGGCGGCAGGCTGGTTTAAAAAGATGGACTGGCGGCCCGGTGATGGTCTGTACGCCACCGATGTGCGATGGACAGCCAAGGCCAGGGCGCTCATCGAGGCAGGTGAATACCGTTATATCTCGCCTGTATTCGAATATGACAAAAAAAGCGGTGTTGTATCTGCCGTGCTGATGGCCGCCTTGACCAATTACCCGGCTCTTGACGGACATTCCGATCTGGCGGCCCGTGCCGCCGCGAAGTTCCACATTATCCATATTACAAAGGAGGACGAAAAAGTGGATCGTAAACAATTGATTGCCCTTTTGGGCCTGGAGGCTGCCGCCACTGACGAGCAGATCGAACAGGGGCTTACCGCCCTCAAAGCCAAGGCCGGGGCGGCCGATGGCAAAGACGCCAAGATCGCGGCCTTAAAGACGGCCAATGATGCCGAAATCATGGCCCTAAAGGCCAAGGGCGGCGGCAAGCCTGACCCGGCTAAATATGTGCCGGTGACCGCTTTTGAAGCACTCAAAACCGAGGTGGCCGCCCTTAAATCCGAGCAGACATCAAACACCGTGGCGGATTTGGTCAAGCAGGGCATAGCGGACGGCAGGCTCCTGCCGGTACAGGAAGAGTGGGCCACGGAACTGGGTAACAGCGACACCGCCGCATTAAAGAGCTATCTCGCCAAGACCCCGGCCATTGCCGCTCTGACCGGCAGTCAGTCTAAAGGCAAGGAGCCTGAGAAAGGCCCGGACGGGTTGACGGCCGATGAATTGGCGGTCTGCCGTAATTTTGGGATAAGTGCCGAGGAATATAAAAAGAGTCAGGCCGCTTAAGCCGCTAACTCACAGCAAGTAAAGGAGAGTCATTATGACTGTATTGACAGCAGAACGAGATACCATCCGGCGCGGCGGCGATAGTCTGAGCCTCAAGGCCGCGGCGGGTAAAATTTATTACGCCGGTTCCCTGGCAGCCCGCGATGCCAACGGCCGGGCCACGCCAGGAGCCTCGGGCCTGGGTTTGATGGGCGTGGGCCGGGTAAGGGAAACAGTGGATAACAGCGCCGGGCTGGATGATGCCGCCGACGTAGCCATTGAACGCGGTATCTACCGCTTTGCTAACGAACCAACCGACCCGGTGGCCGCCGCCGACATCGGCAGTGTCTGCTATATCGTTGACGATCAGACCGTTGCCAAGACAGACGGCACCGCGTCCCGGTCTATAGCCGGCAGGGTTATTGATGTGGATACCCAAGGGGTATGGGTGCAATTCGAAGGCACAAAATTTATTACGGCGGCCGCCTCGCTGGATTTCCCCTCTATCGCGGCGGTGACGAGTGCTGATTTAACTATTGCCGTGCCGGGTGCCGAGACAGGCGACGCGGTGGCTCTGGGACAGCCTGCCGCACCTGCCGCCGGTCTTATTTACCAGGCTTTTGTTTCCGCGGCCGGCATTGTAACTGTCCGGGCCACCAATATTACCGCGGCGGCCATTGATCCATTGGCGGATACGTTCCGGGTAACAGTCGCCAAAGGCTAAACAGCTAAATTACAGCAACGACAGCGGTACGATAATGATCGTATGCGAACGTCCAACTAAGGAGATTTAAAAATGGAGATTAACAGCGGCAATCTTGCCATCTTGTTTACAGCGTTCAACGCCGCCTTCCAGCGCGGCTTTGCCGGGGTCAGCCCGATGTGGAATAAAATCGCTACCCTGGTGCCGTCCACCACCGGCACCGAGGACTACGGCTGGCTGGGCCAGCTGCCCGGGATGCGGGAGTGGCTGGGCGACAGGCAGATTCAAAACCTGGCCCAGCACGATTACAGCATTAAAAACAAAAAGTTTGAACTCACCGTGGGAGTGGATAAGGACAAGATCGACGATGATCAGTACGGGGTTTATTCACCAATGATGGAGATGCTCGGGCAGTCTGCTTCCGAGCATCCGGATCAGTTAATTTTTCCGCTGCTGGCCGCCGGTTTTGCCACTCCATGCTACGATAAGCAGTATTTCTTTGATACAGATCACCCGGTGATCCAGGCGGACGGCAGCACGGCCAGCGTCAGTAATATGCAAGCCGGCACCGGCAACCCCTGGTTCATGCTCGATACCACCAGGCCGCTTAAGCCGCTCATTATGCAGCGCCGTAAATCGCCGCAGTTCGTCCGCTTGGACAAGCCCACCGATGATAACGTCTTTATGCGTAACGAGCTGCTTTACGGCGTTGATGACAGAAAAAACGCGGGGTTCGGCTTCTGGCAGATGGCATTTGGTTCACAGGATGTTTTGAGCGACACTAATTTTGACGCGGCCATGGCGGCAATGGGGGCCTTAAAGGGTGACCACGGCAAGCCTCTCGGCGTCAGGCCTAATCTGCTGGTCGTGGGTTACAGCAACCGGGCCGCCGCCAGGGCCATTATTGAGGTTGAGCGGCTGGCCAGCGGGGCATCTAATCCCAACTGGAAGGCGGTTGATATGTTGGTTGTGCCCTGGCTGGATTAATCGGCTGTTAACGGCGCCTTAAAACACCCGTAAAGAAATAATTTGGAGGAATAAGATGACAGATAAAAAAACCAACAAGATCCCCGGCCTGCGGATTACCGCCAAACAGGATGGCTTTCGCCGGGCCGGACGGGCTTGGCACGGCGTTACCGAATTGCCGGCTGATGAACTGAACAAAAAACAGCTGGCGGTATTAAAGGCCGACCCCAAGATTGTAGTCGAAGAGATCGACATTGAGGCCGGGGACTAAATGTACTGCACCAAGCAGAACATGATCGACCGTTACGGCAATGAGGAGCTGATCCAGCTCACCGACCGTGACAATCTCGGCGTGATTGATGACACCGTGCTTGGCCAGGCCCAGGCCGATGCCGATGCCGAGATTGACGGCTATCTCGCCTCTCGTTATACCCTGCCGCTGCCCGACGTCCCGACCTCACTGGTGCGGGTTGCCTGCGAGATCAGCCGTTATCATCTCTATGACGATACAGCACCCGCTGGGGTCAAGGATCGTTACGACAACTCTGTCCGCTTCCTGCGGCTGGTTTCCAAGGGTGATATCCGATTATTACAGGACACCGGAGTTACTGAGGAGACCGCCGGGGCGGCGGAGGTTGTGCCGGGGCGGAATGTTTTTGACGGGGGCGGTTTCTGATGGGTGTTATTTCGACAATAGAGGACGCCCTGCTCGCGGCGGTTGAAACGGCCCTCGGCAGTACGGTACGCAAAAAGGAGTCTCTGCCCGGCGGCTGGACATCTGACATGCTCACCAGGGCGCTGCAGGCCTCGCCCGGCGTCTACGCGGCCTTTCAGGGCGGCAGACGGGGGGCGGGCGATGGTTATCAATCCGGACGCTTTACTGTTTACGTGGTGGCTAAGGGGGCCAGGGAGGCCGAGAGGCGGCGGGGCAACTCCAGGGTGATCGGCGTTTATGAAATGCTGGAATTGTTGCTGCCGCCCTTAGACGGTCTGGCAATCCCGGACATCGGCACCATGGAGGTGACGGGTATTGACAACCTGTTTCGGGACGCCATGTTTGATCTTGGCGGTACGGTGTACGGCATCGGGCTAACTCTGCCCAACATGCCCTTTGATTATCTAACAGATACCACGAGCCTGGATGACTTTATCACCTTTGATGCTACATACGATATTGATACTACTCAGGACGGTGAGCCCGTGGCTGAAGACCAGGTCACCGGCTTAGACAAACTATAGGAGCAGTTAGTTATGAACCAGACAATTTTTATTAAACCCCGGGACGGTGTAAAGGTGCGTGATCCGCTGACCGGTGAGCATCTGCCGGAGGCGGGGGCTGAGAAGCCGCGCGGCCGCTATTGGCTGCGGCGGTTAAATGATGGAGACGTGCAGATTGTCTCCCGCCCCAAGGCCCCGGCCAAGGGCGCGAATAGCAGCACGACAACGAGCGTGCGCAAAGGAGCAGACCGATGACAATATCATTTAACAATATCCCTGCCGATGTCCGGGTGCCGCTGGTCTATATCGAGTTTGACAATACCCGCGCCGTGCAGGGCACCCCGGCAATCCAGCATAAGATTTTAGTGCTTGGTCAACGATTGGCAGCCGGGACGGTGGCGGCCGCTGTCCCTACACTCATTACCTCGGACGGCCAGGTTGATGACGCCTTCGGGCGCGGTTCCATGCTGGCCGAATCTCTCCATGCCCTGCGGGCCGCCAATACCTACACCGAGACCTGGGCCGTCGCCTTGGATGATGACGCCGCCGCTGTGGCCGCCATTGGGAATATAGACACCGCCGGTACCGCGACGGCCTCCGGTACGCTTAACGTCTATATTGGCGGCAAACGGGTACGGGCCGGGATTACCTCCGGTGATGCCGGGGAGACAGCGGCCACCGCCCTCGCCGCCGCTGTCAACGCCGATGACACCCTGCCGGTTACTGCGGCTGTAGACGCGGTAGTGCTTACCCAGGTTAATCTGACGGCCCGTAATAAGGGTGAGAGCGCCAACGACATTAATCTCGCCATTAATTATTACCAGGGTGAAAGTACCCCGGCCGGGATCACGGTGACTATCACCGCCATGAGCGGCGGCACGGCCAACCCGGATATATCGGCCGCTATCGCCGTTATGGGGGATGAGTGGTGGAACACCATTGTCATGCCCTATACGGACGCCGCCAATCTAACCACCCTGGAGACGGAATTATCTGACCGCTGGGGGCCGCTCAGGATGATTGACGCCCTCGCCTACGCCGCCTACACCGGCACCGTGGCGGCCACCGGCACCTTCGGCAATGGCAATAACAGCCATCTAATTACCTGTATGGGCACCGGCAGCAGTCCCACCCCGCCGTGGATCTGGGCGGCGGTTTACGCCGGTACGGCAGCCGCTTCACTCAGTATTGATCCTGCCCGGCCGTTACAGACTCTGCCGCTCATCGGCATCCTCCCACCCCGCGTTGAAGAGCGCTGGACGATGGAAGAACGTAATATCATCCTCCATGACGGTATCAGCACCTATAACGTGGGCGGCGGCGGTCTGGTGCAGATTGAGCGGGCCATCACCACCTACCAGACCAACGCTTACGGGGTCGCCGATCCCAGCTACCTCGATGTTACAACCCCGTCCACCCTCTCGTACCTGCGTTATGCCACCAGGGCGCGGATAACCCAAAAATTCCCGCGTCACAAGCTGGCCGATGACGGCACCCGCTTTGGGCCGGGCCAGGCCATCGTAACGCCGTCCATCATTCGAGCGGAACTGCTGGCCCTCTTCCGCGAGCTGGAAGAAAAGGGGCTGGTGGAGGATTTTGACCAGTACAAGACGGATATAATCGTTGAGCGCAATATTGATGATCCCAACCGGGTTGATGTTATGAGTCCGCCCAACCTGATTAACCAGCTCCGCATCTTTGCCGAGCAGATCCAATTCATCTTATAAGGAGGCTTAAGCTATGGCACAGATAACAGGTAGAGCCACCGTGTATATCGACGGGGCGCAGTTAGAGATGGAGCGCGGCGCCAAGGCCAGCCCCGGAGGTATCAGCCGCCAGTTCGAGAGGCATCTCGGCAAGACCTACAGCCGTGATGAGGAGGCGCCGCCCTCGGTGGAGGGTAATATCCTGCATACCAAGGATACCGATGTATTGGCTCTGGGCAAAATTGATAACGCCACGGTTATTTTTGACTGTGATACCGGGCAAAAGTATGTAATGCGCGGGGCCGGGGTTGAGAACCCGGTGGAGATTGATGCCGGAACCGGCAAGAGCGCCATTAAACTGGTGGGTGATTCATTTGATAAAATGTAGCGCTACGACCTTTGATCGTATGCGAAAGGGGAAAATATGCAGACATTAAAAGGCAAGTTAAAAGACGGGGTGGAGATTGGCGGTAAGTCCGCGTTTGATTTTGAGATGAGAGCGGCCACAACCGGCGATATGTTCGATGCTGAGGAACTGGCG
>VAPM010230872.1_pt1 | contig 11109 bp, 11 predicted proteins | sample 3395091 | NCBI WGS metagenome assembly VAPM01 (sample SAMN08290445, study PRJNA428436) | hydrothermal vent metagenome | isolation source: Deep-sea hydrothermal vent chimney 3 | place: Pacific Ocean: Juan De Fuca Ridge | reverse complement strand
GCCTTCGGTTGTCGCAATTAGACAAGACCGTGGTAACAATGGCGCAAAAAGTATTACGGCTGTCGGTGCTGAAGCAAAGCTCATGCTAGGACGCACGCCTGGAAACATTACCGCAATTCGGCCGCTCAAAGATGGCGTGATTGCCGACTTCGATGTCACTGAAAAAATGTTGCAACACTTTATTCATAAAGTACACGAAACAAAATTTTTCCGTCCAAGCCCTCGCGTTGTGGTTTGTGTTCCCTGTGGTTCAACAAAAGTAGAACGCCGCGCCATTCGTGAATCAGCATTAGGTGCCGGTGCACGCGAAGTATATTTAATTGATGAACCCATGGCAGCAGCAATTGGTGCGGGCATGCCAGTAGGTGAAGCCAAAGGTTCAATGGTGTTAGACATCGGTGGTGGTACCACTGAAGTGGCGATCATTTCTTTAAACGGTATTGTTTATTCTGACTCTGTACGTATCGGTGGCGATCATCTTGATGAAGCGATTGTTAGTTATGTGCGTCGTAACTACGGCAGCTTAATTGGTGAAGCAACCGCAGAAAGGATTAAACTTGAAATCGGTACGGCATTCCCTGCTAATGAGGTAAAAGAATTAGAAGTAAAAGGTCGTAACCTTGCCGAAGGCATTCCACGTAGTTTTACGCTAAATAACAATGAAATATTAGAAGCCTTACAAGAACCTTTATCCGGGATTGTCAGCGCTGTTAAAAATGCTTTGGAGCAAACCCCTCCTGAACTGGGTGCCGATGTCGCTGAACGCGGCATGGTCTTAACCGGTGGCGGCGCAATGCTTACTGATCTTGATAAATTACTCAGCGAAGAAACTGGCTTACCTGTTATTATTGCTGAAGATCCACTTACTTGTGTTGCACGGGGTGGCGGAACGGTTCTTGAAATGATCGATGAACATGGCATCGACGTTTTTGATTTGGAGTAAAACCAAGCTGGGGTTGAATCATTAAAACGCTGTTTACACAGGGGCCGCTACTTGGCACCCGTTTTATCCTGCTTATTCTTGTGTCCATTGTCATTATGACAATGGACCATCGTTATCAACATCTTGATAGCGTACGCTCTACTTTATCACTGGTGATTGAGCCTATACGACAAATTGTCAATCTTCCTTTCTCTATTGCTGGCAATATGAGTGAGAATTTATCCTCTCGCTCTAAGCTGCTCAAAGAAAATGAAGAACTGCGTACAAAAAATTTATTACTTAAAGCCCAGTTACAAAAATACGTGTCTCTCAAATCTGAAAATATGCGCTTGCGTGAACTACTCGACTCCTCTTTCAAGGTCGGCGACAAGGTACTTATTGCTGAATTGATTCGTGTTGATCTTGACCCATTCACCCGTCGCATCGTCATTAACAAAGGCAGTAATGATGATCTTTATGCTGGCCAGCCACTACTTGATTCTGACGGTATCATTGGTCAAATTTTACAAGTCAGTCCTTTTTCCAGTAATGCCATGCTCATCACAGATCCGAGTCATGCTATTCCCATTCAGTTAAATAGCACCGGTCAACGCGCCATCGCTATCGGCACTGGTCGCCCTAATGAGCTTGAGTTGCTGCATATTCCCAGTAGCACACAACTTAAAGAAAATGAGCTACTCGTTTCTTCTGGCTTAGGAGGACGCTTTCCCGCAGGTTATCCTGTTGCTCGCGTGATTCGCATTATCGAGCATCCAGGTGAACCTTATCTTGAAGTGATTGCAAGACCCACTGCACATTTACAACGTAGTCGTGAAGTGTTGGTCGTATGGCCAAGTACAGGACCACAACAAAAACCAGCCATGGAAACGAAATAATGCCCGTACGTCATCATGGTGGTGTGGTCATCTTCAGCAGTTTTGCGTTGGCATTACTATTAACCATGTTACCACTCCCCACGTGGGCACAACCATTACGACCAGAATGGATAACCTTGGTACTCATTTACTGGTGCATGGCATTACCCTCACGAATCAGTATTGGCTGGGCATGGATAGCTGGCATCATGCTTGATGTCACATTGGGTAACCTACTTGGCATACATGCTTTATCACTCACTATCGTTGCATTTTTAACCATTAAATTATACCAACGTATTCGTGTATATCCTTTAGGCCAACAGGCATTGGCTGTCCTTATTCTTGTTGCTATGAGTCAATTACTGACACTTTGGATTTTAGGTATTATTGGTAAAACACCGGGCAGTTGGACCTACTGGCTACCATCTATTAGTAGCGCAATACTTTGGCCCTGGTTATTCGTGATTATGTGTGGAGCACGTCGTCACTTCCGAGTGGCATAAATTATGTTGCGTAAACTACATATTAAAGATCACAGTAGTGAAGTACGATTATTCAAACAGCGTGCGATTGCAGCCATTATTATTGTCATTATTTTAATGTTAGGTATTGTTGGTCGACTTATTTATTTACAAATTTTTAGCCACCAACACTATTCCACTTTATCGCAAAAAAACCGTCTTAAAATTGTTCCACTACCACCTACTCGTGGTTTAATTTATGATCGTAACGGCTTGCTGTTAGCAAAGAATATTCCTTCATTCAGTCTTGAACTAATACCCGAGCAAGTAAAAGATATTGATGACACCTTGAGTCGTCTAAATAAACTTATACCCATCAGTGACAGTGACCGAAAACATTTTAGACGTTTAGTTAAACAAAAACGTCGCTTCCAAAGTATTCCTTTACGTTTCCGCTTAACAGAAGAAGAAGTTGCTCGCTTTTCGGTTAACCGACATTTATTTAAAGGTGTCAGTATTCAGGCTCGTTTGATCCGTTACTATCCGTTCGGTGCAGCGGGCGTACATACTATCGGTTATGTGGGGCGTATTGACACACGAGAATTACAACGTATTGATACTGCAAATTACAGCGCAACAACACATATTGGGAAATTAGGTGTTGAACGTTCCTATGAAAAAGCATTACATGGCAAAGTAGGTTATCAACAGGAAGAAGTTAATGCTCAAGATCGCACACTGCGTATTTTAGAGAAGACTCCCCCTGTCGCAGGAAAAAATTTAACACTAAATATCGATATAAAACTACAGGCCTATGTAAGTAAAATATTAGGCGACTATCGTGGCTCTATTGTTGCGATCGATCCCAATAATGGCGAAGTTTTAGTGCTTGTCAGCAACCCTGGTTATGACCCCAATCCATTTGTCACTGGTATTGACACTAAAAGCTATGCAGCCTTACGTGACTCCCCTGACAAACCACTTTTTAATCGCGCCATACTCGGGCAATATCCTCCTGGTTCAACCGTAAAACCTTTTATTGGTCTGGCGGGACTGGATGCCGGTATGGCGAATAACAGTTTATTTTGCCCTGGCTGGTTTCAACTTGAGGGAGATGATCGACGTTACCGTGACTGGAAAAAACGTGGTCATGGTGAAACGAATCTTGATAAAGCCATTGTACAATCTTGTGATGTTTATTTTTACGAACTAGCACAAAGGCTGCGTATCGATAAAATGTACCGTTTCATGAGTTTGTTCGGCTTTGGCAAGAAAACCGGTATCGATATTCTTGGTGAACTTCCCGGGCTCTATCCTTCTCGTGAGTGGAAACGCCGTAAACGTCATCAAGCGTGGTTTCCAGGTGAAACAATTATTACTGGTATTGGTCAAGGCTTTACCCTAACAACACCGCTACAACTTGCTTCGGCAACCGCAACATTATCAATGAATGGACTTCACTTCCGTCCGCGCATTGTCCATTCTATGCAAGGTGTTGATGATCCTAGACCCATACTCACACCCGCAACACGCTATAAATCCGTGTTGCTTAAAAACCCTCAAAACTGGCAGAAAATTCAACGCTCAATGTTAAGAGTGCTACATAGTTCACGTGGCACGGCCCGTGGTAGTGCTCGGGGAGCAGCTTATAAAATTGCGGGAAAAACAGGCACCGCGCAGGTTTTTGGTATTGCTCAAGATGCCGAATACAAAGAAGATGAAATTAAAAAGCACTTACGCGATCATTCCCTGTTTATAGGCTACGCTCCCTTTGAAAAACCCACTATTGCGATTGCTGTGATTGCTGAAAATGGAGGTAGTGGTAGTCATGTTGCGGCTCCCCTTGCACGAAAAGTACTGGATGCGTATTTGTTAGGAAAGGGCTTATGATTACCAACAACTACACCGCAGCCAATCGGCGCCGCTATTCCTTATCAGAAAGCCTACATATCGACGTGCCATTATTAATTGGCTTATTACTCACCGCTGCGCTAGGACTGGTGATACTTTATAGTGCCGGCAATCAAAATGAGGCGATCATATATCGTCAAATTACACGTCTTGCGGTTGCCTTTGGTATTATGATTATCATTGCCCAAATCCCACCACAACAACTGCGTTTTTGGACACCTTGGTTATTTGCCATTGGAATTGTCTTATTGATAGCCGTGTTAACGTTTGGCGAAGGCAAAGGCGTTACGCGCTGGCTTGATCTTGGCTTTGTTCGTTTTCAACCTTCTGAGATCATTAAAATTACCTTACCCATGGTACTTGCCTGGTATTTGGCTGATGCCCCTTTACCCCCCAAACCTTCTCGTATCATCGTCTGCATCATCCTGATTGTGGTGCCGACTTTACTCATAGCCAAACAACCCGATCTTGGTACCTCATTAGTTATCGCAAGTTCGGGGGTTTTTGTCATGCTGCTATCCGGTATACGTTGGAAATATATTTTTAGTGCCATGTTAGCTGCGGTTGCCGCTGCGCCGGCACTCTGGTATTTCATGCATGATTATCAGCGCCAACGAGTACTGACTTTCTTGAATCCCGAACAAGACTTGCTCGGTTCAGGTTGGCATATTGTTCAATCAAAAATCGCGATTGGGTCAGGTGGTCTTTACGGCAAGGGCTGGTTAAACGGTACTCAATCACACTTAGAGTTTTTACCCGAAAGCTCTACTGACTTTATTTTTGCTGTATTTGGTGAAGAATTTGGCCTCATGGGTATTTTAGTTTTACTCACCTTATATTTATTCATTATCGCCCGTAGCCTGTATATCTCAACACAGGCACAAAATACCTTCGGACGTTTAGTCGGTGGCAGTATCGCGATTACTTTTTTCTTTAACCTTTTCGTCAATATTGGCATGGTGACAGGAATATTACCGGTGGTTGGATTACCACTACCGCTAATCAGTTATGGTGGCACATCCATGGTGACGTTGATGATCGCTTTCGGTATCCTCATGTCATTGCACACTCACCGAAAATTGTTGTCACAATAACAAACTAATTAAAAGATAGGATGCACATGCTTCAATACACAAAAATATTTATCGCTATTCTCAGTTTAAACTTGCTCATGACATCAACTGCGACGGCTGAAAACTTAAGTGAACGTAAAGATATTCAACTATTTATCAATGAGATGCAGAAGAAACACGGTTTTGACCAAGCCAAACTTAAAACGCTTTTTTCCAAAACACGGATGCAGCCCTCTATCATCAAGGCAATGACTCGCCCAGCCGAGAAAAAGCCTTGGTATGCCTATCGACCTATTTTTATTACTCAATCACGCATTGATCTCGGTGTTGAGTTCTGGAATAAGCATACCGAATTATTAAAACAGGCAGAAAATAAATACGGTGTACCCCCTGAAATTATCGTCGGTATTATTGGTGTCGAAACACGCTATGGACGCAATACCGGTAGCTATCGTGTCATTGATTCCCTCTCAACCCTTGCCTTCGACTATCCTCCTCGCAGCAAATTTTTCCGTAGTGAACTCAAACACTATTTACTCATGACACGTGAAGAGAACGTCGATCCTTTATCATTAAAAGGCTCGTATGCCGGTGCAATGGGGCAACCACAATTCATTTCCAGCAGTTTTCGTAGTTACGCCATTGATTTTGATGGTGATGGCAAACGTGATATCTGGAATAACCCCGCCGATGCAATTGGCAGTGTGGCTAATTACTTTGTTCGACACGGCTGGAAACGGGGTGACAAAATCACACAGACAATTAAACCCTCTAACAATACAGATAAGGCACTATTAAAAGAAAAAGCATTAAAACCCTCTCACACGATTGCAAGTCTACGCCAACAAGGTTTTACAGGAATAGATGCTACACTGGAAGGCAATACACTCGCTGCTGTCATCAACCTTGAAGGCACCGATGCGCCAGAACATTGGCTTGGCTTAAATAATTTTTACGTCATCACCCGCTATAACCATAGTGCACTGTATGCGATGGCGGTTTATCAATTAGCAGAGCAAGTCCGACTTCGTCAACAAGAATTAAAGAGTGATGCAGATGCCTAATCCTTACCGACTCAGTCTAGTCTTATTGCTGACATCTCTTTTGACTGCTTGTGGGAGTTCACCCTCTTTTTTTGAGAAAGGAGATAGCGCACCTACCCACCACCGCGATCTATCCAATGTACCTGATGCCGTACCTCAAGCTGAACCGCGTAGTCGATATGGAAACCCTAAATCCTATGTGGTACGTGGAATACGTTATTACGTTAAAGAAAGTAGCGCCGGTTTCACACAACGAGGGATCGCCTCTTGGTATGGCACCAAATTCCATGGTCGCCGTACCTCCAGCGGTGAGCCTTATGATATGTATGCAATGACGGCAGCACACAAAACCTTGCCTTTACCCACCTATTTAGAAGTCGTCAACCTACGTAACAATAAACGCGTTATTGTTAAAGCCAATGATCGAGGCCCCTTCCACCCTAACCGGATTATCGATCTTTCCTATGCAGCAGCGACCAAATTAGGTATTACTGCCAGTGGTACCGGCTTAGTTGAAATACGTGCATTAAACGGTAGCAACGAGACCTCACCATCAATATCACGGCAACACCAACATCCCCGTAATAAAGCTAACATAACGCCGAATATGTTCCTGCAGGTCGGTGCATTTTCCAGTCGATACAATGCCCAGCAATTGCATCACAAACTACACAATGCCGCCTTTGAGCGCGCTAAAATAACAACCATCAATGTCTCGGGAAATCCTGTTTTCCGTGTCCGCATTGGTCCCTTATCCAGCGTTGAGGAAGCGGATCAAATCGTTGATCAATTATCCACTCTTGGCATAAATGAAGCACACGTTGTTATTGATTGACCTAACTCGCTACAATACAAAACACATTAAAAAAAGACCTATGTTATGAAACAATTCAGAGCCCCGCATAAACTTATTACCCATTTATTATTGATCGGCCTGTTATTAACTATCAGCTCCTTACAGGCGGCGAGCACCGTTCCGGTTGCGCCAACATTGGCGGCCAAGGGTTATGTCCTAATGGATTTCAACAGCGGACAAATCATCGCTGAAAATAAGGGTGGCCAGCGCATGGAACCAGCCAGCCTGACAAAAATGATGTCGACCTACGTCATTAGCCACGAGCTCAAAGCCGGTAACATTACCATGCAAGACAAGGTCACCATCAGTAAGAAAGCGTGGCGTATGCCTGGCTCACGTATGTTTGTTGAGGTGGGTAAACAGGTTGATGTAGAAAGTTTACTAAAAGGCATCATTATTCAATCTGGTAATGATGCCACCGTCGCCATGGCAGAATATGTCGCTGGCAGTGAAGATGCCTTTGCCTCACTCATGAACAACTATGCCAAACAACTTGGTATGTTGGGTACGCATTTTGTCAACAGTACTGGGCTTCCTGATCCTGAGCACTACACCACGCCTCATGACCTGGCGATATTAGGCAGTGCCTTGATTCGAGATTTTCCTGAACATTATAAAATGTATGCGGAAAAGAAATTCACCTTTAACAACATTACTCAGTACAACCGTAATAAATTACTCTGGCGTGATAAATATGTTGACGGTATTAAAACCGGTCATACTGAATCAGCTGGATTTTGTTTAGTTGCTTCAGGGCTTCGTGATGGGATGCGTCTTGTCTCTGTTGTGCTTGGAACAAAAAGTGATGCCGCACGTGTAAAAGAATCGCAGAAACTACTTAGCTATGGTTTCCGCTTTTTCCGCAGCCATAAACTCTATGATGCCAATACTGAAATCAGTTCGACTGACATATGGAAAGGCGTTAAAGATAAAGCGTCATTAGGCTTGCTTAAAGATCTTTATGTCACTATTCCTCGCGGTCAATATAAACAACTAAAACCCAGTATTAGTTTTGAATCGATTATCGAAGCGCCTATTAATAAATATCAAGTACTGGGTAATTTGAAAGTGACCCTCAACGACAAGATTATTGCCGAACGCTCGCTCGTTGCTTTACATGAGATTGAACAAGGCAGTTGGTGGAAGCGTTTAGTCGATTGGTTTATATTATTAGTTAAAGGCTGGTTTGGTTAAATTATTATGTCGATTGTTTATTTAGATGGTGACTTCCTTCCCATTGAAGAAGCCAAAGTATCCGTACTAGACCGGGGTTTTATCTTTGGTGATGGCGTCTACGAAGTCATTCCTGCCTATGGTGGTCGTCTATTTCGCTTACAACAACATCTTGAACGACTTAATAATAGTTTAGATGGCATTCACCTTGAAAATCCATTAACTACCGGCCAATGGCAACAAATCATCGAAGAAATTGTGCAACGTAATAATCAAAGCAATCAAGATCAATCCATTTACCTGCAAATCACTCGTGGTGCGGCTAAACGCGATCATGTTTTTCCTGAGCAGATATCACAAACACGCTTTGTGATGAGCACCCCCATGCAACCGGTCAGCAAAGCTAAACTCGAAAATGGTGTTAAGGCAATTACTCATGAGGATATTCGCTGGCGCTATTGTCATATAAAATCTATCGCCCTGTTACCTAATACGCTCATGCGTCAGGTTGCCCGTGAAGCCGGTGCGGATGAGGCTATTCTTAATCGTGATGGTAAAATCACCGAAGGTGCGGCAAGTAATGTATTTATTGTTAAAGGCGGTCAGATTATTACACCGGCAAAAGATGAATGCCTGCTCCCTGGTATTACACGTGATTTAATTCTTGAAATCGCTGCCGACGCGGGGCTTCCCTTTAGTGAGTCAGATATCAGTACTGATGACCTACTCAATGCTGATGAAATTTGGCTAACCAGTTCAACAAAAGAAATTCTACCTGTAACACAACTTGACAATAAGCCTGTCGGTAACGGTATACCCGGACCTTATTGGAAAGATATGCTGGAACGCTACCAACAACACAAACAATTATTACGATCTGGTGAGGCACGATAAACGTTACTCAATTAGGAATTAGCAACAGCAACCACCTGAAGGTTTAATCGCTTCGATAGACGCTGAGACAACATAGTCTGTTACATTATGCTCAGGAGCCCAATCCTTAATAAACTCTTTGGATTCATCTTTTGGCTCTATACGGATATTTTCAAAGCCAGCGGCTTGCATCATGATAATTAAATCATCGATAAGTGAGGCGTTACCCATACAGCCAGCCACTAACATGGGATCATTACGCATTGCTTCTGGTAATTCGACCGTTGCCACTACATCGGATATAGCTAAACGTCCACCCGACTTTAATATACGAAAGGTTTCTTTAAATACTTGTTGTTTATCGGGCGATAAATTAATCACACAATTTGAGATAATGACATCAGCAATTTCATTCTCTACCGGCAAATGTTCAATTTCACCCAAACGAAATTCAACATTAGTGAATTTTCCTTTCGTCGCATTTGCACGTGCCTTGCTTAACATATCCGGTGTCATATCAATACCAATTACATGCCCCGTATTACCGACTTCTTGTGCAGCTAGAAAACAATCGAAACCACCCCCTGCCCCCAGATCAACCACCACTTCCCCAGGCTTTAAAGAAGCAATGGCACGAGGATTACCACAGCCCAAGCCCATATCTGCACCTTCTGGCACAAACTCAAGATCCGCCTCACTATAACCTAGTCGAGTTGAAATCAAGGTGTTGATTGCCGCATCATCAGACACACCACAGCAACTACTTTCTATTCCGCAAGCATCCCCTTCATTACTCGCATTAGCCACTTGTGCATAGGCCTCTCGTACCTCCTGACGATGTTGATCGTTTTCAGTACCATTGCTTGCCTGTTCTTCTGTGTCACAACATTCTGAGCCACAGCACTTTGTTTCACTCATCTCAAAAACCTCATCCCCTATTCACCAATACCCATAAAAGGCATCACCGAAAAATATACTATAAACAAAATAATCGCTAAATAAAAAACGACTCGAACGGGTTGCTTTAATAAAACCTGAAAAAAACTATCAACCTCAACATGAACATCTGGGCGATAGTGTAACTGAAATTCATCTATCAAATTTCTTGCCAGTTGTTTATCATTATTATTTTTAATCCATATTCCTGCGACAGAGAAACCCCAGTTGCCTGAAGTGGTTTCATAAAATTCAATATGATGTTCATTGAGCAATGCCCTTATCGCATCGGCTTCCTCATCAGGGGTATCATTGAGTCTAAATATAAGTGTTGCCATTATTAAACCACAGTCACCGATTCTCCATTGAATTCAATACATTGTGTTGAGCGTATTTTGCAGCGTTTACGTATTTCTATTTTACCATTAACCGTCACCATGCCATCTGCAATAATCAATTTAGCTTGACCACCGCTGCTGCACATTCCTGTTATTTTTAGCAAATTATGCAACTCAATAAACTCTCTGCCATCTAATTCAAATGTTTGCATAATGCCCCTGGTAATTAAATATTATTTAACCGGCAGTTCAATCCAGAAGGTACTGCCATCATCCTTGGTATTCTCAACCCCAATTTTACCGTTCATTAATTCAATAAGATGACGCGAGACAGACAAGCCTATACCACTTCCCTCAATACCACCATGGCTACTCAACCGCTCAAAGTTATTAAACACACGTTCCCTGTTTTCTTCTGAAATTCCTTGCCCAGTATCTTTAATGAAGAACTTTAATAACTCATTATTTTCAATTTCAACATCAATATATACGGAACCATTTTCATAATTGTATTTAATTGCATTAGCAATAACATTTAACAATACTTGCTTTAACCTTAACCTATCCGCCATAACATTGGCGGTCGTTTCTTTAATAGAATTTATGATTTTTATATCTTGCTTTTTAGCCAAGGGCTCAAGCATG